>Ga0209367_1012157_pt1 | contig 11309 bp, 14 predicted proteins | sample WorMetLIZISLAND2_FD_187412 | JGI IMG/M metagenome (GOLD analysis project Ga0209367, IMG submission 187412) | Marine gutless worms symbiont microbial communities from Max Planck institute for Marine Microbiology, Germany - Olavius geniculatus... ... | reverse complement strand
AATCCGCTTTGTGATCAAGACTCACTAGTAAACGTCTGAATGCAACATTGCAATTGGCTAACACCCGTGATTTCAAGACTAACGTCGACTCTCTGGTTTCTGCCAAATCAGCGGTAACAGTTAGTCGGAGACGGGAAAAATCTGAAGTTCTAAACTACAGTGTATACTGTAAAAAATAACTTTTGTCATTTGTAGGGGCCTATTAATTACTGCATTTAGTGCATTTTATCGTCTCTAAAAACAATGCGGCCCACCTACTGAGTGATATCTTGCAGTGTGGCCCGCACCCCCAAATGAGTTTGAGACCCCTGATCTAGTGTATGTAGTATAATGTCAATACAGTTACTATTACAGTGTTTATTAAATAGCTTTTTACATGAGCGGAAGCCGATCAGTTGCGTGCGACTGCAGAGTATTTCGCACTGATGATTCAGGGCTTGCATCTCCCATCCTGGATTCGGGCAGCGCCCATTCGCCAAACGAGTTTGAATGCATTTTGGAATAAGACACACATAAAGCGTAAAAATACGGCAAGTAGCTTACGTCCGTAGTCACGTGTTAAATAAAACAACTGCCTGCAAAACTGTTGAATCCAGGACAGAGTCTCGGATATGGATTTGTCAATTACAAGTCGCCGGAGCACGCGCGTAAAGCAATCTCTTCGCTGAACGGGCTCAGACTACAAAACAAAACTATTAAGGTAAGCTAATTAAGGTAATCAGCCAAGGTAAACATTTTGACTCTAGTAATAGCATTCGACGTAATTGTCATTTAAAAAGAGTGAATTTTTCGACAGTTGAAAGCTAGTATAAATTTTACAAGCAAACGTTGCTGGTAAAGTAAATTTTAACGTTTTTTTATTTACCCTTATGCGTAATCACTTAGATTTAAGAACGCAACCTGACGCATATTTTTACGTAAAGAAAGTATAGTTTATAAAATTTAGGAACAGTGTATCTGATGTTTTATTATGATGCCGATTTGTGTATTTGCTATAAATAGTCTATTATGCCGTATTTTTATTATGACATGATTGTAATGTCAGGCACAGATGAGATGTTGCAGAGATATTGCAGATTTCTTTTTCCTTCTTATTTTGCAATTATTGTTGGCTCTTTGTTTCTTTCGCGTTAATGTTTAGGTGTTGGTTTATGTTGCAGAACTCAATGTAGATTCATGTCTGATATGATATCGTGTAGTTCATTATTGGCTGATTGAGTTATCAAAACCGCTGCGCTTTTGAGTTCTGTGTATTTATTGGCTTCAGTTGTATAGTCGATCGCACATAGAAATCGTGGCAGCAAGAAGCCATATTGTCATATCTACTGAAATCACGTTAGTTTAGGTTTGCTTGCTTGCTTCTCACGAGATATTCGATTACCGGTACTCAGCACTGGTTTCGAGAACTTCGTCATATTACTGGTCGCCATTCGTTACTGAATACCGGGTCTTGTATGGCTCTTTCCTGGTGGCAGTTTCGCTGGACAATTTCGTCGGCGCATAATCACTGCAGCATTTAACTTACTATTAGGCTTACGCAAAAATGTCAGACAATGATGTCATTAGCAGTCTGATTCAGGTTTGTTTAGCGTGTTTTGGCCGAACATGGTTTTCATTAAAAAGCGTGACAATATGTCGTGTTCCACGTTATGCGAATTTTGTCAATACGCGTGTTGGCTGCGTAAGTTTTTCCTTGGTTTGTAAACGACAAAATTTGAAGTTACGCGTTTTAAAATCAAAATACACCGAAATACGTTCGTTGGCTTCACTTTTTTGGGATCTCCTGCATTCGTATAATTTTAAGGCAGTGAAAGGCACTCGAATTTTTGCTGAACAAGCTCACAAAGTTTATGCCCGGTCTTACACGTTAAATGTTTTCAATACCTATTACATGTATTTCTTTCAAAAAAGACTCACAGTTGTTTATCGCTTCTTAAAATTTCTTATCTGAACATTTTAAAACGGCGTTATAGATGAACATAATGAGTAAAATGTGTTTATGTAATGATTTTTAGCGGAAAAACAATGCGGCGAGGTTGTCAGACAAAGCGAAAATAATCGAGATGATAATCAAAAATTTTTCAAAGATGATAAAAAGATTTATGCCTGTTTATACGTCATTTAAAATGCTAAGTACTTAAACGCAAAAAATATAGAGTTGGTTGAAAATATGATAAATATCTAGTGACCGATTACACTTTGGCTCGATATTCCGATTCCCGACATCTTTTTTTGTCGTTTACGTTGACAGTTGACTTGGAGTTTACGAAATGCGGAGACCTTCTAAAGGGCAGGAAGAAAGATTTTCGGGTGGGAAGCTCTCTCAACACGCAGTAAACATTTGTAATGACAACAGAACTCATTTTTTTGCCATGATACCATTAATACTAATTATTAGAAAGACACACAACAAGCAGTATAAAACTCTCTGCAATGCAATATACAGATAATTATCAAATATAACAAGAATCATAGCACCCTATTAGTAGGCATGACACAATAACGAATTCAGAGTCAAGGACTGAGTTCGTGGTTTGTATACATTATGTCATGTAGGTTTCTCTAGCGCGGCCAAGTAGCGATCTCATCAAAGGCGCTAACCTTTATGTCGGAGGCATTCCGAAAACCTGGACACAGGCGGAATTGGACTATTTGTTTTCGCCCTTCGGAAACATTGTTACGTCTCGTATTTTGTGTGATCAGCAGACTGGTAACTCGGCATTTTAATTTCTCTTTCATTTATTTATTTCGCAGTTGCATAATCGTCATTTATTATTTCCTATTTTTTCACTGTATATTGTACTGTTAATATCATTGCGGATGCTTATGTTCGGCTGACATAAAGCTATAAAAGCGTTATTTTTGTGTTCTTTTACTTTCGACTGCCTGGTCCTGATAAGTTGACAACTTTCATTATTCGTTAGTTGTAACTGTGTGTTTTTAATTGTAATCGGTGGAGTTTCGTATTATTTTCAGCTTTATTCGCGCTCTGAAAATGCCACTTCACGCTTTTGCACTGTCTGTCCCCTTGAAGTCTGCGTCCACTCTGCGTACGGTAGCAGAACAATATACTGAGCTGCCATAGCGAAACCGTGTATCCGTTCATTATACTGAACTTATTCCAAGGGCGTGTACAGTTCTTACAAACAAGCATAATGAGTCTTAATTGGTCGATTACTACTAGCACGTTCTCTCTGCGGTAGGTCAGTTTCTTCGCCCCATTTTTGCGAAGTTACTTCCGACTAGGCTGGTTGCGAAAACAAACTGTTAAGCATTTGTTGTGCCAATACTTATACAGTTGAAATGTTCTTGCTGCTGCTCAGCGTTAAAACACTGGAATAGTCTTTTTATCGACCTCTTTCGCATATTAGGCCCTACTTTGTTTCTTTCTTCAGCGCGTAAAAAACAGTTAAGACGGCAAGCTACCAATTGTTTCTTCCAGCCGGCGATTAAAAATTGCAATTGCAGCACATTTCTGATTGCCGTTTTTGATTTACTCATCTGTTTATTTTCAGAAGTTTCAGGAAATTTGATTTCTTAGTTACGGATGGTTAAGATATATGTAAGTTAAGTTAACTGTTGCTTGTTGATTTCGTGGTGGCTAATTGTTACGACGTTTTCTTGCAGATTGGACGGTTTATGTGAGTTTGCATTTACGTATCTGTATACACAGTCACTTTCCAATCAGTTCTGTACTCTGAATTGCGCTTTTCGTTATCCCCTCTCAGTTGAAATTATTGGACTTTGTTTATCTCCGGTTTTGTTGCCGAGAGGACAGCTGCAGAGGTTGGATGAATCGCTAAAGAAGGCCACGTGAGAAGATTACGTGACACTCGTGTAATGGGACTGACTGGGATGATCTGTATACTGACTGCATTTGATGCTATAGTAGGACGATTCGTGTACCATACGGGCCAATTAACAGTGTCGTTGCAAATCTGTAAATTGTGCATTACATATATATATATTGGCTATTTTGTAGTATTATTTTTCCATTCTCGAAATTTTTAGCCTTGCTATTTGGTCCACCATTTTCCGGTTAATGCTATATCATCTCACTGCTAGGCCTATGTATTAATCGCAGTCCTCTTGCTTTAACTATGCACTGGTAGCGAATTAAGCTTATTGCAGAACGTCTAACATGTAAGGCAACAGTTCACATCAAATCAAATATCTCTTTAATAAAGCAACTAAAAAGAACTCGAGATATAACAAGAGTCAGCGTCAATAACTTTGACGGAGTAACAGTTGCGGCGTTCACGCTTTTGACTTCCTCCGGCCAGTACACGGATCGTCCCACTGCAGCCATTAAAAGCAGTGTACTGACTGTATACATGGCCTAATCACCGCTGTAATGAGTGATGCGTGTGTAATATACACCCACTACAGGTGTGTCAAAAGGTGTGGGATTTGTTCGCTATGACAAGCGGCAGGAGGCCGAGGCGGCCATCAAGCATCTCAACGGCACGATCCCGGACGGTAGCACAGAACCGGTGACGGTGAAATTCGCCAACGCGCCGACGGCTGCCCCGGCCAAGGCGGGTGGTCCGACCGCGGGTCCTGGGGCCACGTTTCCCCTGCAGACCCTCGCCGCGGCGGGAGCCGGCTCCGTCGCCGCGGTCCCGTCAGCCGCAGCAGCCGCTGCGCAGGCTCCGTACTTTACGCCCACACGCAGCCTTGTCGGACCCATTCACCATCCCGCCGCCAGAGTCCGGTCAGATTTTTCTTATTTCTTCATACATACTCTCATAGTATTCTTCTTTGTTTACTTATTTACTTATTTCGTCAATGGCAGGCACAAGGCACCTGAGTAGGCTTTAGGATACACAAGAACAAGAGAAATTTTTAAAAAACAGAAAAACGCACACACATTGAAGACTAAAGAAAAACCGCACAATTCTTGTGTTTTAATGAATTTTCTTCACGACGTCGTTGTTAGTACGCGGAAATCTATTTAGAGTTTTAGACTGATTGATGGCTTAGCAGTTACGATCAATAGTTTGTGGGTTCGACCTTCGGTCTGGTGGCTATGAAGTAGTTACTACTTGAATGGGTGACTGTTAGCAGAAAGGTAAATCGTCTCGGTATTTAACTTAGCTCTCTGTCCCTCCGGGTGAGTTAAGTCGAGTTCCGGCCTATATGGCTGTGGTTAAGGCGGGGTGCGTTCACCTGTAACAAATGTCAAATGTCAAATGTAAATTTATATAGCGCATTATCGTCAAAACCTCTAATGCGTGTGATCCCTTGTGGCAGATGACACACCGAAACCCTGAGACGGGTTATCTTTTTAACCTGAAAGTTTTTCTCAGTACAGTTGATGTGAAATGTCGCAATGAAAAAATTCGTACGTGTATGGCGATTGTAGCTATTCGCCTATGGACGGTTCAGTGGCGCTGTCGAACGGTGTGGTAGCGGGCAACGCTCTAAGTGGTACGGGTTGGTGCCTGTTCGTCTACAACTTGGCGCCGGAGACAGAGGAAAGCACGCTCTGGCAACTGTTTGGACCTTTCGGCGCCGTACAGAATGTCAAGGTCGCTTTATTTATTACGAAAATCATGCATGAAGCTTGTTTTTCCTGTTCATTCATTTATCAGGTAATAAAAATAGGCCTACAGTTGCTTGTAGAAACTCAAAATGATGTCATGGTGGTCGTCCAGTTATTATCGTAATTGTCTATATATAAATGTCTAACAGATAAAGCCATTAACAGAAATCCTAATGTAGAATTTCTGTAAACAGGACTTACAGCCTACTGTGTGCATATAATGTCCGCAGGTGATGCGTGATTTGACGACCAGCAAATGCAAAGGTTTCGGCTTCGTGACGATGACAAACTATGAGGAAGCGGTGCTCGCCATCACGGGTCTCAATGGATACCAGATCGGCACCAGAGCACTTCAGGTATCAGCCGTAGCTAACAATAATTATTGGAGCGATTAGGGGCTTATGATGACGTTTGTAAATGTCGTTCTCAATCACGCTCATCGTAAATATTATGTATAATTGTTAAAAAGTTACAAAAAACTGCACACTTTTTGACCGTCCTTAGACCGTGGTTGTATCCCATTGTGATACTGCAATATTAATATAATTGTGACAAAAACATTTAGATGTTGTCACTTGGTGCTACAGTTACAATTATTACGTAATTTATTTATAACTTGAAAATGAAATCACTTATTTTTGAATTAGTACATAGCCGATACGCAGAGCAATGAAACTTGTTGCAAACGTTATGTCTTGTATGTTAAGTTTACTTTTATTTTGTAGCAAAGATATTTTTAGCAAGCATACGTTTTTCGTCTGCTGGATAATGGTTGCTGATGACGTATTTTGCTAGCGTTCTACACTGGGTTAATTTGTTATAATAATTTTTAAAAACGCTAAATGTGAATAATGCTAAAGTTAAACACGACCATGCTTCATCCCGCATCCAGGTGGACTCATTTGGTCACACTTCGACGCCATTCGTGGCTGTCAAGAGCTGCCAGACCTGCCACCTCTGCTTTCTCGCACGTGAACCCCATCTTCTGTATAGGTCTTTGTTGACTGCGCTTCCCCAGTTCGCTCTTGGTCAACCCGGTCCTGTAATTCTGTATCCTGGTATCTGCCAGTACAGTGCTTGATGTGGTATGTGCTGGTGATCACTTTATATAAATAATGCTAGACATTGTAAACAGAATGTTTTGTATCTGCCCGTGTGTACGTGCGGTACAAACGCAGGTGTCATTTAAGAAGATGAAAGGTTTACCTGCTGCTGTGCCAGGCCAGTCGGCGGCGCCCCAGTTCATGGCTGCCATTCCAACGATGTAATGTGCAAACGACCGCTCACACTACAGCCGCCGCCAAATGCTGCGATATAAAACGTAATAATTACTCTTTCCAATCCCCACTGAATTACTCTATATAACGTGATATTAGTGCACGATGAACCGACGTCGCGTGTGAATTTTCATTCTTTCGTTTCATTCTCGTGAACACATGTGGTCACAGTAAAATAGTATAGAGCGGAAAGGGGGTTGGGCGCCATGTTGGTGGTGTGTAGGCCTATTAGGTGGGGTTCCTTTTTTCCCGCTGTCGGTGTTCGCGGGCCGCTCGCCTACTGTGTTAAAATTGTTATCTCCGCCAATGGAACGAAGTGAATTGGAGGAGATTATGAGATTGGTCGATCTGTCCGTCGTTGTGTGTGTCCATTTGTCGGTCTGTCTGTGTACACGAATTGGCGGAGATATGCACTCTAACGAGCGTTTTCTAGTTGTAACTTTATTTTTCCAGTTTATCACTGGTTTATCGCTGCACTGAGAAATGATAATGATATCTCTGCAATGCGGTTGTTAGAGTTTCCCTCTATCCTTTAGAAATTTGGGATGAGGGAACGCCTTCGACTAAGAAATAAAAGTGGGGAACTGGGCGTTTCTCTGCGTTATGCCACTTTTACCACCGAGTCTTTATCAAGTCTCAAAGATTCTGTAATTTTACCGAACTTTTAAACTGCTTATTAATTTTGTCTCCTACATATCATTGTTAAAGTACTAATAAGTGCTATAACAGAAACTAAAGCTGAGAATTACAAATTTTAATTTGATTAATAACGATTAACCTACATAATAATACACGCAACTTACTAGAACGGGTAAAATGAGTAATGAAGTGTTAAATCTATAACAATTAAAACTAAAGTAATATTATATAGGCCCCTAGTTATGAAAAAACATTTTTACAAGCTTGTCAAGAGCCACTGCGGGGCCCGGGGAAACATTCTCGCAGGGCCCCTTTGAGGATAAAATTTTTGATTTTTTTTAAATTGCGCATTTTGGTGTACTTTATATTTTTGAGCGACGGCGGGGCCCCCAAACGTCGCGGGGCCCGGGATAACTTACCCTCTACGGTCCTACCCCCTCTCGACGGGCCTGTATTTCTATGCCATTGACCTACTTCGGTTTCATCTGTGTCCTACATGACAGTCATTCAGAGCTTAGTGTAGTTTTTGTCACTTGATGTGTTTATATTCTTTTTGTTACAGCCATATTTAACGACAACGTGGTGGATACACAATGTTTTACGCTTTGTGCGTCTTGCGCTTTTTGCGGGTGTGTATGAAGAACGTTTACATTATTAAGGAAAATTTAATTCATATCGACTGCTATTCGTACGCCACTAGGCTTGCTTCTGCAGAAAGCTGAAGTTGTCTACGTTAAACAGTTTTTCGTGCACAGCAACTCAAGGACTCCGTGTAATTTTGCGGTGTGTGGTTTCTAACAAAAGTCCCGTTTTGTGTTTGTTGTTGTGTTGCTGACTTTCGTCGTTACTGTCAGCATTATTTTTTTTGGTAAAAACGTTTAGCAAGTTGCTGCTTATTTATGTCTAATTTATTTTGCAGAGTAGTATAGTAAACGCTAATATCGGCATTTAAAAAGTGTAACGCTACTTTTCCTGAGCTGTGTGCAATTCTATTTCTTCATAGTGCAAATTATACATGCCATTGTATTGTTCTTCTTCACTTACCATCGTTTCCTGCAATCGGTAGAACTTCACTTGAAACTCTATTTACCCTTCGTTTCAGCAATAGGCCTATTAATTGTCTTTTTTTTCAAAGAAAATGTTTTATACTTTTTTGCTGCAACCGGTCATTTAGTGTGACCACTTTTCCACGTCCGTAGTAGTCCAGACTCAAGTTTAGCCTACTGAGTACCGAGCAGTTAGTTTTAGTTTTTCGTAGATACGGCATTATTGAATTGTTGTAGCTAGTATCATATCGTATGTAACTTATGACCGGCGTATTATGACACTGTCGTCTCAGCATACTTTAACATTCCATTATTGTACATAGATTTTTACACTGACATTGTATATATTTATACACTGTAAGACATAAAAACACAACAACATTTTTTCATCATAACTTGAAGAAAAGTAATTCAATTTTGATAAATTTCGGTACGCATATTCCTGATGCAACTGGCCATCAAACGACAGTTTAGTTTCCCACCTCACCCATTGTCTGTTTCTGCACTATTTAATAATAATAATAATAATGACAATCTCTAGCAGTGTCAACTTACAGCGGAGCTGAACAGTCTATAACAATGAAATACAGTTGAATAAAATACTAAGACTGAAAAAGACTAAGCCTACATAAAATCATACTCCAAGTCATAACATTTGCAGAAAAAGTGAGTTTTCAGTCTCCGCTTAAATGTGTCAGTGTTAGTAATGGCGCGCAGGTGCAGCGGCAGATCGTTCCACGCCTTGGGGGCCGCCACGCTGAAGGCGCGCTCTCTAAACTTCAGGCGTGTCCTTGGGACTTGCAGATCCGATTTCGTGGCTGATCGCAAGACGGTGTGACGATCTGGCAGTGCCGAAACTGATTGAAGAAGGTTTGATGTGTATAATGGAGCTTTACCAGTGCTGTTTATGGCTAAGGGAACTAACAAACATAGTTTGTACTGAATACGGGCTTCGATTGGTAACCAGTGCAGTTCGATGGCCGCCGGCTGTAACTTGGTCACGTGAACGTAGTCCGTACACAAGTCTCACGGCGGCGTTGATGACGCGCTGTAGTGGTGCGATAGTTGAGTACGGCAGTCCGGCGAGCAGAGCATTTCCGTAGTCAAGTCGTGACAGCACGAATGCGCAGACGAGATTGGCGGTGACGTCACGGCCGAGCAAACGTCGGACCTGCCTCAGACGTCGCAAGTGAAAGAAGCATGTCTGCGTCGTCTTTAAGATGTGCCCTTGCATGCTAAGTTGGCTGGGAAGAAAACGAACAAAAGATTGCATTTCTAACTACGGGTATTATTGCTTAATCAAAAAAACACACATAACACACATTTTGTCCATATTTTTATCGTTTTAGCTGATAGTTTATCTAATTGTCTATTTTTAACTGCTTACAAAAATGTTTGAAATGTTGGCCCATGAACATGAGCTAGGCTGGACGACACTTTCTCCATTCGTTGATAGCAGTGTCGATAACGTTCAGCTCCAGATCAATCCAGACTTCACCAAATGCTTCTTGAATTCATCAATATTCCTGAATGTTAAATAATTTAATAGACGTGCTGCTACGCAACAGTCAAACCTTGTAATTGATTGCCTGTTGCTGGCCACATTATCCGGAAAAATGAAATTTTATAAAGTTTTTATGGTTGATTTTAATGCATATTTTGTCTGTTCTGATTTTACCAGGTAGTGCAGAAGCAGATGTTGGGTGAGGCGGAAAACTGAAAGGCCGTTTGATGGCCAGTTGTGTTATGAATATGTGTACCAAAAATTATTAAAATTGGATGACCCTTCTTCAAGTTACGGTAAAAAATTGGTGTGTTTTTTTATGCGTCACAGTGTCTAGCCGTTAGGGCTGTTGTCAGTTTTTGATCGCGCTCTGCATTGATCTCCGAACGATTTATGCTTGGTTTAAAATTTTAAAACATGCCTCACAGTTTACCGCGTAGTTTCGTCTTGTTCTTTCTTTTTTTCCTGATGATGTATATATTTTCAAAATTGAATAATGTCGTATAGGCCCATTGTACACTTTCGTATTTGTTTAGTTTTGTGCAATATGTACCTAATACAAAGTATTTTTCTAGTGTCTACTCTATGCTGTACAGATGTATAATTTCGGCTAATAACAAATGACTTTCGAATGCAGTGAATGTTTTTAAATGTTGAATGTTCTTACGTTACCAATTACACGCAGTCTGTTTACCTGCCTGCTTGTCTCTTGCGCGACTTTCTTTTATTTAGAACAACCAAAAATTGCCAGAAAGTTGCAAAACTTGTGTAAATAAAAACAATAGGGCCTATTTTAAGATTAAAAGGTCAGACGTCAAAGTCAAAGATTCCCACTGATAAAAAAGATACAAGGACGACCGCTTATAGAGGCGCCACACGCACATGAACGAATGTTGTCATATACGGTGCTTTTTGTTGCGGAACGTTAACAATGCAGTGATTTATGCGGTTGTCGAAAGTCTAGCTCAATATGTGCAATATGACTTGACACACGTTTGCAGTACGATAATAATGTATTGCATGACGTGTCACATGACAGTCGTGGTATCAACGTACGGTATTCCCAGTGCAATGTATTAGTAAGCCACTGCATTGAAAAATTTAATGATCACGTTTTCGCCTATTTTCAAATAACGCGCACATTTTGGTACTCATATATAGATATATGTAAAAAAAACTTACCAGTTTACAACTGTGTGTAAGGACGATGTGATGATATCAGTCCTCTAAAACAGCAAAAATCATTTGGGTAACCTTAGATGGGGCTATGCATATGGCGTCCTTACAAGCTGACTTTA
>Ga0209367_1012155_pt1 | contig 11311 bp, 12 predicted proteins | sample WorMetLIZISLAND2_FD_187412 | JGI IMG/M metagenome (GOLD analysis project Ga0209367, IMG submission 187412) | Marine gutless worms symbiont microbial communities from Max Planck institute for Marine Microbiology, Germany - Olavius geniculatus... ... | reverse complement strand
GTTATGTGCCTTTCCATCAATAAACATCGCTAAGTTATAAATGCTTAAATGTCCATGTTAAATCCATGTGTTACAGTCAAATTTGGCAGAATTTCGGGAGTGACGAATATTTATGCAAATTGGGCAAAAAATATTTAAATGCTTTACTATTCAATTTGGTCGTTTATTCTTTACAGCATTCTGAAACTTTTGACGTATAGCACGTCTTTCTACTACTAACCATCGCTGAGTTATCAACGCTCAAACAGGTCCGGTTTTTTGGCCCACCCTATATATGTGTGATCCCATATAGCATGTTGGTGGGTCTGCGGTACGAAGAGCTATGCCATGTAACTTGATATGCTGGCTTGACTGTACATTCAGGACTTACGACTATGTAGAACGAGAGCTGCCGAAAGTCCCCGACACGATACCGATACTGATACTTGCCAACCATCGAGACATGGGCCATCATCGGACCGTCACCGATGACCAAGTCCGCACACACATTGACCACCTTGAACGGTTCGAAAGATTTCCGTGTTTAGTCTGTATGCTGCTCGATCTGTACCATGTTTTAAAAAACCCAGGTTTCATTTTAGAAATTTTAGATGTGATAAGTTTTATTGGGTTTTCGTCATCATCATCATCATCATCATTATTTTATTTGACTCAGGCAGCATGGCCCATAAAAGAAAAGAAAACCTGAGTTTTTTAAAAGGGTATTCAGGGGTATTCAGGTTTATGTGGGTTTTGAGTTATTGGGATGAACATTGCCAGATTTTGTCCACATCAAATAAATATCCAAAAATTACAACTTAATGCATTTAATGTTTCAAAAACATTACAGTGATAAAATATTTCGTAATTACTAGAACAAGAGACTGAAATAATGGATTGTTAGTCTGGGTTTTTAGGTGGGTTTTCCCAGACTTTGTGGTTATTTGGGTTTGTGCCTGGGTGCTTGGACCAATTGACAGCATCAACGGTTAGAGCTTGACTATAGAAAGTAAGTAGGGCAGTTAATTTGTAAAGCACCAACATCTAAAGGAACTTTATATTCGATTAGTCTACTTACTTTCTTAGTTTTCATTTGTCTGCAGTTTTCAGTATTTAGATGTTTGTGTAGTAGAAATGTAACCCAAAACCCATTCTGGGATCTCTCAAGTGAACTGTGGAAAAAAGTCTGATGTGAAATATGTTGTTACCTTTACCTTTACCTTTACCTGCGGGGAGGGTGACCACAGGAGCGGCCACCCAGCGCTGAGGCCACTTCATGGGCCCAGTGCGCAACCCCGACAGACCTCAAGGTCGACAGAACCTCATAGAAGCTTTCGCGAACTTTAGGAGGAGAAACCAATGGATGTCACTCAAAGTGTCTAACGAAATAGTATAGTCTCCAAGGATATTCTTATGGAGAAGCATTAAAGCACTGCACTGGGCAATGAAATGTAAAGATGTATCCTCATCTTCTTGACAGAGAGTGAAATATGTTGTGTGCTGTGCCATTTTTATTAGTTGTAACTGTCATCGAGAACATCAAGAATGTTTTGTCATTTTTACGCGCGAAAGCAGCTTTTGCGGCACGCGTCTTAGCCATCGCAATTCTGTCCGTCCGTCCGTCACACAGGTGGATCAGTCAAAAACGGTGCAAGCTAGGATCACCAAATTTTCACCATCGGCTGTATGCAAGACTCTAGTTTCAGGAACCATAAAGCTTTTCCATAAATTCCAAGGGGGTCACCCAAACGAGAGTGCTAAATGAGATGGGGGGGTGGGAAAAATTTGCGATTTTCAGCCAATAAGTCGCTGTATCTCAGTAACGGTGCGAGATAGGGTCTAGGTTACTATTCATCACTAATAGGAAGTTGTACACTGGCTCTCAATTGTCATCAAATTTAATGACCGTGAATGCCAAAATAGGGGTCTTTATGGATTTTTTGGCGATTTCAGGCTGTGAGACACATTGCAAGAGCGAATTGCGCTGAAACCAATTGAGATAGACATAGACAAGTTGCGTATGAAATTTTTAGTATTGAACGTATTTCGACGGTCCATGTCTTGGTTCTTTAGGTTCAATGAAACCTGTGCATGAGGGCATCAAAGAGCAGTACCCCGTAAAAGTCGTTAATGTACCATTGTTGGCCAGTCTTTCATGAAAACGGTTGCAGATAGGCATGGGCATGCTGCCTATCACAACAAGCGTTAGTGACGAGCTTTTCAGTCGTATCAACATAGATGACTTTGAAAGACCATGAAGTAAGTAAGTAAGTGAGTAAGTAAGTAAATTTAATTTATAAAGCGCACAATGTCAGCAAGAAACTCACTGAATCTGAGGCGCTAAGGTAAGGTGTGAGGCGGGCCACTAGACATGGTTAGACGTTGAAAAATAGAATGTTTTGAGTTTACGATTGAAGGAGGTTATTGAACAGCTATTGTGGATGTCAAAAGGAAGAGAATTCCAAATAGTAGGAGCATCATCATTTCTGGCAAGCACCACTAAGAGTGCATAGCGCCGAACGTAGACATCAATCTCCAGAGTTGACGGTTCTGAGCCAAGTCAACTGCGTCGTCCATATTGAGGTCGCTCGATTTCAGATCCTGCTGGATGGTTCCCATCCATGCAACACGAGGACGTCCCAGCGGTCTCCTCCTATCTCCTGCAGGGGAAGCCATCAAGATCTGCCCCGCATCCGCCCCACCAGTGCAATGTGTCCGAACAGGGACAGGCGCCCTGACCGGACTATAGCTGAGAGATGAGGTTGCTTGGTTAACCTTCTGACTTCGTCGTTGCACACATGCTGGTGCCACATAGTAGTGGCAGCTACAGAAAAACTTCTAGAGCCAAAACGTGTACGGACACGAGGCACAGACAACAGATTAGTGTGAGATGAACGCAATGTACGAGATGGAATGTAATGTTCCAGAACAGAATTCAGGTAAGCAGGCTGAGTAGTGTGGATGGTCTTGTATGTAATGCAGGCGATCTTGAATTGGATGCGCTGGTGAACTGGAAGCCAGTGGTAATGTTTGAGCAGAGCAGATGAGCTGGTCGACTGTCGCTTGGTGCCCCAGGCGACTACCCGGGCGACGGCGTTCTGTGCGCGCTGCAGCCGAGCGACGTTTTTCGTCGTTACGCCAACCAAAACAGAGTTGGCATAATCAAGCCGCGCTCCAACGAGGGCACAGGCGACGGTCCACATAAGGGTTTTTTTTATTGATTTTTGTGATTTTCGGCTGCAGCGCACACTCCAAGAATGAACTGTGATAAAATGGCTGAATATAGACTGACAGTTTGCGAACAGGAACTGCTAAAGGCTTTCGCACATCTTGTGAGCATTAGCTCAATTTTTTTGTTTTCTTTGAGAAGTGTTTGTGTGGATAGCCAGCCTTCATTGTGTTTATTGTGGATCGACATTTCAGCAGTCCTGGTTCGGCTCAAGTGCGCTATGCAGAGGCATCAATGCGAAATAGTTTTGGACTCAAGTATATCTACAAGTTTTTCAATCTGCCGTTTCTCTATCTCCAGGTGACGCTTTAAGCTTTCTCTTCACTCATACGACTTGACAGTAATTTTTTGGGAAAATATTTGGCTATAATACGTGAATGCATTTGACTGTGTTATACTTTAACTTTTTGTCATGATACATTATTACGATGTCTTATTATTATTTTTTGTATGACTACATTGTTTGGTCTTTTTGTTGTAGCTATTTTTCAACTTGCACTAGGATGTAGAATAGGTTGTAATCACCTGTGCCTCTGGTATTATTACGGCTCACATAGGTGACACAGTTTCTTACGAACATTTGTATTGGTTAACATTTAAGATTGACATGCTATGCATTTATGATAAAGGTTATTTATTGTATGTTACATGAAGCTGTTATTGTCTAATTTTTGGATAATTATCTGATCACTCTGCCAATGCTTAGCCCTGAGTACCCCCAAACCCATCAATCTGGGTTTCTTGAAAACTTGGGTTCAACCCAAAACCTAATAAAGTCCACTGGTTTGGGCTTTTTGGGAAAAAAAACAGTTTTAACTCTGTTTTCTTGTTCGTAAAATGCAGTAAGGTTAGGGTACAGTTTTGTTGTGCGTTTTGATGCTCAGCGCGAAACGTTAATTCGTCAGCTTGACACCAACACAGAGGAGATTGAGTCGACAGTGCAAGAACTTGATATGCACGAGGAATCTGAGGAACAGAATTATCAACTGTTAGTTGTTTTTATTCTATTTTTTATCCTGAAAATGTTTTTTGTGATTTGTTAAATGTTACTTTTCGTGCATAACATAAGTCATAGATTGGATCAGTTGGCATTTTTATGGAGAATAACTCTGATGCCAGCCTGAATTAAGTACTTAATAAATTTACTTCTAACAATATCTGATGCTTTTTTCCAGTCCGGATGCTTTCCCTGTCATTCGAATGTGAAACGAGTAACCAGTAGGGCCCACAGTTTTTTCTGCGGGTCGCAGAGCTGCAAAGTTTGCCCTTTCCTATGGAAGTTTGATATTTCCGCAGAATTTCGTGGAATTTTGCAAAAATTGAAAAATGACTGATAATCAGTACTATCTTGGGCTTCACAACGTAACTACGCTGTGTCTCAAAGAAACATCCCTGACATTTTCGACCGTAACTTGAAAACCAATTATCAAATTTTTATTTTTTTGGTACAAACATTTCCGACACAACTTGCCATCAAATGACCATTTATTTTCACACCTCACCCAATGTTTGTTTCTGCACTACCTAGGGAAATCACAACGAGCAAAATATCACTTTTTATCCAATGCGATATGATTGCTTAATTAACATAGCGCATGAAAACATATTTTGTTCACATTTTTGACACTTTGGCTGACATTTCATCCAGTTATCCATTTTTCAACTGTCTGCAGTAAAATTGCTTGAAGTGCTGGCCCATTATGCGAACACAGGCAAAGAGACGCTTTCTCCATTCATTGACAGCAGTATCGATAAAGTTCTGCTCCAGACCAATCCAGGCTGTAGAAGTCGCTTCTTGACTTTACAAACACTCCTAAACTTTATCTGGTAGACACTCTGCTGCATGATAGTCAAACCTTGTTATAGACCGGCCCAGAGATTAGGACAGATGGAATTTATTGATGTTATTTCATTCATTTCAACACGTATTATGCTTGGTCTGCTTTCCCCAGGTAGTGCAAAAGCAGACGTTGGGTGAGGTGAAAAGAACAACACTTATTTGATAGCCAGTTTCGTGAGAAGTATTTCTGCCAAAAATTATTAAAATCTGCTAATCATTCTTCAAGTTGCGATCGATAATGTCGGGAATATTTTTTTCAGATTTTTTGTTTATTTCAACACATATTTCGCTTGATCTGCTTTACCTAGGTAGTGCAGAAGCATACATTGGGTGAGGTGGGAAACTGAACAGTCATTTGATGGCAAGTTGTGTCAGGAATATTCGTTTTAAAAATTATCAAAATCTGATAATCAGTTTTCAAGTTGCAGTCAAAAAAGTCAGGGGTGTTTTTTTGATACACAGTGTAAATAGACTAATTATATCATGGAACTGATGATATCAAACAGTGGACAGGAAGACCTGTTGCAGAATGTGTTCAGTGTGCAGTAGACAGAAGCAACTGGAGATTCGTGGTGTCCATGTTGGCGACCTCCGATCCTCAGAAATGAGGAAGGACGAAGGCAAGGCAAAGCGTCACGGAAAAAATCAAAGTGAACAGTTTAAAACTGTGAGCCCTACTAATAGACATCGCAGTATGACACAATCATAAATAAACACAGTTTGACTTGACAGATTGCACTTTAACTTTAAAAGATTGACAATTTTCTTTGAATGTTGCTAGCATAATTGAGCACAACGCCAGCCCTCAGTAACTGACGTTTTTTTGACAGGATATGGCCCATTTTGCTCGCAAATGGATGGGAGGGTGAGCCATGGAATTTGAAAGATTTTGCCGCTGTGAGCCACAGAATTTGGCAAACTGGCCTGCGGAATTTGGCCGCATTTGCCGTGGAAAACTGTGGGCCTTAGTAATCAGTAATTTTGTAGACCGTCTTGTTCATGGATGAGCGAAGGCAAATGCACTTGTTTGGTCAAGGATGGAACCTATTAGACCAGCAGCAAGATAGTCTCTCTGCGATTTAGATTGGATTAAAAGTCAGAAACTGAATAAGTTGTACGAACAGTGAGAGACAGATTAAGTAAGTAAGTAAAACATGAATTTATATGGCACATCAATGCCAGAAAAGCCCTCAATGCATTCTGCTTATTAGTAGTTCTGAAAAGAAAAAAATGTCTTTAAGTAATCATTCACAGTGTGAAAACATCAACCTCATTGTTTTCTAAGTGACAAGGGGCAGACTGGAGACGTCTCAACTACTCAATTAACCCCAGGATAAAGGACGGGCGAAAAAAGGCAAGAGGTGACTGACAATAAATGAAATGTGGATTGTGTGTTATGAAGTTTAAGTCTCATTGGATATATTTCTTCAAAATTTCTAACCTTGATCGTCTCATGACCTTGACCTTAACCTTGAATCCTGCGTGTCGTCGACCTCCAGTTACCCAATGTTGTGCGTTTTTAATTTAAAGCTGGTTTTGCAACAGACACAACTGTTTTCAGGTTTATCGATGCATTGACAAACCGGAGACGTGAGACGCAGGAGAAGCTTGCAGAGTCGGCGATAGAGGAAGCTGCTCGGAGGGGTCGGGAACCAGCTGCTCAGCAGAACGGATCAGCTGTCTCAGCACCTGCTACCCCCGCTACTACTCCCACTGCACCACCTGCTACGTCCACCATTAGAGAAGGTACACGGCTGGAGTTGTCAGATTTTATTTTATAGTAAAGCAATTAGGATCAAGCTCATATTCCACTCTATAGCCATTGGATGGAACGAGATATCATTTGGCTAATTGCTTGCTTACTAGAGAGGGCCAAGTCTCTCCTCAAGAAGGGGAGATTTGAGCTTGGAGCCCAAAGACAAAAAGTCAAAACTTGTGGCCACTCTGTAATACATGAACTCAGCAACGCCCTATTCAGTGGTACTGTCGTCAACCCTATATGACTTCACCTTACCCTAAAATAACATGTTTGCACCAGTGCCACCTACCGCCAGATTAATTTTGCCGTTGTTATTGGCATCAACGTATTTTGTTTTCTAATTGTTTTTAGACGGAATCACTTTTTGCAATACAGTTGATTCCGACTGTAGTGAACCATTTCTCCGTGGATCGCAATAGTCTCCATGGCATGGTCTGTCATCTGTCTGACCCATTCATGCCCGCTGCTTAAATCGTTCAACGGATTTATATGCCAATTGGCGGTTAGGCTTCTGGGATCCAACGACACACTGTGTCAGACGGAGGTCCTGATCCCTTACTGTGGGAAGATTTTACAGGTTGAATTCCCAGCCATAACTTGCAGTCACTTTTTATGATTCACCAGGTGTCAGCACCAGTCCTGGCGATTCCGCATTTTACCATGTTAATTCGGACCTTGTTGTTATTGCTGTTACATGCGTTGTTTGGGTATGTCAGCTCCGCCTGCTCGACCAATCCCTGGTCTGCAGTTGTCACCTACGAGTGCCACGGCTGACAAGCTGACATCAGCTGTCAGCGGAGTGACACCTACGCCTGTGGGTGGTCTGTTGACTGCCAGCAAGTCAGTGCCCGCCACACCCGTGTCGACACCCATGACTGACAAACAGCCGCCCTCGTCCAGCGGTGGTGTTATCTCGCGCATCTTTGGCAGCAGTAGAAACTCCCAGCCAACCGTCACTAATGAACAGGCAACAGGTTTAATAGTTTGATTTGATTGACACATGCACATAATGGCTGCAGGTCTTTGAAAGTCGTTGAAGAAAAAAACACGTCCATTTTGCAGGTCTTAAAAAATCATTGAAAACGAAATAGTACCTTGAAGGTTTTGGAATCTGATGGAAAAGGGTTTGGAGTGTTCTTGAATTTCAGTTACTGGTACTGCATTTAGTAATACTAATACTAAATTTATGTTCTTATGATTTTATATGATTCCAGAAACATTACAAAGTTCAACACCTGGATTCCTGAGAAATCTTTGACAATTTTTTCTCCATAACCGTGATCATTCTGTGTGCAGTATTCTGCCACATTAGTGACGTTAGTCAGTTGTGGACACATAATCAGTGATGTTATGATGTAGTAATTCAGTCCTTCATTTCACTCGAGTCAGACTGGAGTCCATGTTTTTTTCTGGACTCGGACCTTTATGACTCAAACTCAGATTTTGTAAGTCTAAAAGTCTAAGACTAACTGGACTCGACTGCATCTCGGCATATAGCATCATTCTTGTTATTTCAAGGCCTACTTCTGCTGACTCATGGCAGATTTTGTCTGTCTGTAGCCACGACGAATGCTGCTAACTCATCGGAGCCGGTGCAGAGCTTGGAGGACTTTGAGCCAGAGGAAGGGCTTGATGCAAGCTTCCTGGACGATACGCCGGCGACAGAGACGACAAACGTTGCGCCAGTCAGTCAGGATCTATATAACGACTCGTACGTCAGTCAACGTTTTTTCACCTATCAGGCGGAATTGCTTCTTCCACCGCAATTGCGGCTATTGCTGTACATTTTTCCATAGCGTGATCTGTCTGTCTGTCACATTTGTGCACCCATTTGACTGATTTGGATACTTCTTTTCAGGTACACTTGTGGGATCGAATGACGCACTGTGTTAGATGGGGGTCCTTGCCACTGGGGAAGGAGAGTCTTTGGTGGTCCAATCTCTAGCCAAAATTTACAGCTGCTTATTTGTGATTCACCAGGCGGCAGCACCAAATAGAGATTCCTTTTTTACCGAATTGCTTCAATAGTTTGTGTTTCAGCCGAAGTATTACAGATTGTTGTTGCTGTTGCCGTGATGAGCTCATCTGTCGGTGCCAGTATGGGAGATCAGTGCCATGAAGAGATGAGGAGTTCCCAGTAGTTCTCATACTAGATGAGTTCAGGATCTCTGTTTTTTGACGGCTGTCTGTTGGTGGTGTTCTGTTGCAGAGACGATGATGATGACATCCATGGCAACCCGCTGGTAGCTGGCTTCCAAGACCTTGCACCTGACGACGAAGTAAAAACAACATCCGAATATCATCATCGGCCCGTCACCAATTCCACTCTGCACGCCGAACTTCCCAGTGACGACGAAACTTCGACGGCCGTTCTAAGGCCGAAACACCACAAAGACTCTTTGTCCGAAAAGTCCGGCGGTGGCACTGCCGTTTCCGTTGTCAGGCCTGCTGTAGAAGGGTCTTCTGTTGATCAGATGATGCAGAATGCGTCGGTAGAAACAACAACAACACTGCATCGGGGGAATCCCACAGATCGTGACGTCGCGGTGGACAGCAGTGAGGAAGAGATGTTGGGTAGTGGTGTGGTCGTTCGTGCAGATGAGGATGTGAGTGCTGAAGACAGGTGCTCTGAGTTGCAGCAGCGGCTCACTGGCTCTAGTACTGCACAGGTCGGAATTTTCAATTTCTGCCCCCCATGTGGGTCCAGGGGTGTAGAATAGACCCACTCTGTTTCCTAGCTGGATGGTGTAAAAGGCACCTGAACCAGGTTTTTAGTTTTGTATTGATATAGATAAGTCGTGGTGGTTTGGCTCAGTTGGTAGCGTCGTTGATCGCATCAACGAAGTCAATCAACACCAGGCCTGGTTAGTACTTGGATGGGTGACCATCCCGGTATGTAACCAGCCACCCAGGTCAACTCAGCCTGGCCATCCCTCCATGGGTAGGTGCAGTACCAGTGAAAACTGGGCCGTAAAGAGGCACACCTCATGATGCATTGGCCCTGTATTTGTGGTCTCTCAGTGTAAAAACTGGTGTCTGGCTGAGGGCCTTAGGAAACGGACATCAGCGCATGGGCCTTAAGTCTCGGGAAGGACTTTATGTTTTTATAGTTAGATCGTGCATGTGTGCTTTCTGCTTCTGGTGTTATATTTCGGTTGCTGTTATTTCTTTGTTGTCCGTACCAGTGCAAGTGATTGCCTGCAGGACCATCTTCGAAATGACCTATACTGTGTTCGGCGGGACGCTATACCCTACTCCAGTGTTTTTCAACTTTTTTGTTGCTGTGGAACCCTACGCAAGCGTGAAGGTCACTCACGGAACCCCGTGCATTGATCCGTGAGTCGAGTGATGTATACGAAGATGAAGCTACAGGGTTGTCTACGGACTCATTTCCATAGCCCTGGTAAGGAAATGAGTCGTCGTGAAGACGACAAACCAGACAAAGATGACCAATATAAAATTTGACCGCATTAGTATAGGCAGCAGTATGTTATTGTATTTAACCAAACACGACGGGCGAGGCGGTCGTTGACGGCCGTTTACCCCCGTCACCAATCTAGAAAATTTATCACGTGGTCGCCCTCGGAAAAGACAGGTTTACGTGTTTTTTCCTTAGCTGAGTTTTTTAAAAATTGAATTAACTAAGTAAATGACCAAACGATTTCGTAACCATAACCCTAATCAATACGCTCTTCTTTTCCTTTTATTATTTTTGATAATATTTTGGAGTTGAATAATGTCGTGCATAGGAAGCGTACGTTATAATATAGGACTAAAATACAAATATGCCAAAATTTTACTCATCACAGTACCGGTAAGTCTATGCAAAACGACGTGCAGAAACGCAATTTTAAACAAAAAAACATCGATGCTGAGTATTTCTACGACATTGTCTGGCGTGATTTCGCACGCTGAGTTATTCTTACTGGCCAGCTGCGGAACCCTTGGCAGACGCTCGCGGAACTCGCGGAACCCTTGGGTTCCGCGGAACCCCGGTTGAAAATCACTGCCCTACTCACTCACTCACTTGCTTTTAACTTCTGTGTTGCTCATAATTATTCTCGGTGGCATGGCATAGACGTAACAGTGTTGCTGTACACCGGGCCCGGTTAGTACCAGGATGAGTGAAGCAAGCAGGTAAACCATCTTGTTACCAGGCACTTAGGTCGACTCAGCCTTTTCCCTCTATGGGATGGCAAAACGAGTGTCAACTGTTAAGCTGAGTAATCACAGGCTGAACGGTAGTTCAAACCCTGTGTTAACGGCGACTTCTCTTTCTTATGGGAAAGCCAAAAATTCGACCCTCCACACAATCAAAACCCCTGACCCGATTAAGATAAAATTTGGCACGGTTGATTACGTCGACGAGGGGACCCATCATGCAAAATTTTATGCAAATCCCTCCAAGGGGGGCTTCCCGGCAAATGGGTGAAATATACGCAAAAATTTTTATAGCTATCCATATACCTTTTTTTCAGAAACTCACCTACAGGTCAGACCCTTC
>Ga0209367_1012154_pt1 | contig 11311 bp, 8 predicted proteins | sample WorMetLIZISLAND2_FD_187412 | JGI IMG/M metagenome (GOLD analysis project Ga0209367, IMG submission 187412) | Marine gutless worms symbiont microbial communities from Max Planck institute for Marine Microbiology, Germany - Olavius geniculatus... ... | reverse complement strand
CGAGGGGATTTCATGTGGCCCGCCATCGTCCCACATAAATTGTAGTTTTGGTCCGGTGATTAGTCAGATGAAATCAACTTGCAAAATTCAACAATGTTTGATGGTCTTTTGCGTTTCCAAATTTCAGAAAAAAATGGGCGAATTTGCGGTTTCCATTGAACATTCGGAAGCAAAAAGTGTTTCAGCTTCAGGGGGGCTTTGCCGCGACCTGCTACGACCAGGGGCTCTGCCCCTGGACCCTGCTGGAGGCTCTGCCCCCAGACCTCCTTTATAGGCTCGCGCTCCGCGCGCTCGCCATGGCCCTCCTTGATTGCAGCCCGCCAGCTGGTGGAAAATTGACTAAGTGGCTCGCGGTGTCAAAAAGGTTGGACAGCACTGTTGTAACTCTTCTCATTGCCAAAACTAGGAGGCCTCATGTTATACTGCTGAACTACTTTCTTACTCAATATAATCTGATCAGGTCTGGAAAAATTGTAGGTTTTTAGAAAAGTTTACATTTTTAATTTAGGTTTCACTGTACAAAGAAAATTTGAACAATTTTATGACTCAAGAAGCAGTATGAAATTAAGTTTGATTTGTATTATAAATTGAACAACAAAGAAAAACCTAAAACACAGAAAAAAACTGAAGTATGCTTTAGCTGAAAAATTTGTATCTAACAAAAAGCTATAAATTTAATTTTTGAAAATTAAACATCCAAATTTAGGCTTTTTCATTTGTTGCAAAATCTAATACTGATAAGCTTGTATAATTGTGCCATAGTGTCTATCTAGTTATATTAATGTACTCTGCCATAATTTGCGGTGATCTGTTCCCGAGGACTTGTCCTCATTCGCTCGTCCAGGTTCTCGGACCCAAGTCCTTGTCTTCGTCCTCGGGTCCCAAGTCCTTGGCTTTGAGATAAAGTTCTCGGCCATAATACGGAGGACTTTAGTAAATAATTTATTAATCATTACTAATTTATTACCGACAGTTTGAACACAAAACTGAAAAGGTATTATACGTTAGCTATTGTCATACCAAAACTTGTGATGCTAGTAATTGGATCCCACGCAGTTATGGCATATTGGTCTGGTGTTTTTAGTGGCATCCCACAGGGTTCAGTATTTGAGCTTATTTTGTGTCTAATTTAAAGACACCACCATTTTCGAGACTTGACAGCTGTCGAAACCATCACATCATTATCAACATTACCACTGAACAAAATATACAAGTTATACCGTACATAAATACAACATAATAGAAAGTTTGTGACAAAAGTTAAAACCTACTAGGTTAGGAATTGCAAGAGCCACAAAATGTCAGTTTTTTTCGTTTGATATTTTTAGCATCATTGGCCTATTCCAGCAGTGGCGTATTTAGAATTTAACAAAGGGGGGGCCATGGCGAGCGCGTGGAGCGCGAGCCTATAACGGGGGTATGGGGGCGGAGCCCCCAGCGGGATCCAGGGGCAGAGCCCCTGGTCGGGAACCCCCCCTGAAGCTGAAACACTTTTTGCTTCTGAATGTTCAATGGAAACCGCAAATTCGCGCATTTTTCTGAAATTTGGAAACGTCCTTGTTTTGTTTGTTTTTTTATGCATTTACGCAATTTTATAAAAAAAGTAAAAAAACGTTTTTTTACATTTATGGTTTAAATTGCACTAAATTTGCCAAATTGGTCAGTATATTTTCTGAAAAAAATAATAAAAACATTACTGCAACCAGATCTCATCTTTTAAAGCTAAAATGCACCAGACCCTGCTGGGAAAGCTTATAACCAGGCTTGCCGTGGATATGAAATTCCCCGTCTATATCCTATCCATATCCACAGATTTTCCGTGGATATCCATGGATATATCCATATCCACAGACGCCTATCCTGGGTAAAATGTAGTACGAGCAAGGGCGCTCATTCCACCCGCCCGCCCCCTCTCAAAAAAACAACGCAGTCATTTTTGTCTTTAAATTGTTAAAAAAATGAAAGTAAAAAATAACACGCAATTGAATTAAAATATGAGATTTGTTAAGTATTTTCCAACGTTTGTAAAATATCTGCATAATTTTATTGCCCCTGTTTTTTTCTAAATGTATTCGGAGTTGAGGCCTTTGATGCACACTTAGTGTGTTCTTCCTACTAGTATTAAACATGTTAGTAAGCAGAAAAACGTTTCTGTTGTGTTACTATTCAAAAAAAAAATTAAAGTCACAAATGGACAGATTTTTTGTTGCCCAACGAACAACATTAAAGCACTGAAGATTAAGATCGGTTACAACATTTGATTTGACGCCGACACGACTCAACTCAATTCAACTGTCGGCGGGTGTTGCCGACAGTTGAGTTGAATTGAGTCGCGTTACCGTTGTAGGTACATGTGAATTGGCCATTACTGATATAATGCTAATAAATTAATTTGACTGAATGCTCGTATGCTTAATTGTTTCTCTCTCTGATGTTTGTAGTCTTCATTTTCTCGTTTATTCGTGCAGTAAGTATTCAGTTTAATTTTAAAAAATTGACAACAAACTTGATCGACTGCCATCCTTTCCGCGTTGAAACCAAAAAAAATTGTGAACTTTGGTCCATTAACAAACAAGTTGCAGGCGCGGATGTTGACACACCCTAAGTCGACAATCCGCGTTCTGGGTATGATACTGCAATTGACTTCTGGCCACGTGACCTTGTACCAGGTAAATTTCACCTCCCCCCCTTTGAATTAACTTCCCCCATCGGACTTACAGCGCCGCGCGGCCTCACGTTGGGCTCTGCTTCATATTTCTAGGTTGTTTATGTTTTGCTACAATTTTTTTGGTTCAACGCAAGATCTCCGAGATGCGTCGGCCGATCAACGTGAAATTTTGCACGTTGATCAGCAACGTTGATCAGCACTAGACCGAGCTTTATAATGCCGGTCTAAAATTTCGGGAGGCCCCCCAAAAAAAGAAATTAGGGGCGGAAAACACGCTAAATTTGACGCCATTTCAGATCCCTTTTCACACTGAGCGCGAATATCTCCGGAACAGACAGAGATATCCAAAATCCGAAAACTATTTGACCGACGGCATTTCTTCTTGCGTTTAACGAAAAAAGTTCGATGAACTTTGGGTCAATAACCACTGAGATTTAGAGGTGCAATTGTACCCCAAAAACCGATTTTTTGGAATATCATATTTCGGCCCCTAGAGGATGCTGCGCCCCGAAATTTTTACACGCGCCATAGAATGGCCAAGTCTTGCTAGCCCACACCCCACAGGGCATGTGGGTTCCCCCAACATTTTTTTCCAAAAAGGGCCCCAAATTGGCTTAAAGTGTAGCTTATTAGCGCCTATAACTTTGGGGTGAGAGGGAGTAACCCCATGAAACTTTGCCACCTGACGTGACATAAGGTGGGCATTATCACTTATATACAACATTTGGGGGCACCGTTTCCTTAAAATTTGGGAAGGCAAAAACGTCTAAAATTTAGCGCGTTATGACAACTTTTGACCTTGATCGCGAATATCTCAAGAAACGGTCAATACAGGGATAAATAATTAATCTTCATTCCCTGCTGGCGGTAACGGAGCGGTAAAGCCCAGATTCCATTACGCCGACTTTGCGACAAAGTGTCGTCGACTTTGTCGCCGACTTTTCCCGTGCATTGTAACGAACTAAATTCCATTAGTAGCGGCAAACGGTCTACGTCGGACCCAAAATCGCCCCACTTTATCGTGCAACTTTATCGCGATCGTAGCTTGCACCGTTTTGATACAGTCGCAGAGTGCGATGGACAGGCAGACAGAGTGACAGACACACGCAGTAAGACAGACGCCTCGACGACAGCTAAAATGCGTGAAGCAGACGCATTACATACTGTCGCGCGTGAAAAATCATGTACCATTTTAAATTTCGCTCGCTTCGACTCGCTCGTATGTATTGTCGCTCGCTCACGAGAAAAATCTGGCTCGCTCCCGTTTCTTGCTTGCTATCGCTTGCTTTCGCTGTCGCTTACAGGTCTATAGCCAACCCTGTCGAAAGCTGAGCTTCTTGTTTACATGTAGTTGATATTTGATATTTACTGTTAAATGGTATAGCGAGTCGCGACGCTCGCTCCGCCAGTAGGCCTATTGACACATAGGCCTACATGTGACTTGTGTGATTTTTAGTAATTTCCGTTGCGTTATTTCTATTGTGGGCTAAGCTGTTTTGCAACCAAGGTAGGAGCCTATTTTGCCTGCGGAGGAAGCGTAATAGGTTACTCCGGGAACGACCGACAGAGACTAAAACATTGGACTCTACGGGAAAGACGAGCGCTGAACGGCTTGACATGATTGTGAATGACCACTGTCAGAATGGACCGCTGTAGGTCTATTCTTCGACAAAACGACCTAGGCTGCTTGTCGTAAAAATGGCTAGGACTACATAGAGGCGCAGAGGGACTGCAGCACTGCATCCAAACCAAGCTCAAAAAACACTGCAAACTCGTAAAGTCTCACTGTAGTTCGCTATACTAGGCTATCTGGCCATATATAGATCCTACCGTTACATCAAATAGGCCTGTGTCTACTGCATGTAGGCCTATCTCAAGTCTCAGGCAGTCTCACTAGCGAACGAATCATAGGTAGAGACCTCAGGCTTGAGTGTTTCATCTTTACTGTACGTAGCCTAGACAATTTTCGTTTTTTTTCTCAAAATTGCTTTCACACTCAAAGGTGCCGCTAAGCTCGACAGATCTACAAATAGGCTACCATCACCGAAAGAGCAAAGCATTAACGCTAAAAGCTTTCACCGACAACGCTAGCGCCATTCGAAATATGTGCAGAAATCAACAATTTGTCGGATGCACAGACAGCTAAAAAAGTAAAACTATTTCCTAACGGAACTAAAATAAAAGATGCAAAACTAGTCAGTGTTTGAATTGTGAAAAATTAGCTGGGGGTTGAACATTTCGACGATCGGAGATACAACAAAATTGTGATGTAAATTGTATGTAGGGGCCTATACATTATACAGCTGACCCCACTGCACATAATTTGACAGTTGGAGGGTTCAAGCCACAATCCCCCGGCAATTCGAACACTGGAACTAGTGTATATGGGCGTAAACGATAAAAACAGCAAGAAACGCCGGACGGCGTCGTGGGCTCAGAAAGTAGGCGAGGCAGGAAGTTCCAATTTTCTAACAAACAGTTGCATGCTCAAAAGTCAATTTCACTGTTATGTTTTTCAAATGGGCTTTTTTCGGCCTTAAATTTGGCATTTTTGACGAAAATTATTCTGAGAAAAAGAAATATTTAAACAATTTTCCGACAGCACAAAATTTTTGGGGAAGGGAAATTCACCCACTGCCAATGACGCCACGATGCCACTGACGGTCGAATAGTGGGAGAGAAAAAAACTATGAGATTAAAAAAAATCGCGAGGACTAAACTAACAAGAAATTTGAACAAGAAATTCAACAAGAAATTAACAAGAAATTCACGAGACGCGTGAAAGCCTATAGCAGTTCTTGCTCGCAAACTGTCGATCTATCTTTAGCCATTTTGTCGCAGTTCATTCTTAGAGTGTGCACTGCAGCCGAAAATCGCAAAAATTATTAAAACGCCTTATTTTGGAAGTTCAGGTTCTTTCAAAGTCATCGACCTTGACACGGCTCAAAAGCTCGTCACTAGTGCTTGTTGTGATAGGCAGCATGCACATGCCTATCTGCAACCGTTTTCACGAAAAACTGATAGAGTGTTTACACGATCCAGCAAACGTCCAGCAAATGTATTCAAAATACACGTAAATTGCTGGACGTTTGCTGGATAGCGTAAACACCTCATGCCCAACAACGGTAAAATAACGACTTTTGCAGGGGTACCGCTCTTTGATGCCCTCATGCGCAGGTTTCCTTGAACCTAGAAAATCGAGACTTGAACCGTCGAAATCTACGTCCAATGCTGAAAATTTCATCCGCAGCTTATTCGTGTCTATTTGCATCTCAATTGATTTTGGCCAAATTCGCTCTTGAAATGTGTCTCGCAACCCGAAATCGCCAAAAAAATCCATAAAAACCCCCTATTTTGGCGTTCAAGGTCATCCAAGGTCATTGAATTCGGTGGCAATCAAGAGCCAGTGTACGACTTCCTATTAGTGATTAATTAGACACGTCATGTGCGCTAAAAATCTAAAGTTATGTGGACAAAGATCTACGTGTTGCAAAATCTGTAGTTATTTACAGACTAACGACCTATCACTTTAGACTACTTGTAAAGTCGACAAAATCTCTACCACCACTGCAGCGACGAGCAACGGACCAACCAGTCTGTAATTTTAGTTTTTTTACGCGCGAAAGCAGCTAGATTGCTTTAGCGCGTCTTAGTCATCGCAATTCTGTCCGTCCGTCCGTCCGTCACACGGGTAGATCAGTCAAAAAAAGTGCAAGCTATGGATCACCAAATCTTCACCGTCGGCTGCCTGGAAGACTCTAGTTTCAGGAAGCGTAAAGCTTTTCCATAAATTCGGAGGGGTTCACCCGAACGAGGGCGCTAAACGAGAAAAGGGTAGAAAAAATTTGCGATTTTTAGCCAAATAAGTCGCTGTATCTCAATAAAGGTGCGAGATAGGGTCTAGGTTACTATGCCAAGCTTTGACTTCTGAATCATAAACTCCGTCAATAAGGCGAATATCAAACAATAGATCGTCGCGCTGTTGCTAAACCCGAGTATAACGTGTGTAGACACAAAATGGTAATAAACTATAACACTATACTTCTATTGTCTGATGCACATTATGGAAGATAGACATAGCTAGCCTAATTTATTTTCCTAGCCTCTTCCGTGTAAGAAATCTCAAGGTCGTACCGTGGGCTTTCGCGGTAAATGCATTCAATTAGCTAATTTAGCCGCACAAAATAACAATAACCATATTATGTACTAGTCAAAATGTCATTACAGGAACGTCTAAAGTGGGAAAGTAAACGCGACTTGCTTCAATTTGGCCTAGGCGGAAAAAGAATTCCCCCTTCGGCCGGTGACCCCAAATATCCACCATAGCGTCGCTGCAGGGAGCCTGATCTTGTCTTGCCTCATGTCCAAGTGACAGAAACATTCTGACGTCTTTGATGTGCCTTCATTGGCAAAATCATTTCAATCATTCAACCGATCAAAATACATTTGTATAGCGTCATCTTGCAAACGAATCAGAGACGCAAATTTGGCAAAATTGTAAGCATCCAAATAACTCGACCACTTCTTTCCATTCACTGTGAATGTTCTATGCCTACATAATGCACGCCAATCCATATCAATACATTTTTAAAGAGATCACTTACACAAGTGTTCATTTGATCAGTCTCTGAGCAGTCGTAAGCGCCATTAGCTTTTTGGCGTTTTCGTGCGCTTCGTTTAGCATTTTGCCATTTCATTCAGACTATAACTGTCCGTTTTGCGAAAAAAATGAATGACGATGATAATAACGAGGCCCATGATGATGATCACGATGAATTGATGATAATGCTGTCATCAATCTATGCTCTTCTTGAAAACACTATGACGATCTCATGGCACATCGTACGTCACCTTTCTAAAGATTGCAGTTCGTTGCTCAGACGACACAAAATTCAATGAGTCGCGAACAGCAAACGCCGGCCGGGCGGTGGCAGAACTTAACACTTTGATTGCTGCGGCCGAGCTGCAGCCTCCTAGCACTTATAGTCGCAGAACATCGCATAACAGCAGCAACAGCAGCAGCACTTGCAGGTGGTAATACATCGTCATCGCATTTATTCGAGAACGCTTTGAAACATGCAGTCGGTAGCAGTAAATCTGACGAGTAGAGTTTACTGTTAAAGAACGAACGATGCACGATTAGGAAGTTAAAAGACAAAAGCTTAGAGCCGCTCATTCCGACGTCCGTGACAACTCAATATCTCGCAAGCGGAAGTTGCTGACGCGCCTTTGCACGATGTCGGAAATAGATGACCTCGACGTCGACAACGACGACGTCGAAGGCTTTCTGCTGACGCTGAGATCCTCCTCGTCGCCGATCGATCTCATCTCAAAGGACCTTGGTCTCTTCGGCCGCGTCACTACCGACCAGTCGTTTGCCGGGGAGGGTAACTCTACGCTAGTGGAGGACGATGCTGTAGACGCATGCTGGGCCAACACGTACGTGTATGAGGACTTTACACAAGCGGGGTGGGTGCACACAGGTTTCATCATGGTCTACGTCGTCATCGTCGTTTTGTCAGTCGTCGGTAACTTCATGGTCATCTGGACGGTCGCTCGCAACCGACACATGCGCACCGTCACCAACTACTACATCCTCAACCTGGCCGTCGCCGACTTCCTGGTGGCACTGGTGGTAATGCCGTTAAAGCTGGTCGAGTACACGGCTCCGTGCCAGTGGCACGTGTTCAGTCGTCACTTGGCTCTTTGTCCGCTGCTCTACTACGTTTTGCCTGTCTTCGTCTTCACCAGCATTCTCACTCTCGCCGCCATCTCCTTTGAGCGGTCGGTATCTGTCACTTGTACTGGGTTTTGTGATTGTTCTGGCTATGGTGTTTATATCTGTTCGTCTGTCTGTCTGTTTCTGTCTTTCTGTTGACGAATAAACACTTTCACGTGTCGAGAAAAAAGTCATAGCTGGGAGAGCACAAACTTTTGCTGAAAACGGTGCTTCCACATGGCGAACGCGATAGACTCAATCACAGCAGTCGTGTGTACGTGATCCGGAACAGGATCGTTACCAAAAACCGAGTAATCGGTTTGTGAGTTGATGGGCGCGCAGACTCCATCTCTCAGAAAAATGTCTTCAAAATCTGTACACAACTTGCTGAAATACACTGCAAATATGCTATCGTCTTATCTACAAAAGACTTTGGATAACCTCCAAAATGTAATCAATTTTTCCTTTCCCCTTCACAAAATTTCATCGAAGTTCATTCGTAATTTTTACAGTATATAGCCGACAAACAAGCAAACAGAGAAACAGACCCTGTCACTGTCACGTAGTCTTCTTTGGCGGACAAAACGATAGATTTTCATCAGTTTCGAAAGTTATGTCCGGAACAATAAATATTAGGCCTAATATCTCTTTTACACATGCATGTGCTTTTGCGCCATTTAGTCAATGTCAAAGGCAACAGGAGTTTACAGAACCATATACTGAATGTTACTTGTAAAATTTTAAAATGTTTTGAAGGACATAATGATTTTTTATTAATAGCTGTAATGTTGCTGTTCTACGTCACTTGTCGTGTACAGAAGTGGGGAAATAAGCCGCCAAGTTAATCGTAACTTTGTAAAAAAATATTAGCCGATTTATCAAACGTTCACTGCATGGCACACTGAGCAAGAAATTTGCAATAAAACAATTATTGCAGATTTTTACACATCTAGCTGTGAAAACTATTATTAACAAAGGAACTTTAGCGACTTGACAACGTTTTGGTTGTTTCGGCCAAATTTTACTACGCATGCTTAGAAAACGCCAAAACGGCTAGATTTTTATGCTTTCTGCTATAACTTAGGCCCTTAAATATTCTGATTTTGTAACTTCTGATATCTGGCACTACTTTTAAAATGTCAGCGCATCGGGTTCAAGTGTTAATTTTCAGAGCTTGGTAGTTGCGCATGCATTACGTTCATTGTTTCTCAATAATAAATTTCGTGACATGCCATAGCCTGATATAGAAACAAAAGATGGAAGTAAGTTATATGCCTACGATTTCATATACGGCAGCTGGATCAATATCATGTACATGTAATTAGCTAACCAATCAACGTCACCATCAACGTCATACCTGAGTCACGCATGTCATGATCATGCATTTTGTTACGAATAGGGAATAATGCCGTGGCTATAATACCGTAATGGTGTGCGTGGTCTACTGCGCAAATCTGCTGAGAATATCGCCGTATTGTGATGCGTCCGCGGTCTGCCCTAATAGGCCCCATTACGGGTCTTTCCCGTTTGCCCGTCCGTCTGTTCATCCGTTTCTATTGTCCTGGCTGAACCAGTAAAAAGCAGCATGTAAAAAGATGTGATGACCTCCGCGCAGAATAATTTTTTATGCTGACTACGTTTCACGAAGTTGAAACTACGTATATCGTGTTTGTCTGTGACAATTAAAGTGACTTTAATTTAAGTAAAGACTAACTCAAATAACCGAGGCTATCGTCAATTCTTTGTTTAGACTGACTGCATTTGGTAATACTTCATAATGCTTCATTTAGGCATTTTTCAGTTTTGCAGTATCTACACTGTGTCTGGAAAAAGTTACCCCTAGACATTGTACAATGGAATTGTCAAATCTGAACGAATCTGAATAAAATTTTGTATGTTTATTCTCCAATAAATTGCTAAAACGATTACCAAATTTTGATGAAAAATATTATTTTTAACAGAGTTATTAATTGTTAAATATCGATAACAAAATATATTCGTTACCAATATGGCGTTGCAATGCATAGGCTACTGCAGTCGCTCGATCGCAACTGACGTTTGTTGACGCAGTCAACGTAAAAAATTACCTAAACAATAACAAAATGGTGTTTTCTACAGAATGCCGTGTTTTAAGTAAACCGTTGAATCAAAAGAAAAAGTATGGTGCTAAAACGTCTATTGCGGAATTTCTCAGCAAACCGCGGACACTGTCAGGATTAAACAAACTGTTGCTTAATACAGTAGTACACTTCACTTTTTAGTATTTTACGGTGATCTCATAAAAGCCGCTGTATCTATTGTTTGGGTTGGCAGATTTTACTGAAATTTGGCAGTTTGATTGCCAATAGACGTCGTATTGTCGAGGTAAAATTTTGCCAGAAACAGTTGATGTTTTTTGGAGTTAATATACATAGGGGTTTACTGACGTAACACCATGCTAGTAACGGATATATTTTGTTATCGACATTCAACTGTTAAAACTCCGCTAAAAATAATTTTTTAACGATTTTTGGTGATTGCTTCAGCAATTTATTCGTAATTAAGCGGCGAAATTTTATTTAGATTCGTTTAAATTTGACATTTTTATTGCACAATGTTTAGGGGTTTACTTTTTTCGGAGACAGTGTATTAATGTAACTGGAAAATAAATACTATTTTGCACAAATAGCCATCTTTCTTACCTTTTTTCGATGTTTGTTGTTTTTAATTGCATTTGCATGAAAAATGGTAGTTTTAAACGATCGAAAAGCCTTTCGCATGGATTTGATTTTTTTCGTAGCATATGTGCACGTAGTTAAGTAAATAAGTTAAAGGTTAAAGGGCGTATATAGCTCCTAATGAGCGAACCCATCTCAGAGCTACGGAGCGTCACTTGTCATATGGGGTCACACAGTGTTACCTGCCACCCGACAGAGGTGAACGCG
>Ga0209367_1012153_pt1 | contig 11312 bp, 6 predicted proteins | sample WorMetLIZISLAND2_FD_187412 | JGI IMG/M metagenome (GOLD analysis project Ga0209367, IMG submission 187412) | Marine gutless worms symbiont microbial communities from Max Planck institute for Marine Microbiology, Germany - Olavius geniculatus... ... | reverse complement strand
CTCATGTTGACCTACCCTAAGTCGACAATGCGCGTTCGGCGTATGCCAATGCATTCGAGTTCGGGCCACGTGACTTTGATGCCGGGAAAATTTTACCCCCCTCCCTCTAATTTCCCCCAATCGGACTTAGGACGCCGGGCGGACTCACGTTGGGCTTTGCCCCAAATTTCTAGTTTATATTTTATTATGTTTTCTTTATTGTGTGAAACAGTGTACGATATTTAACCTAAACATGGCTGTTAAAATAATGGTGTGCATGCTTGGGGGCATTGTATGCACTATTTCGCATTGTTACCAGCTACCATTTCTGATTCTTCCCACTCTCTTTATTCCCTTTTCTCCTTTTTCCCATTTTTCCATTTTTATTCTTTTTCTTTACTTTAGCTAGAGGTCTGTCTGGGGACCACATTCTTAATGTATACAGAAATTGTTGTCGTCCGAAAATGGTGACAACAATGATAAGCATACTTTAAATGCCCTATAATAATCCAAAGCTGTAATTTGTATTTGGATAATGTTTTGTTTAATATAAGTCATAGCTTCCAAACAGTTACGTGTGACTGACGTTCTTTAAAAAGGTGAAATAGTCACTAAGTTTATCATTCCAGGTGTGGTAAATCATTTCTTTTTAATTCTCTCTTACACTATTTTGCAATGAGTTTTTTAATGTTTCAGATGGAATTTTATGCTCAGTTTACAGTGTTACTTTCCAACTTCTCAGCTTAAATCAATGTTTTGCTGCTGTTATAGAGACTTTGCCAGTTTTTTTTACAAATCATGATTTTACAATTGTTGTTAACTATAAATTCTATTATGTGATCTTGTAATGTGATCGTGTGATTATTGGGCCATAGGGCTTGAAGATATTTTCCGGAAATGATGTATTTTTAGTCCATTCTTCCATATAGGAGAAAATTTATGTTTAGTTATATCTACGCAGCTGACAGTACACCTTAATGTGATTGTGTGATGTGTATTTCGTGGTAGAAATTTCATGCCTAATTCTTCGTAATAAGTATTCATTAAGTTTATGTGCACTGCACATAGTTTCTTGCTGAGTGCTTACACTTACACTTTTGTCAGTAATAAATAAGTTATGTTGCTCCATTTTACGTCTGTTGATAATTGCACTTGAAGTTGAAGACTTGAAAAGCTCTTACTGTGAGTTCATAATCAGCTTTAGAACGTAATGAAACTGGTGTAGCTGATTTCTGTTGGAACAGTCCATTTGTGACGTGCTTAATGCTGAATACATTGTAAATAATTAGCATAAATAGCGGTCTCTTGTTAATTGACTTTGCAAGAGCCATAAGGGGCGTCTACGTCCATTGAGGACTACGCTCAATTCGTATGACAACTTTTCTCAAGGGGGCAACTTTTAGGGATTCAGGGGGCAGTCATTACTTAATATTACATTACATAATAAAAGTAACAAAAATCCTAGCTGTCGCTATAACAGCTGATCGTAATGGTTGGCCACATGCAATTTTTGTTCTGGAGAGGAGAGCGGGGACCCCTGTTTTGGGAACAGGTGTCCGCACGGCGATTGTGCCGTTGTTTAGGGTGTTGGTAAGCTTTTTTAGTAGTGACTGTGTCGCTATGTGCAGCGGTTTGGCCGCAGTTTGAACCTTGGTATTTGAGTAAGAAGTCAGTAATTAAATTTAATGCGGTCGGCTAAAAATCAAGTGATACTTCCATTTCTAGACCTATAGGCTTGTACGAATTAGAACGTCGTTTTGTGAACTCTGTAATTTACTGTAAATGTCCACACTCCATAATAGTGGAATTCGTAGGTGTAATGTGCCCAGATTTCTGTTCAGCATTTTGTTAGTTACCGGTACGGTAACTGCTTGCCGGTACTTAATTAACGGCTCTGCCCATCACTAACGACAGCGTACGGTCACGTGACACGGCGCTAGGAGACCGAAGTTTGTTTACATTGAGTGATTTAATCGTTTTAAAAGTGCATTTTGCTGCCAGGGAGAGAAAGTGTCGATCAACTTTTTAATCATGAGTCACACCGACACCGGGTAAGTGATGCCGTGGTGGGCAATATACTTACCAATATCCATATTTATGAAGTTGTAGTTAAGTAAAGTCGTAATTAAGTGCTTGATTTGGCAGACTTGCATATTACGGCTGCTTTCTACTGACTGCGTACAATTTTTATTGTGCAACATGTGTGGCATTCACGGACACGGCCGCTCGCTGAGTGTAGATTCTAACTCTAACTCTGACACAGTGCTTATAGCCCTAACCCCAGTCCTTACATAGTCACTTATTATCTTAAATATTACTGAAACTCGTGGTCCCTTCAGAGGTGATGGGTCTTCGTTCGGTAGTGAGTGCATTATGAGATATAAAGTTGGATATAGTACCAAAACTAGTGATAACTTGAAATATATCATATCGTTGAAAATAATATCGACTTTGTTGATATATTGCGATATTTTTAATATTTTTGCAATATTTCTTACAGATTTTTTACTACACTGCATGACTAGAAAGAAAGATTACAAATGCGGCAAGTTAATGGTGTCATAATTTAATTACAGTCCTATTATAACTTTATAAGTTAACTTATACACATTTTTATTACGTCTAAATATCTAGAGCATACTGCCTTGCTCAATGTTCACATTTTGTTTCTGTGCTTGTATAAAATTTACATACTTTTTATTTGAAAACTATTGAGATTGATGTTGTAAAACATTGTATTGATATTGTATAGAAATTGAAATCTTGATATCGAGTCATTACTAACCACAACGGAAATTGCTTGTTGATAAAGCATGCTAGAAAATTTTATTCATTGGTAGCATAGGTCTGGTGTTGAACCTTGCAACAATTATACGGCACCATTGTTATAAAACAATTGTGCTGTGAAGTAACTGTACAAAAAGTTTGTTTTTAAGATGCATGATGTCGTGCTGTAGGTTGTTGGCTGGTTACAACAGTTTAACAGATCCACATCTTACTGGATACTTTGCTAACAGCCGGATTCGCCGACAGCTGCACAGAGCAGGCTTGGTAAGAAAAGGGGCAACTTTCTGTCATTAAAAGTAAAATTATTGTTTAACAACTTGATCATTTATAGTAGGTACAAAATGTTTGTATTTGCATGTCATTATTTTTCTGTTCATTGTTTGTTTTACTTCTCATATACTGGTACTTGTTTCAAGATAGGAATTAGTTTGGAACAGACAGACAGAGAGACGGTTGAACAAGATGTATAATGCAGCTTGTAGGATGGCTGCATGAAAATGCATCATGCTGTGCATTTGCATTTCTGTTGATTTGTTAGGTGTCTCGCAATGGAATGGTGGTGTCGGAGGCTACATATCGAATGAATTGGGCAAAACATGAACACTGGAAACATGCACAGGAGACATTGGCTCAGGCTGTGCTCAGTGAGACCATCGACATGGAACGTATGCGGCAGGCAGAATTTCTCCAGCGACTGGAAGATATTGCTAAAGCACAGAATGTGCAACAAATAAAGGTATGATGTAATGTTTATTGAGTCAAATGTGCTTCAGTTTTAATTGTGAGAAATTCAGAGCATTGTTACTGAAGCATTGTGTGCTGTTGGAACCAGTCAGAGAAGACGTCCAAGGAGATATATGTACAATATTAAAACGTTTTACCTGTTCCAATAAAGGGACTTTAAAGGTCCGTAGACACCAAAATTAACTTACCATTTTTTAAAAGAGCACAATTTTCTGAGAGTTTTGACAGTAATATCAGCACCCAGCTTTTTGTCAACTCGCAGAAACTTGCATTTGAAATTGACGATTTATGAAAATGATGCAGAAAACGAGATGCCATGTTGACAGGCTGATGTCGTCTCTGCATATACCCATAGTCAACGTAAAATACACACAGAAACATTTATAAAATTACTTATGTACTGCTGCAGTTGTCATGCGACACAGTATTTTTTGTGATTAAAAATATTAAAATTAATTGGTAAACACTGACTGGGTACATGTGGTGATGTCACTTCCGGCCACTTCCAAGATTAGGATTTTGGGCATAATGTAACCCAATGCTATTTTTTCGTTATATTCAGGCATTAATTTTATACATTTATAAAGCTTAAATCATCATATTATATAGGCAAGGTGAAATGTCTAATTGAGGTCTAGATAAATTTTACAAATGAGTTTGACCGTGGCCTTTAATGGGATAACTGGCTAATTTAGTCACTTGATACTGTTGGTTGTTGTCTAACTGCCACATATTTCATGTTTATTTCATGTTTTGGGCTTTTTTGCAAGGTTTTTTGAATGAAAATTTGTGCAAATTCATAGTAGTTTGCTCTGCTCTGGACAATATTAATGGCACATTGTGTTATGTAAAATTAGTGCTTATACTTTATGTGTACAAAAACTGGTAGATTCATTGTGTTGACAGTTAGCAAGGAGTAGTTTTTTTTATCGAGTATAGGCAGCAATAGTAAAAGCAGCAGGCTATGCCATGCATGCAGCATAAGTCTGCAACAACTACTGATTGTATCATTCATGGCATGTTTTGTCTAGGATATGCGAGAGCAGCTGAAACGAGAGAGAAGCCTGCCAGTGTTAACTGCTCGAAAACAATTACATTCATATTCTAGGTTTGACCAATATGACACTCGGCCACGGACTGGCAGAAAGGAGGGCCGTCATACTAAAAGTGGGAAAAGACAAGCCCACTCACCTAAAAGGCGTCCACATTCAGTTGATTCTGATTTGGTAAGTGGATTTCAGAATTTTCTGTTTCACTGCAAAGTATAAACTATTTCACACAGAAACTGCTTGTCATATATTTAGTTTGTACACTGTGTCTTAAAAAACATCCCCGACATCTTTGATTGTAACTTTAGGAAAAGTTATCAGATTTTAATAATATCTGGTGTCAATATTCCTGACAACTTGCCATCAAATGACCATTTAGTTTTCCACCTCGCCCAATATTTGCTTCTGCACTACCAACGGAAAGCAGACTAAGGGAAATGTGTTGAAATGCGCAAAAACATGAAAAAATCATCCCCAACATTATTGATCATAACTTGAAGAAACGTTATCAGTTTTTAATAATTTTGGCCAAAATATTTCTGACATTACTGGCTACACTACCTGGGGAAAAGAGACCAAGCAAATCATGTTGAAATGAATGAAAAACTTCAATAAATTCCATCCATCAAGATCTCTGAGCTCCAACAGTTGGTCGATTACAAGATTTGACTGTCATAAAGCAGTGATGAGGTTCAGGAATGCTTATAAATCAAGAAGTGACTGGTGAAGTTTGTATTGGTCTGAAGCAAAACATTATCAATACTGCTGTCAATGAATGCTGAAAGCATCTCCATGCCTGTGTTCGCACAATGTGCCCACAATTCAAGCAATTTTGCTGTAGGCAGTTGAAAAATGAAACACTTGGATGAAATGTCAGCCAAAGTATCAAAAAAGTTAACAACATATGTTTTTGTGCATTATTTAGATTAAGCAATAATACTGCATTACCATATTTCCTTCATTAATTTGAACACTAATAATTTGAACACGTGAATTTTAAGGAAAAATAATTATTTCTTTCACTCCTATTAATTCGAACACCTAGCTCTAATAATTTGATCACGTCGAGTTCAGGTCAAATAAACCGTAAGGCTTGTTTACCATGAACAATGGCTGTGTGTTGTTTGCTTCCCGGCGCATGCATTAGACCAATTAACACAGGCATGGCACCGTCTGTCATGCTGCATGGTAGGGAAGAAGGGGGAGACAGCCAGCAAGCAGAGATGCCTGCATACGGTTGCCCGCCCGGCGTGTTTTCATGTTAGCTGCGGCAGCAGTGCTGACCCAAGATGTGCAGATCCCAAAATTTTGAGTAAGTAAGTAAGTAAAGTGTAAATTTATATAGTGCATACTCAAAAAGATCTCCAATGTGCTTAATACATTTTGTCATCAATATTTCGCAAAAATGTATGTCTTCAGCTGACGCTTGAAAGTATCGAGACTCAGTTCTAGGTCACGAAGACTGTCTGGCAGCGAATTCCAAGTCGACAGGTTCGCCACAGAAAAGCGTTGATGACTGAAACTGTTTAATCAATAGCACGGTACGACCAACTTCTAATGAGTGGCAGAACACAGATGTTGACGGCCAGTGACTTCTGCTGTGAGTGTACAACTGTCCATCAAGTACGGCAAAGCAGTTCCATGGAGACATTGATACATGAGCACTGCGAACTTAAATCGTACTCGATCGGTGAATCAAGCCAGTGGAGCTCGTCATGTCCACACCAGTCCGCAATTTTGACCAAGGATGCGCATCCGCGTATGCAACAGGAGCAAAATATTGGATCCACTGTCAGTCCGCATCGGCACTGAATAAGCCTATTCTGTAAGGGAGGCCACTAGCCATATAGGAGATTACAATATAGCTAAACAAAGTAACAGCAGTAAAGGGCATGTTGGTGCATTTTGCTAAACAAGACAGTAATTAAACATGCTTTTCATAGTCCTTTAGCAGTTATTAGAAAAACTACACTTGTCACGGAACATGATTCTGCATCTGCAAGTTTTGTATACCTATGATCAGCTGTTAAAAACCTGCGGATCTGCGTCCATAATCCGCACATCTCTGGTGCTGACCGGTCCGCCCCAGCCCCATTCACAAATGACGTTACACTAGCTGCGCCCTCCCCTCCCGTGAAGATCAAAGGCCGCAGTAAGCCTGCTGGTTGCAGTTGTACTGGCCACACACCACTAGAGCACATCATTCGCATTCGCAGTATTCTAATTAAATAATTCGAACAGGCTTTTCAGTAATTATTTTTTTTTACTTTTAATAATTCGAACACTTAAAAATTTATTTGTTTTTAGTCGTGCGAATTAATGGAGAAAATACGGTAAATAAAAAACCAATATTTTTTGTTTCTGTTTTCCCCAGATAGTGCACAAACAGACTTTGGGTGAGGTGGGAAATTGAACATTTATTTAATGGCAAGTTGTCTGAAGAATATTTGTACTAAAAATTATTCAAATCTGATAATGTTACTTCAAGTTACAATCGAAAATGTTCCGGATGTTTTTTTGAGACGCAGTGTATAGCAGTTTTAAACAGTAATACATGTGTAGTCTAGAGTGAAAGTGGTGCATTGGTAATAATTTAACTAAATTTTTTTGCGGTAGGCATTTTTGTTTTCTTTGTGATTGTTTTACACACGAGGTGGTGTATTGTCGTAGAAAAGAGAGGAAGATTTGGGCAGTGAGAGTTATATGAGTCGTGATGCTGATTCTCGTGACTCGTTTTCATCGGAGTCTTCTGACAGTAGCGTGGAGCAAGCTGTTGGTCATCGTCCTCACACTAGCAAACACCAACACTCCACCAAGGTACTTTGTCATTTGTCACTTGAACATTGCAGTGCTCTGTTGCCTAGTGGCTAAGCTTAGCATATCTCTGACGCTTTCTGCCTGTTTGCTTTTTGGTTATGTATTTAACAGCTGAAAGTCATGTAAAGCAGTGGCTTCTGTCCCTATACCTGATGGATGCAGCTTGCACCCAGTGAAAAATATGGGGGAGTTTTGTTTTCCTTCATTTTTCACTAAGCAATCTACTCCCCTGACCAAATTTTTCTCTTATTTTTCATTCCAAATTTCTCTTTTATTTTTTTTATTTTACCCTATTTTTTAATCTACACCATTAACAAAACTTTCTCCCTAGAAAGGGAAAGGAGTCTTAAAAGAGAGAAGGTGCTTGAGTTTGAAAGTGGGGGAAGTTGCCCGCAATTTTGATTTTACATTTGGAGGGACAGAAGCCACTGATGTAAAGTTCATATTGTCTGCACACCATTTGTACATCAAATGAACACTACCAAGTTTCCTAAAACTTGAGCTTTAAATGTGCTATATAACTTTTGCAAGTATGACATTGCAGTATGTATATAAGTGATTAAAGAGTGTTGCTCTGCAAAGTGCATTGTGTTCAGCAGTGTGCAGATGAGTGGTGAAAGATCAAGGCCACAAAATTTACATTTTATTATTTACATTTCTAATATTTTTTGTGATAAATTATAATGCTTAAGCTCTGCTGAGCATTCATCAATCGTTTATTATGTGACAATGGCTGTGGTAGTGCAAAGTGTGAGTGTGTGTTCTGAAGGGAAGTCGCCGGCAGGCCTGGCGTGGTCGCTCAGCTCGCCCTAAGAGATCATCTTCTCCATGCTCGGGCGTTCCACCGGAATTGAAAAACAGAACGCGGACACCTGCGTCGACACCGCAACAACAGTCACGGTCGTCTGCAGGCTCAGACAGACGTGCGCCGTCTGCCAAGAGTCTTGTATGTCTTTCATGTTTTACTGTGGATTGCATGTTGTGTGTGTAATCACTGTGGGCTCAGGCCGTTTTCTCTGTTTGGCCATCTGTACATTCATGTATGCATACCAAATGTGAAATCCAACTCAGCTAAACAGTGTGTTCAAATTTTTTACCATCGATAACTCTATAATTTGAAATTTTGTTTTTTTTATTAAACATTGTAACAAAATTCCTACAAAGAGACCTGCACTGTGGAGTACAGATGCAGTGTAAAAAGTCCGAATATTTTTGACCTATCAAAACAATGATAGATTTGCTTTGATATACATGTATAATATAATGTGAACTGGTTTAGAATTCATATGTGTATTGGTAACTGGTCTGTAGCGCCTCTAGTCTGAATTTGGTCAGATTCCAATTGCCATACAGTTGCCATAGTTAGGGGCCTCTGTAGACAAGGGATGCCTTAGCCAAAGTTTCTTAACCCTTAGACTGTTGGACTATCGTCTCTTCGAACTAGTGAACTGCCCTCTATGTATTAGTCAACAGACAATGGACAACACAGTGTTTGCCAGCCGTGCATTTAGCTCAACTGCTTTTCGTATCTGGAACAGTTTATTTTACCGTTCGAACAGCATCCATTTTCAACATTTTCTGATGACATCTCAAGACTCGTCTGTTCTCAGACAACACTGCCACCGACTAACTGCAACCACTTGCACCTAAGATTCGAACTTCTGTTTTGTCGTATGGCATGCTACAAGTGCAGACTACTTACTTACTTTCACTGTCAATGAGCTGTGATTTTTTTTTGTGATGAGGAACAAGGAGAGCTAACACCAAGAGCACTGGCACCTGTCAAGACAATGTGCTCGGTAACGATGCAGTACCACGGACCACACCTGAACCTCAGCTCCAACCAGTTTGCTGACGTCGACGAAGTGATTGTGGATCAGCAGCCAGCGGGCTCTGGCAGTGTCAACGTCTTTCGTGACTTTGTCCAACGTGGCAGTGAGTCTTATACAAACTGTCGTACCATGCTTCGGCATTAGTCCTTAAGTCTGCACTGTGCGTTGTTCAAGAATAAGTTGCCGGATAGCATAGATGTGCCTCTATGCTGTTTTAGTACAACTGATATTTGATAGCACACATTGCAGATGCACTAAGTAGTAAGTAGTATATAAAATAGCATCATTTTAGCAATCATCACTCATCAGATGTAGTGTTTTGTTTAGAAATATGAAGTATTCAATTTCTTCCGAGTTTGTTGTATTTGGACTGCAGATCTGTACATATATAATAGCATTTTTTGCAGTTGTCAGATGCAGTGTTTTGTTTAGAAATTTAAAATATTTAATTTTTTTTCAGAGTTTTTTATTTGGATTGTGCATGACGTCTATAAGCTGAGTTGTTTACTTTTGCAGCGTTGGTCTGTAAGGAGTTGACTGTTGTGTGTATTCTGTCACACTGCAGGTAGCTTTACATTCGAGTCTCAGCGTTATCGTTCTCATTCGTTCAGTCTGACGCTGTATGTGAATGGTAAACAAGACTGTCGGCTCAGTGTGTGCTGTGAGTACAAGCACAAACCTGGAGCGAGGCTTGGTGGGAAGAGTGGGCATTTTGCCATCATCAGTGTCAAGGGCTCTTCTCCTTGCTATCGGTTTGTCGACATTTCTGTTTAGCATTTGATGGTGTGGCATTTTATAAAGCATATTCTAGTGCATTTTTGTGTGTAGTTTGCATTTGCATGTAACTAATAAGATGTGATACGATATGAAGTGAAGGAAACAACTCTCACATAACCAAAAAATAACGAATTTAACAAAAACACTAATGATTGGGCTACTGATGTAAGTTTAAAGGACAGATTTAGTGTAGTTTAACGGTTGTCAGTCAGCGGTTCATTGACTGAATCTCTGTTCTGTCACTGAGATAAGATAGCAAATGTTTGCAATACAAAGAATTTATTTGTTTATTTAACATGAGGTGCTAGTAGATGGTAGGCACGTAAACAAGAAGCCCAGCTTTTGCTAGGGAGGGTCAACCGCACACGGTTGTTGGAAGGCCATCAAATAATTTTCATGTCATGTAAGGGCTTATGCGACTTCCTATTAGTGTTCAGTAGAAACCTTGGCCCTATCTCTTACCGTAGAGAGATACAATGTACCATTTAGCCACAGTAGTGCATACTGACCTTTAAGGTCATCCAAGATTGATTATTTTTATCATATCTGAAAGGGCATGTGCGACTTCCTATTAGTGATTAATAGCAACCTTGGCCCTATTTCTCACCGTTTTGCCACAATACGTCCGTTACATGGAGAGACGGGCAGATGGAAACACGACAACTCCTAGCAAAGGGCCAGATCTTTAAGCTTATAGCTTAATGGTTGGCCAAAAATCAATCACTTGATTTGATCAAAGTTTGTCGACGTGTGTTAACAGATGTCAGCTGAGTTCGGAACAGGAGAAAGAGAAGAAGAAAAAGAAAAGTGACAAGGAAAAACGTAAGCAAAAGAAACACGCTGGAAAAGATGACTATGACGAAAAAACAGGTGAAAAAAATTTTTGGCATACTTGTGGCCATTTGAAAAAAAAATTGGTAAAATTAGATTGTCTTGACTCTTGATGTTGTACTGCTTTTGATCATACTCCTACCAGTGTGGTTAGCGAGCCTCTGGCAAGTTTGAAAGTACCAAGGTTCTTAAGAACTTGGATTACTGCAAATCTCACCCACTGAACCGTTGAGGTGGTTGCTGGTACTGATAAGATTATCATAATAACCCTATGTGGTCTTCCACAGGGAGGAGCACTCTCACCATTACTTTGGTCGTTGGTTGCTGATAGTTTACTATTGTGGTTAACTAAACAGGGAGTTTTTGCCCAAGGTTATGCAGACAATGGTGTTATACTTGTCTCTGGTAAGGTTCTCTCGACTATGTCAGAGATTATGCAACGCATCTTATGGGGCGTTGAGGAATGGTGTAAAAAGAGAGACCTACGGGTTAATCC
>Ga0209367_1012152_pt1 | contig 11312 bp, 9 predicted proteins | sample WorMetLIZISLAND2_FD_187412 | JGI IMG/M metagenome (GOLD analysis project Ga0209367, IMG submission 187412) | Marine gutless worms symbiont microbial communities from Max Planck institute for Marine Microbiology, Germany - Olavius geniculatus... ... | reverse complement strand
TGAATTGAATGGTCTCGTGACTGACAATGTCTGTTATTTAGTTAAAATAATACAGACGGATGAAAGGATCTTTGCTGCTGTACAACTTGAAATTAAACTGTTTGATTTTTTCTACCAGTCTAAACGGCTCACTGATTATATTTATACGGACATATACTGTAAACTATCGAAATGCATTGGACAGACTCCGTGTTTGTATGAACAATATCTTGTTAAAACAGCAAACGACACATTGTCAACTTTAGTTCGGTTGCATGGAACAGAACGGCAGTATTTGCATGAAAATAGAAGGCGAATGCTGTAACTTACAAAACAAAACATTAAAGCAAACTACGCAGTTAATTCAGACTTGCAGAACAACAAAATCATTAAACTAGAAGAATGTTGGCCCAGTGTCATCATATTATGCAGTCATCCACCTAGAGCTGCATAGCCTCCTTCAGATGTTGACATTATAAACCATAAACAGCACCCTGGTTATACCGACCCTGTGCAATGTTTATGGCAATTTCGTTTTTCTAATTTCTAAGCTTTTTCTTTTGGGCTACTCAGAAGCAAACAAATGGACAGACAGACTGATGGATGGAAAAGACCTATAATGTACTAAGTGCGAACAATACGACGGCCATCATAAAAAGTCAATAAGTTGAGTAATTTATAAACAGTTAGCAAATTACCATTCTGAATTCACTGCATGCTTGACACTTTTCAACAATGTCAACCTGACTGCCATTCTCAATGCACAGTTTCGACGCATTACCTGCTTCTGTGGATTAAACATAAACACAGAACAAACAAACACAGCTTGAAATATAAAGAATTGAAAAATGCAGCACCAATCAATGCTAATCAAACATAATTGCAACAGTTTGTGGCTAAATATCTGCTTTGTTATGTAAGTAATTTCTTTCTGAACATTTTGCTGAAAACCACACAACTCCATGATGTAAGTTTGCAAAATTATAGTGCCATAAACTTTGCGTAAAATTTTTCTGGACCACCCTGTACATAAGGGGCGTCATTACATCACAGATAAAGCACTGTTGTTATCGATTGTAAATCTTTTTATTCTGAAAGATCAATTGTCATTAATAACAAAATGCCCCTTGGAAAGACAAACACATGACTGCTTGACAGCACTGATGGTAACATAAATCAAATCTGTTCCATCATGCAATGACTATGACATGCATTTTGCATATATCTGTGCTAATTTTAATACTCATAAATACACAAAAATCCCATCTAACTACCACTCATGCTGGCAAAAACTAGGATTCCAATAATTACAGCTAACCACATCAATTAAAAGTGTGGCTTGGTAACGGGCCAGACTGGTGACCAAAAGGTCCCTGGATCGACTCAAGCCTAGAGCACTGCCAGGTAACCTTGTGTGAGTTGTTCACACACATGTGCCTCTGTCACCAAGCAGTATAATTTGGTACCGGCCAAAGGGCGATGATGGCCTGCGGCTGGGAAGGTAACCGTAGGTCTGGCGTCGCGCTGGCCATGCGTCACATACTCAGTGGTTTATCCACCTACGAGCTCAATAGCCACAGAAAGGAAGATGAGAGGTGAGTGAGTAGGTAATTTCTTAATGGCACATCAGCACAAAATAGGCCATTCAGTGCCATACGTGGCTGAAATTAATCAAAAACCTTTTAATATATGTATTAAAAGCGACGTTAGAATACTTGTTAAGATCAAGGCTATTAAGCTAATATAAAAACAACACCATATACGATTGTAGAAGTTGATATCTTTAACATAAGCGATGATGTTGCGAGATGCAACATTTTCAAAAACGTCCTTGAGTGTGTCCACTTCAAAATATCTCTGACGTGCTGCACTGTAACGGGTGCAGTCTACCAAAATGTGCTTGACTGTTAGCGGAGAATGGCAAGCTTCACATACAGGTTGACTCTCTCCCTTTAGGAGATAAGAGTTTGTAAGTCTTGTATGACCAATTCAAAGACGGTTGATGAGGACTGAGTCGTAGCGGCCCAGTGACGAACCGACACTGCGACCAACGGCCGGTTGCACACTGTAAAGTTTATTTGATGTACACTGGTTCCACAGTTGTTGCCATTCTTTAACACACAATTGGTTGACACAAGTTAACAAATCGCTAACTGAAAATCTGATGTTGGTGACGGCGACATCCAGTCCTGCCTTAGCAGCGATGTCAGCATCTTCGTTTCCTCGGATACCCACGTGGCTGGGAATCCAGCAAAAAGTTATAGATTTACCACTGTTAACTAGTTGGTTGTGATCCTGGAGGGGCACAGCAAGTTGTACTTTTACATCAATTAAAGCATATCTAGTAGCTGATTAAGGCACCAGGCGTGGATGAGATATCTGCTGAGATGCTCAAACATGGCAAGGAAACACTGCGACGAATGACCGGTTGCACACTGTGGAAAATTCTGACATACTACGGCATTCCTGACCGGTTCATTAATATCTTCAAGGCACTACATGACAACTCCAGCTGCTGTGTCAAGACTGCAAGTGGATATACAGAGTTTTTTGAGATTGTCTCAGGGATTCGACAAGGCTGCATCCTTTCACCATTCCTCTTCATCATAGTCATCGACTTCGTCATGTGCAGAACTATGGACAAGTCGGAATACGGCATCGTCTGGCAGAAACGGAACCGCTTAACGGATTTGGACTTCGCTGATGACATAGCAATAGTGGCAGAAAAAGAAAACGTATGCCAAGAGATGACTACCAAGCTCGAGGAACAAAGTGCACAAGTTGGACTGAATATAAGCCGGGAAAAAACGAAGCCATGGGAATCACCCAGCGCTCATCACCACAGCCAATAGCTGTTGCACAAGAGAACATAGAATATTCACCTACCTGGGAAGTGTAATATCTAGCGATGGAGATGTTGAAACAGATATCAACACTCGACTGGCAAAAGCAGCAGCAGTCTTCCGACGACTTGACAACGTGTGGCAATCCAGCACGCTTAGCCTCAGAATTAAACTGGACCTCTACACCTCCCTCATTGTCTCTACAGCCATATACGCCAGCTAGACTTGGAAGAGTACAGCTAGAATATGTCAGCAGCTGACGCCTTTCACCAGCGCAACTTACGGAAGATTCTGGGCATTACATGTAAGGACCACGTGGCTAACACGAAGGTGCTAAGCCGGACTGGGCAGCGAAGATTACAGGACATTGTAGCAGAGAGATGACTTCGGATGGCAGGCCATATCATCAGGATGCCACCTGAACGACCAGCCAATCACACCATGTCATGGACCCCTCGTGGTAGTGGCAGACGACGAGGTCGTCCAACGAAGACTTGGCGGTCTACATCTAAAGAAGACCTGGTGGACCGAGGAGTCGATTGGAACAGCATCCGGGCTGTAGCTACAAACAGAAGCAGATGGCAAACTCTTGCTGCCCATTGTCCTGTCAAGGACTGGAGGATCTAAGTGCTAAGTAAGTAAGTAGCTGATTAATCTTATTATGTCAGCAATAACAACGAACAAATGCATTAAAAATATATTTACCAACCTGCAGGACTGTTGGCAGAATCATGCATTTCGTGACCAACAGGCAGTCGATTTTCAAAAAATATGACAGCAACAGAAATGCTAGAAAACAAAAACATTACGACCATAAATCAGCAATACACGACAAGGTGCAATACAATTCATGCAATGACACATGGCTTCACAACTTTGTTACCAGTAACCCCACTTTATACTCCTGTACAGGATTAATTGTAAATGCTAAAGCTATAACTGTAACACAACATGGTTCTGTATAGGGTTGTTAAGACTGGCCATTAATTCTGACCGATTAACCATCAACAGAAGGACCGGTTAACCGGTTAACCGTGGGCGGGCAGGCGACGCGTTGCACGCCGTTGCTAGGACAGCAAACAAGACACTCACAAGCTGACGGTTTGGATGGACATGGCCGGGTGGGCCAGTGAGCTCCAGCGTCCTTTGGCGTTCATCATGCATAGACAGAGTTAGGCAGACAGACAGAGACAGGGGATCAAACAACGTGCAGAAACACAGGCATGCGGTCGGTCAGCAGTTGATCACAGTGAACGACGTTCAGCCTGGATTAGTGCTCTAACGCAGTTTAGATATTTGGTTTCGCTTAATTATATTCAGTACCTTCACTTTTTAAGACCCGCCTTCACGCGTCGGGATGCTCAGTTGTTTAAGCCAATAGCTAACGTCGCCGCCGGCGCCACTTCAAAGGAACCACCCAATGTGTCCGTCCCCAGGGTGACGTAATACCACCCAAGACATCATACAATTAGCTGATAACACCTGCAGCGACAGGAGCGTACGGGTAAGAGTCGTGGCGCCGTGGTCCATTATTTGGTTAAGCGGACTGACACTTAGAGGCCCAGTCCTGAAGGCACGACCGATTAGCCTAGCCGGTTAACCGTTAACAACGCTAGTTCTGTAAAATCACCAACCTGTTTCAGTACAAGTTGTGTCTGCAAATATAAGCTGGTTCTCCAATGCAAGCCATATATGTTGCTATTAATGATGGTATATGGCTTTTCCCCCTTCAACATTGCATCCCCTGGATGAGTCAGGTGGGTGCAAATCACTCGAATCAGCCAGGTCAAATGTGATTCAGCCAGGGGGTTAGGGGAAAACAAGCCAGGGGGCAAATCAACCAGGTCTAAGAAAAAATAAGTAAACCTTGGGCAAAACAAGCCAGGTGTGAATCGAGATGGTGAATCGGCAAGGGAGCAAAATAGCAAAAAGGCAAAAAAAGCCAGAATTCTTAATGACTCAGTGTTTTATAAATCAGCAGTTTGGACAGCTAAGACGAAACATAGGTCGTGGAACAAAGTATTCTTCCGACAAAATAAAATGTAAACATGTTTCATAGTTATCAGAAATAACACATGCTACATACCGATATGCAAAAAAATTAATTTGGCAAGTTAAAAATATTTCAGTACAAGTCGGGTCGCTAACAGAAACTGGAGAGACTTGTATTACAGTAGAAGCTTTATAATACAACTAGTAGGCGCTCGTTAGAGTGCATATCTCCGCCAAGTGAAGTGATTTAAACATTACTACTACTGGTACTACTACTACTACAACTAAACCCTATGACAAGAAAAGGGGAGGGAGAAGGAAGAGCCGCTTCGCTGCAGAGGGAGGGAAAATTAACAGCCGGCATTGCTGCTTGCGCTGTTGGTGCAATGACGTCATTGCTATTATTATTCATCATGTACACACACACACACACACGCAAACACAGACTTTATGGTGTCAACTGGAAATACACAATCAGTCACGTGTGGAACATAGCCAAGGGTATGTCTACTGGGAACATTCGGGCTTATGCTCAGTAGAAAGCTCATAATAAGAAGAAGTTTATTTTTTTATATTACAGCAGTAGATTAACGCGTTCAGCTAGAAATAGCACTTTAGTAAACCGGGCTTTATCAAGTCAACTGGGTATACACAGTCAAATGTGGATACACAACCAAACGTGGATACATTTTCTAATTTGTGTAAAGTCCATGTCCCTAGTTGCATCTAAAAAAAGTCGAAGGCGGGCCTAAATTCCCAGGTGACATGCCTTACAAGTATGTGTGTACTTGTGTGTGCTATTTTTAGCTGCATGCGTCAGTCTACAGCTGTAAACTTAAACTTCCTTTGCAAAGTAAACTTCCTTTTGTTACGAGCTTTCTACTGGTGCACGTAAGGGTGACCTCCCCAGTTAACCGCAAAAAGTCTATATGCCCAGTTGATACACCTGAGCGACTTTTTGGAGTCAACTGTGGACACACAGTCAAGTGTGGATGCACATCTAACATGTGTGTTGTCAACTGAGGATAGAGCTATACTGCCTGTATGGGCCATCAGTTGCCATTTAGTCTAAGATATTAAACTCCGCCTATTTCTAGGTCAACTATACCACCCCACTGCAATAACCGTAGACCTCCGGAAGAGGAGATATGCAATTATATAAAAACTGTCAACCATGGATATCCCCGGTCGACAGTATATCCCCAGTTAATCAGAGTGTATTCATACCAATCTCCCCAGTTGACATGCTATACAAACGCACAGAATGACGGACGAAACGACCAATCTCTTAATCTCCTCCAATGTTCACTACGCTCACCTTGTCGGAGATAAATATTGCTTGCACTGCTTATAACTTGTTATATGCTGTACCTGATTAAGATAATTATAGCTGCAATCATGCGTTTCTTGCTGCAGAATTCAATCATAACTGCAAATGAGTCCACCTGATCTTCTTAACGTGGCCACGATGCACGTTCACAATGCTTCAGCTGAAATAACTACACAACAAACAGACTTCATTCACACAGTCACAATCATTTTTCTCAATGAGTGGAATGAAATGCGAAAAATTTAAGCATTTCTCCCAGGCATTCCAACCTGACCATGTCTCAGTCTGACGTTCTGGAGTCACTACAGAAGCGAGCGATAAACATTATTTTTCCACGCTATGACTACAGAACGTTACTGACAATCCATGGTGTTGACACACTCTGCAGTCGTCCTGAGAAACTTACTCGACGTTTTTTTTTTGTTCGACACGTGCAGAACAATCTTAACTATCTGCTACCACCAAAGCGTACATTACTGCAAAACTTAGAAACACAAAACTTATTGAAAATATCAAAGAAAATACAAAGTGATTTTTAAACTTATTTATTCCGTATTCTGTTAAAAAGTTCCAGTAGGCCTATATGTTATTTCACTTGTGTATTTTTAATATCTTGATCGTATTGGACCGTATTGGATCGTATGTTTTATCATGCCTGCAACGTTTTTGGTAGTTCTGTACTCAATCCAGCCATTAGCTGCAATACAAATAAACGCATGTATGTATGAATGTCAAATTGCCTGCAATCACTAACTAACCAACAACACATTTTAACATCAACTTGCATCATTTTGCAATTTTTTAAACATCATTTAACATTGTAACCAAAACATTAAGTCACATGTGCTGCTCAACTCCTAACAGAATGCAGTGACAGTCAGTTATTAATATCACTGTAAATGTTTCGAGATAGAATTAGGGATAAGGTTAGAGTCAGGCTTGGGGTTAGGGCTAGCCTAGACAAAACATGTCGCTGATGCAATGTTGAACAGCATCAGAGACGAAGGCCTTAAATCGCATATGTTTGGCGCCGTTTAAACTTTAAACAACTCTTTGTAAAACGTGCTCAAATGCATACATGCAATGTATTTGAACTCATTATAAACAAAAATGCTAAACAATGTAATAAAACAACGTCGTGGACTTAGTTCACACTAATGAAATTATTTTTTAAATTTCTAATGAGAATCACTCGGAACAAAAACAGGCAAGTGTGACGTCAAGTGACGTAAACACGGCTCAAGTGACATAAGAAACTAGTGATAAGTGATACTCAAAGTTTCAAAACTCTACACAACTAATAATCAGTCAATCATTGATGACGTGGCACACACAAAATACACGTAAAATCATATAGAACAACAGCAGAAAAAGCCGAACTAAATGTCCACAGGAAGCAAAGTGTTATTGTGTGTTTTTTCTTGTGCAAAAAATAACTGAGTGACACTCTGCAGAGAAAGTTGTTTGCTATAGTTGTGCCTTATAGGGTGTTTACACGATCCAGCAAACGTCCAGCATTAGCACGTGTATTTTGAATACATTTGCTGGAAGTTTGCTGGACATTTGCTGGATCGTGTAAACATCCCATTACTCAAACTAACTTAGTTTTTGCTTTATAGCTAATAGTAGGTGTGTGCATATGCTAGTTTAAGAAACAACGCACATTGCAGTGAGGTATATCATTCATTTAATTCCAGGCTTCGGTGAAAGAAAAAGAAATGAAAGAAACAGACAGACGTACAAGTTCTAAGTTACTGCCTTAACAAAGATAAAAGAGTAAAAACACGAACCTTAGTTTGCTTACTAGTCACCATCACAAAATCAATAGGCAGCAGTTTAGGTTGAATATATTTCCATCCGCGAGGAGTGAGGACTATAGTAAAGCATTTCCGTTATAAATAGAGATACACACAGTGACTTAGCTTATCACGCCTCCGTCTCTGCGGACGGAAAATAGTGCCTAGACATGCAGTCTTCCGTCCATATGGACGGAAGATAGCGCTTTTGCCAGCCATTCTTCCGTCCGTATGGATAAAAAATAGCGCCTGGTTGCACACAGTCTTCCGTGTAAGGATGGAAGATAGCCGTTTCGCAACGTATTCTTCCATCCATAAGATAACAAAAGATAACATTAACGCTATGTTATGTTCAGCGCACATGACTCTTTGTTTGCAATGTTTAGCAACGTTCGTAAAATTGCAAAATGATGCTAATTGACGTTGTTAGTTAATTAGTGATTTAACAACTGTAAAATTGTCTGTTTTAAACACAAATGTACTTAAAGTAGTCATCCAAAGATTAACAAAGTAGATGTAATGCAAGTTTGATTTATGATTATAAATAGAGAAAATCATTAAATTTTTCAGTAAATACTAAATCGTTCACGCAAAGAATGTCACAAAAATGAAAAAATATCGGCACAAGTCTGCCGAGGTATGTTAACTCATTTAAATCAAGGTATCATATTTTAGTCCGGCGCCTATAGTGCAAACAGAAACTGACGAATTTGATATATTTCAACAAAGTTTTGAAAGTTAACGAAAGCAAATAACTATAAAATAAACGAGTGATTCACCATTTAAAAATCAAAATTGATCGTAAAGATCCTTCTGAGTCTGCTGCATCAAGGTATCCTAATCTAGTCAAGTGCCAAGTTCTGCACTTAACCTCTCTAAAATTACAGCTGCATTTATGGCAACAAAAATAAAGCTAGAGTGAAAAATGCAGGAACAAACAAACCGATCCACCGTTTTGTGCACTCGCGCGAAAAAAATATAGTTCCACATAATGCACGTTTGAATGCCAGTGAGTGCACATTTTTATGTATTGTTAACAGAATTCACTTTGTCAGTATATTTCACTGTTATTTTAATTTCTAATATGCTATTTAGTATATATTTAGTGCTTGTTTCCACAAACTTCATTCGTCGCAGCCAGTTGCCTATGGCTCAAAGAACTTTACGGAATCATTGACTAATTTTACAGTTATGTACACCTACTATCAAAATTATAACCTTCAAAACAAAACAGGAGTGGGGTCTGGGGAGGGGGCAGCGCCACCTCCCCAAGATAATAAAAATAGAATGAACTGAGTCACTAAAACATAATAACTTGCTTCGGAAACTGTACCTCAGTAATAATTATTCAGACTGCACAGCCCTAATGCGAGGAACTACTTTAGTGCACACGAGATATCATTGCGCTTCGCTACATATGAATCATGGCAGATTTTAACAAATTTCAATCTAAAATTTTACTCGTTGTGTGACAAATTCAATTTAAAACAAGTGGCATATGCTTCTTGCAGGTTTGCTCGGGTGTGGGTAATTTGCAAAAATGCGGAATGCGGAAAGTAATTTGTGAAACGAAATCTGCGGAATGAAGATGATTGGTTGACGGGCATGATCACGTGATCAGCCCGATTCCGCAATTTACTGCCTACCTTCCAAGCTTGACGTGGTGGTAATTTGCGGAATGTATGGTGCAGAATTGCTGTAGCTAACAATGGAAAACGACGAAAACGTTGCAAAATTTAAGTAGGGCTAGTATGCATATACATTTTTATATAATTAGTTTGTCTTGAGTTGCAATGATGATGGTCAATATATTTTTATTTAGGCTTATAGTAATGTAACACTGCTGTTTCACGTAAAATGACTTGGCGTAGTCTATTAGGCTATTATTAATCCAAAGTTCATACATTAAAGCATAAATTACACAATAATTAGCAATTGTAATCGATTAAATTAAACAAAAAAATTACATACATGAAATAAATAAATAATAAAAATAAATATGAAATTTAATATTTAGAAGTAAAATATAAAAAAAAATAAATATCAAAATGAAATACAGTAAAATAACATAACAGAAAATAAATATCAAAATAAAATAAAGTAAAATAACATAACAGTTTAGAAACATAGGCCTATAATTTAAACAATTAGCAAGCAATCAATAAATTATTTTAAAAGAATTTAAAATGACAAAGATGAGATATGACAGCGGCGTATTTTAATCTAAGCATGAGATATTGCATACAGTAGCCTACGTTGCTCGGTAATTAGTGGCAATAAATGCCGAGTGCGGCCGGGGGCGTTATCGATCAGTCAGTCGGTCATTCTGCATTCCGCATATTACCCACCGTTCCGCAGCCTACTTCCCAAGATTTCATTCCGCAAATTACTTTCCGCATTCCGCATTTCCGCAAATTAACAACACCTGGTTTGCTCATCACAATGGTGTATTATATCAGTTATTCAGCATTCGCAATCATTGCAAAACTTGATCGCAAACCAGCCATAGTAATGAATAGGTCCCGTGATGTTCACTCGTCCCAAAAATAAGGTGGTACTTAGCCACACAGCGGCCGTATGGCGATCACAGAAATTAGCCACACAGCGACCTTGCTTACTTACTGTCAATGCCAGTGTGTCTGTGCGGCAGTGTTCGCACTGCCGCACAGATGCCCTGGTGGACGGCAGCCAACTATAGCAACCTCAGCGCCAGATGGCACATCATGGCAAAGTATCAAACGGTCTCGGGCTTCATCTTGATTACATCATCACTGTTACACACCTAGTTTGGGTGTTTACATGTAGTCCCAAAATTCTCTCAAATAAGCTAGCCGTAACTCCAACTCTACTCTAACACTACTACTAACCCTAAACACTAACCCTAAGTCTAACTTTATTCCTATACATAGTCATAATATTAATAATACATTTTATTCCTTTACCCAACACACTAGCGCCCTCTTGCGAATTTCTTTGTATGATTTACATTTACATTTCATATGCAATCACTAATATCGACTACGAAAACCTGTTTTAAACGATGAAAGCATGCTGAATAAGCGATAAAATAGCACAGTAATAATTTACAGTATTAACTGAAAAAAAGAAAAAAAAGTCTAAAATTGGTAGAGCCAGGATTCGAACCTGCAACCTACAAAACGAGGTCGATAGTTTACGCACTAGACTACAGCTACAACGAAAAGTATCTCACGACAGACTTGATATAAACATTGTCCGAGTCTGCTCAGTGTCAGAAAATAGGCCGTGTGGGGGAAGGTGTACTTTGCGGAATGCGGAATTTTTGTAAGGTGTATTTTGCGGAATTTTCGTTGCGGAACGTTCCGCAAATTACACCTTAGAGTTTTTCCGCAT
>Ga0209367_1012151_pt1 | contig 11313 bp, 16 predicted proteins | sample WorMetLIZISLAND2_FD_187412 | JGI IMG/M metagenome (GOLD analysis project Ga0209367, IMG submission 187412) | Marine gutless worms symbiont microbial communities from Max Planck institute for Marine Microbiology, Germany - Olavius geniculatus... ... | reverse complement strand
ACATCACTCAGCTCGGCGATTTTCGAGGCCGGTAAATCGAGCGCAAAAGAGCGGATAATCACTCTGAATTTGGCTTCCGAAAGGTGTGAACGCCTGAAATACCTGTTTTTCCCTTGCATAACATAATCTTAGCATGCTCTCGCAGTGGCTAAAATTATCTAGACCCTAAGATATTATTTGTTAGATTTGCCAAAAAAGGAATTTTCCTTGTGGGCTCTTTCAGCAGGATAGGGGCTCATCCGGTTGCTGACGATCGGCGATCAGGTCGGGGATCACCCGGCCCAGGCGAATCGCCGCCCCGGTCATGCGGTCGCTGTATTTGGTGGGCAGCTGGTTCGGCAGCTTGGAGATCAGGCTGCGGTGGACGCCCAGAGCCTCGGCCAGTGCTTTTTTGCTGCCGAAGAGTTGGATTGCTTCTGCCTTGGTCAGGGCGGTTGCTATGGTTTGTGCTGTGAATATATTCACTATGAATATAGCATGCGGATGGTCTGCTCAAGTAGTTTTTGAGTATGAACACTTTCAGCGAGCGGGTGGTTGCCGCCAGGGAGCGGGTGAAGTTGAAGCAGACCGAACTCGCGGTGCGAGTCGGCGTAACGCCAGGCGCAATCAATAAGATCGAGTCGGGTGAGACGAAGGGGGCAAAGCCGAGCACGCTGGCGGCTTTGACGCGTGCCTTGGGGGTGAGTATGGAGTGGCTGGCGACGGGTAAGGAGGGTTATGTGCTGGAGCCGCAGGGTGAATATGCCTCAGGGCAGGTGTATCGTTTGTTGTCGGCGTGGGAGGGGTTGCCGCTGCATTTTCGGGTGCCGTTGTTGGCGCTTATGGAGTCGATGGCGGGGGTGGAGGATCTAACCGCCGAATCGGATTGAGGCCTGCCTCTGCTTGTAACCTACTTATCTCATCCTTTTATCTGCGGATCACGCGGACTTTCACAGCATATTGATGTGAGCAATAAAGGAACACCACGGAGGTTGTTCCTTCGTTGAACATTCGGCCGGAGAGGTCTAGGCTCGGCATTTCCCATTCGGATAGGGAGCCCGACCATGGCAGAGCAGACCAAGCAAAACCGGACGGTCGCGGGCGGCATGGGTGCGCTGCTCTCCAGTGCCCGGTACCTGTGGCATCACCGCCTGGGGGATGTGAGATGCCTGCTCAGGACCAACCAACCAGGTGGTTTCGATTGCCCCGGTTGCGCCTGGCCCGAGCCCAGGCAAGCCAGCCGTCTGGAGCTTTGCGAGAACGGCATCAAGGCCATTGCCCACGAGGCGACCCATCGTCGCATCGGTCGTGAATTCTTTGCTCGCCACACCCTGTCCCAGTTGCGCGGTCGGTCCCACTACTGGTTGGAGCAACAGGGGCGTCTGACCGAACCCCTGCGCTACGATCGTCACAGCGACCGCTATGAACCCATCGCTTGGGAAGCGGCGTTTTCGCTCATCGGACGGCACCTCCGGGGCCTGGATCATCCCGACGAGGCGGTGCTTTATACCTCGGGACGCACCAGCAACGAGGCGGCCTTTCTCTTGCAGCTATTCGGACGCCTGTTGGGGACCAACAACCTGCCCGATTCCGCCAATATGTGCCACGAATCCAGCGGCGTGGCCTTGACCGAGGCCATTGGTACCGGCAAGGGAACCGTGACCCTGGAGGACTTCGCGCTGGCGGATGCCATCTTCGTTTTCGGACAAAATCCGGCCGGCAACCACCCGCGGATGCTGACGGAATTGGAGAAGGCCGGTAAACGGGGCTGTCGGATCGTTTCCATCAACCCGCTCAGAGAGGCGGGGCTCACAGGCTTCATCAACCCCAAACACCTGGGGGCGACCCTGTTGCGGCGGCCCGCTTCCATCTCCGACCTTTACCTGCAGCCCCTGGTGGGCGGCGACCTGGCCTTGATCAAGGGCATGATGAAGGTCCTCCTGGAACGAGAGGCCCAAACGGCGGAGTGGGCCCCGGACCATGACTTCATCGACGACCATACCCAGGGATTCGCGGCCTGTGTCCGGGACCTCGAGGCTACGACCTGGACCCGCATCGAGTCGGGAAGCGGTCTGAGTCGCGCCCAAATCACCCGAGCGGCCGAGATTTACATGCAGGCCGAGCGGGTTATCGCCTGCTGGGCCATGGGACTCACCCAACAAAAACATGCGGTCGCTACCATTCAGACCTTGACCAATTGGATGCTGCTCGGCGGCAACCTGGGCAAACCGGGTGCCGGACTTTGTCCCGTGCGCGGCCACAGCAATGTGCAGGGCGATCGGACCATGGGCATTACGGTGAAGCCCAACCCGGCCTTTTTGCAGGCCCTGGGTCGTGAGTTCCGCTTCCGCCCCCCGCACGGGCCGGGCTACGACACGGTCGGCTCCATCAAGGCCATGGCGGCAGGCAAGGTGAAGGTCCTGATCTGTCTGGGAGGCAACCTCGCGGCCGCTGCCCCGGACCAAAGCTATACCGAGGCCGCCCTGAGCAGGCTGCAGCTCACGGTACAGGTGAGTACCAAGCTGAACCGCAGTCACCTCGTCCGCGGTCAGGATGCCCTCATCCTGCCCTGTCTGGGTCGAACCGAGCTGGATCTGCAGGCTACGGGGCCGCAACAGGTGACGGTGGAGGATTCCATGAGCATGGTCCATGCCTCCCGGGGGCATCGGCGTCCGGCCAGTCCCCACCTGCGCTCCGAGCCGGCCATTGTCGCCGGCATGGCCAAGGCTACCCTGGGTGAGGCAGGTCCCGATTGGGACGAGCTGGTCGCCGACTATGATCGCATTCGCACGAGAATTGCAGCGGTGATTCCGGTTTTTGAGGACTACAACCGCAAGCTCCGACAGGCAGGTGGTTTTTACTTGGGTAACAGCGTCCGGGAACGTCGCTGGCAGACTCCCGACGGCAGGGCCCGTTTTCTGGTGCATCCCCTACCTGACCCCCGGCTGGCCCCGGACCAGTTGCGCCTGATGACCTTCCGTTCCCACGACCAATACAACACTATGATCTATGGCCTGAACGATCGCTATCGCGGCATCGAGGGGCGGCGCCTGGTGGTCTTCCTCCACCCGGAAGATATATACGCCCGTAGTCTCAGGGAAGGCGCGCGGGTGGACCTGATCAGTGAAGCCGCGGATGGCCTGCCACGGCGCGCGACGGGTTTCGAGGTGGTCCCTTACGATATACCCAAAGGCTGCGCAGGCGCCTACTTTCCCGAAACCAACGTCCTGGTTCCCATCGACAGCTACGCGGACCGCAGCATCACCCCCACCAGCAAACTGATCCCCATCCGCCTCCGGCCCGCGGGACCCGGATAATGATTAATGTTGGCTCAAGGGGCTAACAGAGTGACACCTTATCTAGTGGTTGAGACCCCACCTCGTCATTCCGGCAAGGATTGCCGGAATCCCCCGCACCTATCGTCAGAAGGTATGGGGGCACCGGGGTACGCCTGGAACCCACCGGCGATAGGTGCGGGGCTGGGACGGCAACAACAGGCCAGGGGACTGAACGATTGTCACCACTCTGTTAGCCCCTTGAGCCTTTTTGGAGTGCGCCGGCAAAGCGGCGCGTTTGCATCGAACCCCGGCGACAGGGGATATCCATGCGTTTGCCGGGAACCTGGGTGCCGGGCTCCACGCGCGCCGCGGCGACGGCGCTTTCCCTTGGCCGAAACGCTGGTGCGGGGAGTAGAGACGTCGCCGAATCCAAAGCGGCGGCGGGCAAGTGCCCCACAGCGAACCCTGTCGTTCCGTCGGGTACCGCGAATTTCGGTCGGGGCTTCAGGTTATTGGTTGCCGCCGCACTCCAAAACCTTCGGTCGTGCCTGTCCCTAATCGTCAGCAGTCCGGAATCCATAAAGAGCCAATGTTTAAATGGAGACATCGCCAATAGCAGTGTGCTGGGTATGCCACCAGCTGCACCCCCTCTCCCGGAGAGGGGGTCGCAAAAGATCGTGGCTAGGAGCGCCGCCTTCCAGGCGGCAGGCGTCGCCGAGGCGCTGTTCCGGGGTTTCCGCTTTGCTCTCCCGCTGGCCGGCCGGTACCCGCGGATGCCGGCAAGATGCCGGCGCTCCCAGGAGGCTTGGGGGGGAGGGGAGTAGAGGGCGCAGTCCGGGGCCTTTTGCGACACTCTCCCTCCGAGGGTGTCGCAAAAGGGTAGGGCGGGAAAGCGTAGCGCATCCCACCGTTAGTGCTTTGCATTCAGCATGGCCGCCAGACGCTTGGCCGGCACATACCCCGGCACCATTTCGCCGCTCTCGAGCAGGATGGCCGGCGTCCCGGCGACTCCGATCTGCTTACCCAGCTCCAGGTGGTCCTTGACCGGATTCTTACAGCTTTTGGCTTCCAGGGACTTACCCGCTTTGGCGTCGGTCATGGCCTGGCGGCGATCGTCCGCGCACCAGACCGAAACCGATTTCCGGAAGGAATCGCTGTCGCTACCTGCCCGCGGAAAGAAGAGGTAACGGACCCGGATACCCGCGGCGCCATAGTCCGCGATCTCGCGGTGGAGCTTGCGGCAATAGCCGCAATCGATGTCGGTGAACACGGTGATCGTATGCTCGTATTCGGCGGGGGCGAAGATCACCATCCGGTCCTCGCCGACTTTATCGACGGCCTGCTTACGGACCCTGGCTCGGCGTGGCTCGGTCAGGTCTTTCTGACGCACCAGGTCGATCAGACGTCCATCCACCATGTACTTGCCGTCGCGGCTCACATAGATCACGTCCGCGCCCACAACGACCTCGAAGAGCTCCTTGATCGGCGTCTCCTTGATGCCGCCGATCTCATAACCCGGTGACAGCACCTTGCCGAGCCGCGCCTTGATCCTGGCCTCGGCACCGGCGAGCAAGGGCGAGGCTGCCAGGGCCAGGATCACACCGGTAAAGAAAGCGATTCGATGATTCCACATGGTTCAAGCCCTCGACTGAAAATGCGCTCGACCGGCCACGGACGAAGAAACCGTCATTCGATGAAGCTTTGTACGGTAGCCTAAGCAGACATTCGGTTCCACTACTAAATTCGGTATCGCTCAGGCCCGCGGATGATGGCGGGCGTGGAGCTGCTTGAGTCGCTCGCGTGCCACATGGGTATAGATCTGGGTGGTGGAGAGGTCGCTGTGGCCCAACAGCATCTGCACCACCCGCAGGTCGGCCCCGTGATTGAGCAGATGGGTCGCAAAGGCGTGGCGCAGGGTATGCGGCGAGAGGGGCTTGCCGATGCCTGCCGCCACGGCATAACGCTTGATGAGCTGCCAGAAGGCCTGGCGCGTCATGCAGTCGCTGCGGTGGGTGGGAAAGAGAAAATCGCACAGGCGTCTTCCCAACAGGTCCCGGCGCGGTCCCCGCAGGTAATCCTGCAGCCAGGACACTGCTTCTTCGCCCAGGGGCACCAGGCGTTCCTTGTCCCCCTTGCCCGTCACCCGCAGGACGCCCTGGACCAGGCTCATCTGCTGGGGTGTCAACCCCACCAGCTCCGATACCCGCAGCCCGGTGGCGTACAGGACTTCCAACATGGTGCGGTCACGATGGCCTCGGGGATCGTCCGTATCCGGTGCCCTCAAAAGGGCCTCTACCTCGGCCTCGGTGAGGGTCTTGGGCAGTGGCCGGCCAAGCTTGGGGGCCTCCACCCGGGCGCTGGGATCCCCTTGAATCGTGCCTTGATGCAACAGGTGCTGATAGAACTGCCGTAGGCAGGAAAGCAGCCGGGCGGAGGAGCGAGGCTTACGGCCCTGGCGGGAACGTAGGGTCAGATAGTCCAGCAGGTCGCTACGCTGCGCCTGCACCAAACCTCTGCCCCGCTCCTTGGAGAGCCAGCCGGCGAAGGCCCGCAGGTCGGATTGGTAGGCGGCGAGGGTATTCGCGCTCAAGCCCCGCTCCATCCACAAGGCGTCGGCAAAACGCTCGATGAGCTCCTGCTCGGCGTCTTCGATCATGAGGGGGGGCGATGCACGGAAATCGGCCGTTGCGAGACCGGCGGTGTCTCCGCAGGCAGCGCCCCCTCGTGCCGCAGGAGCCACCGCTTGACCGCGAGCTTACGACCGCCGGCATCACCGGCAAAGCCACCGAGACCCTTGCCGGCAATGACGCGATGGCAGGGCACGACAATGGGACAAGGGTTGGCGCGGCAGGCCCCCCCGATGGCGCGTGCACCGGTCCCCAGCCGATCTGCCAGCTCGCCGTAGGTCACCGTGCAGCCGGAGGGGATCTCCCGCAACGCCTCCCAGACCCGGCGCTGAAAGGCCGTTCCCTGCAGGCTCAGGGGAAGCTCGAAGGCGCGGCTTCCGTCCTCGAAATAGGCCAGCAGCTGCTCCCGGACCACGGCCGGGAGCACATCGCTTGCCCCGCTGGTCCGGTCCGGCTCCAGATCCAATCCGCACAGGACGCCATCCTCCACCAGGATTCCAATGGGCCCCAGCGGTGTCTCGATGAACGCATTTACCATGCCCATGCTTTATAATACCCGTCACATACGGGTTTTCCGCCGCGATGCACGTCTCTCGCACCCGATAGCAGGGTTGCGACTCGTCGCAATAGGACCTGCTATTCCTCCTCGTCGCGCCTTGCTCTCGGGCACGATACACGCCCCTCGCTTTCCGTAAAACCCATGTGCAACGGGTATGACCTCTATCCGATCATCAGTCGCCGGCATCCGGCCAAGGAAGACATAGGCTGCATCGAGATGTCCTCATCCCGTCGGTACATCCGCGGAATCGGCGTACAGCTCCATTCTCAACTGCTCGCCCGCCTCTCGGGCCCGCGGGTCGATCATGGGCGAGATCACGATGCGCCGCTGTGCCTTACACTCGTGGCGGCGCTCGTAGAAGCGCACCTTGCGCTCGAAGACGTACAGGTCGGCCTTACTGACGGATGACTTGATCTCGATGAGGATCAGGGTGCCGTTATGGATGACGACATCCAGCTCCACTTGCTCGGGACGCCCGAACACCGTTCCCTCGGCGTCGAATTCATTGACGTTGATGACCTTTACCCCGAAGCTCTTCTCCAGAATCGCCGCCAGGGCCTCACGGAAGGAGCGTTCGGTTTCGAGCCCCTAACGCGCACCCACGGCCCCGAAGGTACGTTCGAGTCTGGCAACGGCTTCACTCAGCTGTTTGTTATCCTCGATGTGCGCTTCCCATTCCCGTCGGTCCGCCGCGCGTTGTGCTTCCCGTTCCCGTTTGTCCTGTGCCTACTGCTCTTCCCACTTGCGGGCATCCTCTTCCGATTTCCGTTTATCTTTCGCGCGTTGTTCTTCCCACCTGCGGTCGTTCCGTTCCCGATCCCGGCGCAGCTCGTCCATCATCCGCTCGATACGACCCTCGGTTCGATCGCGATCGGCGAACCGCTCCCGGCCAACTTCGATGACCAGGTTACGGATTTTCCCCTCTTCCCGTACCAGGTCGGGAAGCTCCTGACGAATCAGCTCGCGGACGGTAGTCTCATTGTGGGAAGGGTGAGTCATGACGTCATTCAATCCTGCGGAGTCTCGATCCAAGTCTTGTCCTTTCTTCTCGATCTGTCAATGTCGCTCCTCAGGCATAGTTGCCGATCACCGGCTACCACCATCGGCCACCGGCGGCGTGTTCCCCCATGCCTGCGGGAGACGAACCATTTCGGGCCGATACCGACTCGACCCGCGTTGACATGACGGATGGAATGGTCGAAACTTGGAGTGGAAAACTTTAGCCTCCATCGGGATAATGAGATGAATAAACTTGCGCGTACCCTCGTTCTGTTGTCTCCCGCCGTGGCCCTGCTGGGCTGTGGAGAGAAAACGGTCAGCTACAGTGCCGACGTGAGACCCTTTCTCGACAATTACTGTATGCGCTGTCACGGCGAGGACGGCAAAGGGAGCAAGGCTAGCGGTCTGCGCATGGACGACTACGAACGCCTCATGAAGGGAACCACCTACGGCCCCGTCGTCAAGCCGGGAGACAGCTACACCAGCGCGCTGGTCATGCTCGTGGAGGGACGGGCGAATCCGTCGTTGCGCATGCCCCATGACGACGGCGAAGCGCTGAGCCAGGCCGAGATCGATCTGGTAAAGACCTGGATCGATCAGGGCGCGAAAAACAACTGACGCCGCGCCTCGCTTGTCTCAAGCCCCGTACCGGGTGAATCCGCGGATACCGGTATGGGGTGTTGCCCGCATAGGTTTTTCACGCCTGCCGGGCGAACGCTCTGAAAGGCCATCATAGGGGTGCCCTGAAAAATTCAGGCGGTGGTACGCCAAGACCCGGACGAGAAAATCCTCGCGTCGTACCGGGTCTTTTAAACAGGTCTCCTCCACTACCGGCAGCAACGGTCTGGCCTCCATCAGAACGCGGGCGAAGATGCCGACACCCCCACGGTCGGTGATCGTACCTCTGGAATCATAGACCTTTACCCCCTCCATGCCGCAGCTCGGCGAGCTCCGCTTCAGTATGTAACCGCTGATGTCTCCGAGGGAGGAGACGCACCGCCGGGCGAAGGAGAGGAGCTGCTCCGTCACGTCCGACGTGGCGTCGTCCACGCCGACGGCGCGCGGTCGTTGCGGATCCCCGACCAATCGAATCGGCGGACGTGGGACCCCCATCCCGCTGCCCACCTCGGGACACACAGGCACCAAGTCCAGGAAAGCGGCGAGTGATCCGGTAAGGACATCATCACGCTTGTGCCCGCCGTCGAAACGCACCCGTTGACCCAGGAGGCAGGCACTCACGCCGACCCTGACCCACGGCAAAACACAAGGTGTTGCCGGCTCGTCCCCAGAGGCAGAGTAAGTACCTATCGACCGCGCTTCGATTGACAAGTTACTCCCCGGACCAACTACCCCGGCAGTCGACCGGCAAGCCGGGCGTGGGTCACCCGCCGCCGGGGCTCTTTTGCGCTACGGGCGCCGTGGGCGCTGACCTTCGAGCGCGAACGTCTACCGCATCGAGGGCCCACCGATGCGCCCCAAGGTCACTCCACACAACACCGCCTCGACCGACCGGACTTCACCCAGCGGACGGCGGCTCCACTCAGCCGCCCTGGTCAGCCGCCCTGGACCTTTGATGTCAAACGGTTGGCCGACAATTCCGCCATGTCGTCTCTCCCAAGCTCGAAGTACTTTTTCTGGATCGTACTGTCTTTTAAGGAGATGGTCATGCTTTCCAGATTCTTGGGACTCAAGACATGGAGCGGCTTGCGGTAGTAGGTCTTTCCGTCGAGCTCGAGGGAGGTCTTGCCGATTTCTTCGAGCATACGGTTGATGCGCCTGGCCTCCGTAAAGACCTTGATATTGGGTAGGCTCAGCTGGATGTCGCTCACCAGGAGATACATATCGATGCTGTTCAGGGGCAAGGTGAACACCTGGGTGGCATACAGCTTCTTGAGCGCCTCATGGTAGTCGTAGTCGGTAAAGTCGACGGCGATGATCTCATCCACTTCCGGGTCTTCGAACATGGTCCGCAAGGGGGTGTTATCCATGTATCCGCCTTCCAGATAGAACTCGTCGTCGATCTCGATTGCCTTGAAGTAAGGGATGGTAGTGATGCCGGCCAGAAACACGTCCATGAAGCGGTCCAGCGTACCTGGGTCGATTGCGGACAGGATGTCGTTGATCCGGAACGACCTCCCCTCACGTCGTGTCAGGTTGGTGGTGAAGATATCCCAGCTCACGGCAGCCAAGTTCCGGCTCAGGACCTCCTGTCTGGCGGGTTGATCCAGGGTCAGGGAATTGCGGCAGCTGTCCTTGTCGACGGTGAACAGGTAGGAGCCGTTGGGGAGCAGGGAAGGCCGCAGACCCAGAAAGTTTTTGAAAACGTGAAAGATATCCTCCACGCTCAGGCGCATGGTTTGGGTGAGGACCGGCGGCAGCTCCTCTTTCTCCTGGTCCCAGAGGAGGTAATCCAGGGCGATATTGTTCCCCGAGCTGGTGGAGGCGATATGGGATACCGAGACCCCGTTCTGCCGTAACCAGACCAACGCCCCTTCCGTATAAAAACTTCTGTAGCCGCCGCCGGAAGCGACGAAACCGTACTTTTTCATAACTGTTTCTACCTTTGTTTGTCATCCGGATCGCAGCGCCTGCACCGGATCGAGCCCATCATTCGCATGTTCCGCAATTCGAACGTGCGGTTCGGATGGTCAGTCGGCTGAATCATCAGAACCAACGAGAATTTTGCCCATAAAGAATAAGGTTACCCCATCATAGTATATGTGTTGCCGATTTATTATCTGTTGCAGCGTTTCCTCCCGAGCCCACGGGGTCTCCGTCGGATTGCGGCTGCCGACGCTTCCCCTGCGCTTGAACTTCGGAGGTTTTCCGTTGGAGCAACGCAAGCGACCGAGATATTCCCTCTCTCCCTTAGGATTGCAGGCCTCGAATGGCATATATCTTAATAGTTCCATCTTCTGCTCTTACACAGCCCTTAGGGATCGGAAATTCGCTGTGGCGATGGCCAAAGTATTTATATCGAACAGCCAGGAATTTTTTACGCCAACTTGCTAAATTTTCCAAGGTCATCTTATAGGTTTTGATAATAGGCTCATACTGGTGTAGTCTGAACGGCATTTTCCAATAGTCCTTAACATTGATTTTTTCGATGAATAAATCGTCCCTTTTCATTTACCAGGTATGACAGCTCATCGACAAACTTCTCCGCACTACGACGGCGTAATTTACGTCCGTGCAGCACGTGTGAATTACAAAAAGTGCATTTGAACGGGCAGCCTCTTTCCGAAACCACGTCGACCATATTCTTGAGAACATGCCCCTTGGGGTTGAAGTAATCATTCAGATCCATCTCGTAGTCACTGAAATCCACCAAATCCCAGGCCGGCATCGGCAAGTCTCTCTGTATACAGTTCTTGGACGAAATCGGGTGCGGCTTCAATCTCTTTTGCGACGACGCTCGATACGACAGCAAGATATCGACCGCTGCGAAAATCGTTCATTAAAGCTTCTGACCATTCTTCGAATTCAGGATCGAAGCAGCCACCTATGACTGAGGTATCAAGATAGACACGAAGTTTCTTCATGAATTGCCGCGCCTAACGGCTTGGCTCAGGCGCCCAATGTCGCGTGGCACTGAGCTTGAAGGTTGCTGGGGATCTGGATCGCAGCATTGGGTCGCTTGCAGCCAAATGTTAGGCGGATGAACTATGAAAAACGATCCGTCAATTGAATCTGGCCCCTTTCCCAAGCTTTTTCTACACCTGCTACCATGCTGTTTCTATAGGGCACCTTGAAAAATTCAGTTTTTCAGCGCGCTTTGTGGATAGTTGGTGAAACACTTATTCGCTCATGTTGAATGGGTATCCCAAACGTGGTCAATTTCCTGCGATTCGTGTTGCCAGATGACTTTTTG
>Ga0209367_1012150_pt1 | contig 11313 bp, 5 predicted proteins | sample WorMetLIZISLAND2_FD_187412 | JGI IMG/M metagenome (GOLD analysis project Ga0209367, IMG submission 187412) | Marine gutless worms symbiont microbial communities from Max Planck institute for Marine Microbiology, Germany - Olavius geniculatus... ... | reverse complement strand
ATTCAGTTTTGTTCGCTATTAAATTTTTAGCATGTAAATTTAAGGATATTTCATACAATTATGTAGCCACAGATGTACACCCAAATTAAGGTTGCCAAATTGGTTATGAGTTCGAATGTAGTGAAGCCAGGCTTGACTGGCCGACTGGTATGAAGGCATGATACCTTGGCATTGTACCTTGCTAAGGTTGATCTCATCAGTGGCTAGCTGCCGTGAGGGCACCTGTCTGCGGCGGCAGTATCATACTGCCTGCCGTAGGCAGTCTCTTACGACAGTCTATGTGGGCAACTGTCGGCCGTCTAGTACGAGGGCCGACTGTCGGCTCTCTAGGACACAGCATAAGCATTAGGCTAACCCGGACCCGGCTCCAAAATCTATTACCCGGTTCCAAATCCGGGTAACTATATGTGTTGCAAGAAGTTGGAAACAGTAGATGAAGAAAAGGATTTGGGAGTAATTGTGAGTAAAGATTTGAAGCGAGATAAACAGTGTAGCCAGGCAGTAAAGAAAGCTAATAGGATGCTTGCTGTAATAAAAAGAAATTATAGCGATAGATCTAAGGAAACTATTATGCCTTTGTATAAAAGTCTTGTAAGACCATATTTAGAGTATTGTGTACCAATTTGGAGCCCGTATTATCAGAAGGATATTGAGTTAGTTGAGGGAGTTCAATGTCGTGCAACTAAATTGATTGAGGGTGTAAGAAATTTACATTACGAAAAACGTATTAAAAATTAAATTTAATGACATTAGAAAAAAGAAGGTATAGGAGTGATTTAATAGAAACATTTAAAATTATTAATGGTTGTTATAATTTGCAATCAGATTTATTTTTTTACATATGATGAAGGTCAAAGAAGAGGTCATTCAAAGAACAGAGTAATTGATCACTGGAATGCACTGTCTGATGCGTGTGTAACCAATAATACAATTAATCAATTTAAAAACTGTTTGAAACGGGAATTTGAAATGGGAACTGCAACCGGAAACACATAGTTAACCTTAGTTGTTAGGATAGTAAGCGTTATACGACTATTGCCTGTGCTTACTTAGGCCACCAGTAATTCTGGTGGCTTCGGTGAATTCGGTAACTGGTACCTGTTTGTTGGTACAATTCTACTAATTTAGACCAGCTCCATATTGCACCAGTGAACTCTACTCGTCGAGTGCTACAAAAGATGTCATTACATCCCCATCCAATTCTGTCTGCAAGTACCAGAAAAAGCACTTTGAAGTACCGCTCTCACTGTTGTCATAGCGACCACTGGAACATTGCGTCATCACCAAAAAACGTAGAATAGCTGAACGTCAAAGTCGTGAAATTGAACGTAAAGTACTTACTTTACGTTCAGTTTACTTTACGTTCAAATAAGTAAGGCATTCCAGAAAAAGTGCCTGCTGCAGAAATAAATTCAAAATAAACTAAAATTTAAAAATAACATAAAACGAAAGAAAAATAAATTCAAAATGAAATAAAATTTAATATAATATTTGGTCGAAATTCATGCCCTCTTAGCACTGAGACCATCGGCCTCTAAACGGGCGTGCAACGTGTGCGCAAAATTTTGTTGAAAACCGATAGAAAACTGGCATTTACAGGCGAGTCAGAAAAGACTAAATTGGAGTCGATTGACTAAACTCTTCAACATTTTTTCTCAACTATGAGTAGATTTTGAGTTATGGTGAGGATGAAGGTCAGACTATAGACACACTACCCATTCACCTGCATCGGATGACAAAAACCAGAAAAGCCCTGCTAACGAAAAGGAAAACACTCAACAGCGGTGCATGTTTGAAAGCCTAGCAAAACGAAATCTAAGTCAGTCGGCCAGAGGGCGCCAGACGTTGGTCTATAGTGTTTTACTCGTACTCACTAGGGGGCGTGACATGTGTTGCTCAGCCAACGCCGTATTGGCTGGAAATAGCAAATTTCCCCTACCCCTCTTATTTAGCACCCTTGTTTGGGTTGACCTTTTTCAAATTTATGGAAAAGCTTTATGGTTCCTGAAATTAGTCTTCCAGGCAGCCGATGGTGAAGATTTGGTGATCCTAGCTTGCACCGTTTTTGACTGATCTACCCGTGTGACAGATGGACAGACAGAATTGCGATGGCTAAGACACGCTACAGCTGCTGTTGCGGGTAAAAATTGAATTGACAGAAATAGCCGTTTAACTGTGTCTAGAAGCATTTGTTTTCATTATTAGCTGTTGCTGAGTGCCAAGTTAATTTATTTGTACTGGTAGTTTGGCATCAGTTGTATTCGCAACTATTACTGAAATTGCTGCAAGTGTCATCTAAAAGTTGAATGTGTTTCGTAGGTGAACGTCTGATGCTAGGATGTGACTGACGAAGCATCATCTGACTATGTCATCATCTGATGCCAAGACTGTTGGCAGCACACATTGTTACGTTTACGACCCGACGTCTCATGAGGAATGTGACATGGAAGACTCAAGTCACACGGACCAGCAGAACAAGTCATCAAAGCCCAATGCAACTGGTGCATCATCATCAAGATCTGATCAGAAGACAGGCGCAGGTGCTAAACCGAATGATAGAAGCCGGGCAGCAGAAAAAACTGACAATAAGAGCTCAAAAGATGAGAGACAAAGTGGTGGTAGCGGCAAAGACAATTCCTCAGCTAAGACTCAAGGAAGGTCCAGCCCACAGAGAACCAGATCTAAGCCCTCAAAGGACGATGGTAATAAAGAAGATAATATATCTGGCGACTACATCATCCTCTCAGATGACGACGATAGCCCCCCAGCATCATCAACAAAACGTCGATCTGGTGACGATAAAAAGCGAAATGATGATAAACAGCGAGGGCGTTCAAGATCTCGGTCAAGGTCTGGATATAAGATAATAGTACGGGATGAAAGGGATGGAAACAGAAACACAAGTTTCCGAGTACAGCAAAGCACCAGTAGAGGCCGCTGGAACAGAAGTCGTGACAGATGCAGCAAAAGCGGAAGTCGGAAAAGGCATTCGAGTCAAAGTGGGCATCGCAGCAGAAGTAGAAGTGCCGGCAGAACAAGTCGACGTAGGAGTGACAGTGCTGAGAGACGACATCGTCATCGCAAGAGCACTTCACCCGAACCCGGCGAACTACTGAGCCTGAAGGAACGAATAAAGCAGCTGAAAGCAGAGATTGCTCAAACCAAGATGGAAAAAGACGATTATGTGCGGCATCACGAGCAGCTAAAAGCCGAAATGAGTCAGGCCGAAGTGAACAAAGATGATTATCTCATGCCGCAGCATGACAAACTCGACGTTGAATTCAGTCCGACCCAGATGTTAGAAGATGCTTATGCCCGGCGCCAGGAAGAGCTGAAAGCTCGGATCAGCCAAATCGAGACTAAGGAGGATGATTATCTGCAGCGCGATAGAGAGCTAAATGTGGCAATCGGCAGAACCAGGATTGAAAATGAAGATTATTTGCTGCACCGTGATAGACTGGCCGCTGAAATCAGTCATAACAAGATGGTGGCAGACGATTATTTGTGGCCGCGTGATGAGCCAAAAGCCGAAATCGGTCAAACCGAGATGCAAAATGTAGACTCTCTGCGGCAAGAGGAAGTCAGTCGCATCGCAGTGGAAAAAGATGACGATTTGCGGCAGCACGATGAGAGGATTTATGATGCAAGGAACTTACTTCATGTGCCATCATCAGCATTGATAGAACAGTACTTAGCTAAGATTCGGCAGTCCTATGATGATGTCAGTCAATGTGCGGCTGATGTTACACGATCTCCGCAGCAGTTTGATTACTCTCGTGGTGCTTCTATAGTTAATATACCTCGTGATGTGGTCGGAGAGAATATTAGTGAAGTGCCTTCTGTTACAGTCACTAAGCAGCTTACACCTCCACCACAGGACAGGTTAGTATTTGTTTTCTGTATACAATGGCGATGATCATATGATTGTTACAGGCATTGTTACCCCCACCAATGATGGAGGAGGTTACATGATACCTGGCATGTTGGTTTGTATGCCGGATTATACAAAAAGGTGGATTGGCTTTTAGCCAATCCACCTTTTTAAAATTTTCAGGGAAGGTTAGACTTGACTGAACTTGGAGGTGATTAGATTTTGGTGTCAATCCGGATCAGCATCTGGATCCAGGACATCGTAGAAACATTCTTTACAATCGCCAGTTATCAGAGACTTTCTCGGAGTCGAATGTGGTGCTGCCGTCTGGTAAACAGAACAGAAAAATTGATATACTTCTTTTTACTGGTTTGGGTGTTGGCGGAGATTTGCACTGTCTGGGGGCCATTCTAGTTATTACAGAGTTTAGTTACTGTGGGCATTACGTTGTCTGTCATTAATATTAAAAATGTGTTAATTTTAAAATAATTTTTTTAAATCCAAAAAGTCATCATTTTTATGCATGCAAATATGAGCAAACAGGATGTCCACTAGCAGTCCATCTCAGGACTTGGTTTATCTAGAGTCTTCACAAGAAGAATTTGATCTTGATGCATACTTGTTGTAGGAATTAGCGTATGAACTGGATGTGCTAAACTGTTGCAAGTTGATGTGAAAATCAGTTATTATTGTAAGAAATTTACAGGATGAAACTGAAATACTTATATAGTTTAATGAAAATGTCTAGCTGAAAGTAGACCATCATTACAATAAACATCAAGGCATGTTTTGTTTTATTGGACTTGCATAACCATTTCACGATGATGTTTGAGTGTCATACTCGGGATAAAATATCCAGTCTATAGCACTTTTTGATTGGGTTTGTTCCAGGATCTCCTCTTTCTCTGGGGGTCACGGATCCCCATCTTACAGGGGGTGTGTCGTTGGGCCCCACAAGTGAACCTGCCGAATGATATCTAAATCCGTCATACGATTTAGACAGGAGCATGAATATGACAAACGACTGACAGACCACACTGCAGAGAAATGCGTAGCATTAGGCGGAACCACTGGCCCTTCATGAGCAATTCCACCTGTTGATTATTCAGTCTGGTTCTAGAGCATCTTTGTATTTGTGTACATACAGGTTGGCAACTAGTCATAGTCCGTTGTTGGATTTAGCATGGCCGGAGTCCGCACGGCAGCCGTCCACTACAGCTGGTCAGCCTGGTCAGCTGAGTCCAGCCAGTGGTCAGTTTATATCACGCTCAGCAGCCGACAGGCAAGCTAGCCGACATTTGGCCGTCAAGCAGGCCTGGCATCTCTACGCCGATCGTAGCAGCCGATTGGTCAGCACTTCGGAAAATCCTGTCATCACCGTCAGTCGACGAACTAAACGGTAATAATAATGGTTTGCAGCCGCTGTATACACAAACTGAAGATTGCACTTAACTTTGTATTGCTTGCTCAACGCCCTAGAGATTATATTTATTATGTAGTGAGTGTTAAAAATAATTATAATTTGTGTATGATATCAGCACCATGGTGGAATTTTGATCAGTGGCACATTTTATGATGACCCCGACAAAGTGTCAAGACTTTTAGCCGTTCCAGACTCTGCTTTTCATCATTTGCATACTTTTTTGGTATCAACAGTAGGTCCAGAAAAAATGATAGTAAGCGACATTAATATTGTTAATCATTATTTTGTCTTAACATCAACTAATAATAAATTACTTGTTACCAGCTGTAGTTCTGTGTGCAGTTGTGCTGGTGTGTTCTCAGTGAGATGTCGAGGATGGGGAAAGTGAATGAAATGGCCCACTGTGACAATGCGCAGCGATCGTTTGATGACTTCAGAATTGTCTCGCCTGTTGGCAAAGGAACCTACGGACAGATCTACAAAGCCATCGATACTCTGACACGTTTGTTTTAGCTTTCTGTACTTACTTTGCAGCACTGTGAAATGTATGCAGTTACAGAAACTTTTTTTCTGTCGAAGCCTTAATTTTTCTAATGCATTAACGCATTGCGTTAGTAATTTTTAACGCATTAATTAACGTGTTATTAATGCACCCAGGCCCGTCGAGAGGGAGAGTAGGGGAATAAGTTACCCCGGGTTCCGCAACGTTTGGGGGCCTTGCTTGTGAGATATTAAAAGTCAAAAACACATTTTAAACATATAATCAACAATAACTGCCGTCATACCTAGCATAGAAATCTATTAGCTTTTCGTCAAAGTAATTATTTATTTACGGTAGTGATAGAACGGAAACTACAGTTTAGTTACTTGAATTTATTCGATTGTCAAATGACTGCAATTTAATGGAATATTGGAACTTTTGCTTCACAGAATTTAGTAAATTAACATAAATTTAAGTATGCACATTAATTTTTTTAACGTGCATTAATTTATTAACGCATTAATGCGTTAATTTGCCAGCTCTAATAGTAATAGTGCAAAATTTCATAAAAATCCACTCTGAACTTATTCATCAGTGTTGGTTGCAGATGAACAGACAGAACACATGATAGTATTTCTTTCACTTTCTGTTGGCATTAGTTTATTAGTTTCTATAGTTTAATGATAAGTTTATGCCAAACAACAATATACGAGGATCGTTCGTTCAATATGTTACGAAACATCGTCATTCTGTTAGTTTTTCAAATCGAAAAAAAAATCGGAAATATACGTTTTGTAGGTAATTTCATTCTGAAGGCATGCAGAAATTGTGTTATTTTCCTCACCAGTAATCTATCGTAATTTGCAAGTAACAAACAGCATAGGAATGAAAAACGAATAAACTTAACAAGTTAACGCCATCTCTTTAAATGTTAAACACTAATGTTTCATTTTTCAACATATCGTCCGAGTTCGCTCAAACATTTGTTCTATCTGTCAGCAAACTTCTGAATGCCCAATGCAAAGAACGATGCTGGCTGCTGTCCATGCCACTGAAGAACGACTGATTGCACCTCGGTAGATGATACAAATTTCTGCCAACCTAGCATTTTCTTACACCAAACGTGAACTATTCCCTTCATAAAGCACTTGTTGCCATATACTAGGTGCATCGCAAAATGAATCTGATTTCCGTTTATTTTTTGGCGCGCAAAAATAGAATAACAGCATGCTGTTCGTTACAGGATAATTTCATTGGCAATGTCGCCGTATTTAATGTTTATGAATGATGTCACAGTGACGTCATTGTCATAAAACTCACAGCTGCTACTTGGAACTAAATTCTCTACAAAACGTATATTTTGGATTTGTAATATTTGGAAAAGTAACAGAATGATGCTGTTTTGTAACTTATTATCGAATGGCCCTCATATTTTATATGGTCGTATTTTTCATATATTTTTAGTATTAGTGCTTAAATATAGTCTATTATAGCCCATTTTAGCATTGTTGTTATGATCCTTCCTTACCTTACCTTACCTCCGGGGTGGACAGGTTCTTACACCTGCCTAGTGCTGGCCCAATGCGCATTCCCAAATGTAACCACAAGGTAAATAGACGGCTGTAAAGCCGTAAGTAGACGGCTATAAAGCCATAGTCGGTTGTGAAGCCGAAACCAGCACAAAAGCACTGGTAACGTGTAGCAGATCTGCTCTCACGGGTTTGGTCAGCTCTTAGTTGGCTCCTCGCCTCCAGATTTTAGAGATCTTTTGGGTCATCGGTGCAAAGCCCCACCACCACGGCAAGGTGGCTGACCTCGGTGGGGGTTATGATTCTTAAAGAACCAAAATTCAAACAAACATGTTTTCGTGCATAGGAATTAGGAATTTACAGCAATGCTTATCGTCTTGTGTTTCGTTTATGTTGATAGGAATGACAGTAGCGCTGCGTGCAGTGACGCTGGATCGAGACGGAGAAGGCATCAACAATACGACTCTGCGTGAAATCAAACTTCTGTCTCAGCTCCGACATTTGCACGTCGCACGTCTGCTGGAGATTGTGAAAGACAGGAACTGCGACTCCGCTGCTAACTACAGTAACCCATCGGGTCACCGTCAGCGTCTTGTCACTTTTACTGTTGTGAAATGTTAAACGTTAAAATGTTAGAACGTTAAATGTTAAAAAAAATGATGCTGTCTGCTGTCCATGCTGCTGAAGAACGACTGATTGCACCTCGGTATAATAATAATAACAATAATAACAAAACTTTGAAAATAAGACTAAGATCAGCAGAAAATGGTTAAAAACGTAGGCAAAGCGGTTAGCTACGAGAATTGGCAATATTGCAAATATTAATGTTTACGGAATTGAAGCAAATAGTAACTTAATATCGTTTATGGTGAACAACAATGTTTATGGTTCTGTCATTATATCACACCACTGCGAGAGTTTATCCAGTTTGGCATTTTGTCTGACAAATATAGCATGAGCACTGGGCGACTACCAATCTTTGGACCAAGCCACAGATCCACCTAAACTGGCAGAGTCTTAGCAGATACAGATTCACTATTGTCATTTAGTACCAGTCAGCCAGAAACTGATACTCATTTACCATCCCATGGAGGGTAGAAGGCTGAGTCAACCTGGCTGGCTGGTTACTTACTGTGATCATTTTCCTATCAGCAGATGGTCACCTTTTCAAGTACTAACCAGACTTGTTGTCGAGCAGCTTTTTTCTTCAGCACAACACAGTGCACTGTGTCTCAGTAGAAAGACTTGCTGGTTCATAGAAGCCATCTGCATGTACTTTAGGCAACTTTCTGTCATTAACTCTTGTGTTGATTCAGTTTCAAGTTAAGTAGTATATCACCAGTTCTACACCGTGTCTCAAAAAAAAACAGTCAGAATGTTTTTTTGTCATAACTTCATCAAATTTCCACCAACTTTAATAATTTTTGGCACAAAGATTCCCAAGACGATAGAATTATGTAAGGTTCATTCATTTACCACCTCACTTAATTTATGTCACCGCACTACCGTGTGAAACACAGATGCTCCAAATTGTTACATTACGCGGTGGTTATTTGTATCAGATTGCTTACATTTGCATCATCAGTTCAACAGAGGGTGCCACGTGGTTTAATAATTTTGTGGTATTAAATATTTTATGGTAAAAACAGCAGACAACAGAATAGCTGACTGATGAGCTTAAAACACGTCTAATCAATAAGCGAATGCTGTTTGATCAGTCCTTTGGTAATCCTGCTATCAGCCAGTGGCGTTGCATCTAAGCCATTGTCTTTGTATGCTTGGCCCACTTTGGACATAAATTCTGATGATTGCAAGCGATTTGTTACACAAACTTAGAATGTTGCCAGATAATTTACATTGAGATTTATTTTGTGCTTGATTAAGTCGTTACAGCGTTGACTTGGAAAATAGCTCAGGATTATGCAAGAATTTGGAACATTTATGTTTCACATGGTAGTGCATTGACATAAATTAGGTGAGGTGGAAAATGAGTGCACATTGCATGATTTCATCGTCTTGGCCATCTTTGTGCCAAAAATTATCAAATTTAGTAGAACATTTGACAAAGTTGTGGGAAAAACAATTTTGACTGTTTTTTTCTGAGACAGTGTAATTATGCCCATTTCTGCTTTAATTTTAATCTGTAGCATGAATTTTAATTATGTTACGATGTTTTTAAAATACTTTTTGCTTGTTGTGTTTAAAAGTTGCATAAATGGCCAACGTTGTGTATTTGTATGACCATGCAAAATGTCAGATGCAGTAGAGTTATTTTGTTTCATTTGAATATTCCCCATACAATGGCTTTGGTGCTGTTCTGAAGGCCAAATTTTTTATTATGATTATGATTATTATTAGAAGTATTATTATAATTTTGCTATCATTGTTGTTGACGGTGTGTTTGTTCATTAGAATATGTTGTGGTCAATGTAGGGCAGTATTTGTTGTCGTTTGAGTACGCGCCGTACGACGTGAACGCATTGGTGAAGACTGCCGACATTGATCTCGGCTTACGTCTCATTGCAGTAATCATCTACCAGCTGTTCAAAGCACTGGCTTACTGCCACCAGTGCAACATCGTACACTGTGACGTCAAACCTTCCAACATTCTACTTAGTACCTAGTCAGTCTCACGAACAGCTCTGTCGTACTGTCTGAGTCGAAAAATGACCTCTCTGAACTCAAAGGTCCTACCAGTACCCTTTATGCCAGCAATGTGTCGGATAACATGGCACATTGCTGGCATAAAGGGTACCGGTAGCACCTTTGAGTTCGGAGAGGTCATTTTTCGACTCCCGGTCGAAAACTCCCGGTCCCAGTACACTGTTGTTCTTTCAGGACACTTTATTTCATATTCACCAAATTTTGCCATCTCACACAAGTAAGTAAGTTTGAATATGAAGTCTGTTGTTATTGTTATTCTATCAGCAGCAGTAGTTTCTGTCTGTAAATATTTTAATCTTAAACCTCTGTCGTTTTACTTTGAAAGTTTAATGTTTATTTGAAATTTTAAAAAAACATTGCAAAAATTTACAAACTGCTGAAAATGCAGAGCTTAGGAAAAAATTTTTAAAAATTGTGCTCATTTAGTAGAAGCTAGAAATAACTGTGTATGTTCAGAATTGTTTTGGATCTGCTTAATTTTTTAGTTTTTATAGGAACTGCATTACAGGGAATTGGGTAATGACCGTCAACTAGTGAATTACTCTTTGAAAATGATTCACGCATAATTATTATTTTTATATGGAATTTTCTTTCCACCTTAGATGCATATGTTTGCTTTTTACTCATTGACTGCAATTGTCATGTTCAGCTGATTGGATGGGTTAGCTCTGAAAGTGGGGTTTGCTTGCAAAGGTTTCCGAAAACCAACTGAATGGAATTGAAAGTTCTTTACAGTTCGGTTCAGTTTGGTTCAGTTAATTGAAATCCAGAAACATCTCAGACTTTTTGGTTTTTTTACAGATCTCTATGTACTGAGGATAGCTCTCTACTTAGGTCCGGTTTTTCCATCGCCAATCAAATCAAATTTGATCTCCGATTTACTGATCTCCGATTAACTTGATGTTCAGAATTGATCGTCGATCAACTGTGTTTCATTTTTCCATGGATTTTCGATCTCCAATTACGTGATCAGCGATTAGTTGATCGGCCGTCAACTGAGCCTACTTTATGCCAATCTGATTGGCTGACAGTGACCTCAGTTTGTGGTGTTGCGCTAAATTACCCAGCATGCACTGCGAGTGGACGCCGTAGCCAGTAAACGTCATCATAGCAACGATACCAACGATATCGTCTGCTGTCAAAAATACATTTTATCGCAAATATATACGTGAGCGACACGTCTGTCCATTTTATTTCTTTACAAAACACCATGCACAGTATAAATGGATCAGTAGTGACTGATCGCCATGCCTGGAACTTCATTTTAATGCGTGAATTGCCGTTCTGACCGGCGACGTGAAGCGATGTTTCTGGTGCGAATAAGCAACGAACTGCAGATCGCCAC
>Ga0209367_1012148_pt1 | contig 11316 bp, 8 predicted proteins | sample WorMetLIZISLAND2_FD_187412 | JGI IMG/M metagenome (GOLD analysis project Ga0209367, IMG submission 187412) | Marine gutless worms symbiont microbial communities from Max Planck institute for Marine Microbiology, Germany - Olavius geniculatus... ... | reverse complement strand
TTTTTAAACATTGCAGAAGGCAACGGTATAAGCAACAGTAATTCAAAATAGTTATGTCACATTGTACAGAAAGTAATATATCAACTTTTATTACATCCTTGATGTCTGTTGCGTGGGAGCTTATCCCCTTTACAGCGCTTTGAGCCAGTGAGGGTGAAGCCGGCGCGATGGTTTTACCTGCCCGTAGGCAGTCACCCATCGCAGTACTAAGCCCAATTAAGCTAGCATACAGCCGAAGTCGGCTGGATGGCCGGCTCAAGTTAACAGCCAGCGCCAACCGGTGCTAGATACTGTCCACATGAAATAAAAAATACCGAGTAGCCAGAAATTTTCAGATTTTTAGGTATAAAATTTTTTATAAATTAGACCGTGATAAAATTTTTCATTATTAGTGAAACAAGAAACTGAAATTGGATTAAGTTTGGTTTTTAGGTGGATTTGTCGAATAAAGCCGATTCTTTTTGTGCGCAGCAGCAGCCACTGCTGTCTGTTCGTCATGTAGGTGGATCAGTCAAAATGGTGGAAGCTAGGATCACCAAAATTTCACTGTCAGCTGCCTGGAATACTCCAGTTTCAGGATCCATTAAGCTGTTCTATAAATTCAAAAACGGGTCACTCCAAGCAGGGGCACTAAATGAGAGGGAGTGGGAAAAATTTGCAATTCTTAGCCAATAAGTCGCCATATCTTAGAAACAGTGCTAGATAGGGTATACGTTATTATTAATCACTAATTGGAAGTCATACACTGGCTTTTGATTGGCACCAAAATCAATGGCTTTGGATGACCTTAAACGCCAAAATAGGGGTTTTATGGATTTTTTGGCCATTTCAGTCTGCGCCACATTTTAAGAGCAAATTGTGCCAAAATCACTACAGATAGCCAAGTACAACTTGCACATGAAATTTGCGACATCAAATGAATATTTACACAGTCCAAGTCTCGACTTTATCGGTTCAAAGTGGCCTGCACACGAGGGCGTCAAAGATGGGTACCCACTAAGAAGTTGTTATTTTACCACTATCGGCTGCATGAGACCAGTTACGCTTTCTAGTGAGCATAAATGAAACGCTCTAGATACTAGCCTTCATAGTCATTGTGTCAAATGTTAACTGCTGGGATCCTTGAGCTTAGATTTGGGTCACAGTGGGCCTTCATACATGCACCACTGTCACTCTTTTCCTTTGCGTTAGCTGGGCTTGCTTGTTTGGATATCGGTTCGAGTGACAGTTAGCCCGTTGTATACTGAGCATTGATCATTGTCAGTTGCTGCTGTAGGTCCAAACAAGTACACACTGAACGATATGTGGCGCATGGTTTGGCAGCTGAAATGTACACGAATTGTCATGGTCAGCAATCTCATCGAAGATGGCAGGGTAAGCATAGGCAGTGTATTTACGTTTTTACGTGCGAAAGCATCTAGTGCTTTCAGCGCGTCTTAGCCATTGCAGTTCTGTCCGTCTGTCACACGGGTGGATCAGTCAAAAACGGTGCAAGATAGGATAACCAAATTTTGACCATCAGCTGCCTGAAAGACTCTAGTTTCAGGAACCATAAAGCTTTTCTATAAATTCGAAGGGGGTCTCCTCGAATGAGGACGCTAAATGAGAGGGGGGTGGGCAAAATTTGCGATTTTTGGCCAATAAGTTGCTGTATCTCAGTAATGGTGCGAGATAGGGCCTAGGTTACTATTGATCACTAATAGGAAGTCGTACACTGGCTCTCGATTGGTGCCGAATTTAATGACCTTGAATGACCTTGAACGTTGAAATAGGGGGTTTTATGGATTTTTTGGCGATTTCAGGCTGCGGCACAAGTCTATATCATTCACAAGGTGGTGCCACGGAACTATCGTTAGGCCTATGCGATCCAGATAGAGAATTTGGTATTTGTATATTAACTTATGATTAACATTCCAATTTTCAGCTAAACTACTGAACTGGAACTGCTACAGGCTTTTGTGCGTCTCGTGAGCATTAGCTTAAATTTCTTGTTTGCTCAAATCGAGTAAAATACTTCTGATCTCAGATGAAGTATTTCTTATCTTAGATAGGAACTTTTTTTATATATTAAAGGTAAAGGAAAGTGGTTGCATAATGTTTCATTATGTTGTATTATCTGCACAATTTTTTTTCTTTTTATGTTTTGCTGTTAGTAAATGCAGCATGTAGACAGCTTTGTAGAATGGTTGTAATGAACGTTTATAAACATTTCTGTTTTTTATAAAGGAACTTTTTTAAAAGTTTTTTTTTAATTTTTGCTACATTTTTATTTTTTAAACATTGCAGAAGGCAACGGTATAAGCAACAGTAATTCAAAATAGTTATGTCACATTGTACAGAAAGTAATATGTTACTTTGAAGTAATGACAGACAGATTTACTAATGTGGTAAAAATTTGGTGAATGTGAAAAATTATTCCGAAAGAGTGGATTTGGACACAGTCAGGCATAAAGGGGGCACATTTTTGTTCATTTTTTCTCTTTTTTACTATTGAAAATTCGTTTTCAATGTTTAAAGGAATTTTTTCCTAACTTTTATTACATCCTTGATTCATAGCAAGTGTTATGTTTGATGTGTTAGCGCAAGTGTGAGCAGTATTGGCCGGAGATGGACTCGAAGCAATATGGTGATATCAACGTCGCACCAATTGATGTCGAGAACTTTGCAGATTTCAAGATCAGGACGTTTATTTTGTCGAATGTATGTTTACTTGTTTTTGCAAGTTTTTGAACTGTAAGCTAGTAATTTATTGGCTGACTGTATTCCTAGCTGTTTCAAGTGTTTGTTCAGTCGCATATAGCAGAATATTCTGTTACGATCTACTCAGTTAAATGTTATTTTAAACGTTATTTTGTCTCATTTGTCTTTGGTCACATAACACTAAGATTTGTTGTTTATCAAGTTAAAGAGTTTAGTCAATAAAGTGAAAACTCTTTACATCACAAGGCTTTAGCTTTTGTTGATGCAATTGGGAAAATTGATTTGCAGTTTTTATGCATTGACTTAGCAGCTTTTAGTTTTCAGTTGGCAGCAATCCGTGGAAGTTTTATGCTTAATGTTTGTCTCCAGTGGTAACACCGGTGACAGCCATATGTCATATTTTTGCAGCATGTGGTATAATTTAAGTAGTTTTTTTGCTTGAATAGGTGCGTATACAATGTCTGTAACATACGTACAAGAAATTTCTGTCAGATTGGTAGAATCATAGATCAGAGAAAGCTCCACTGATATAAATGAGCTAAGTTTACTTGTACCAGTGTATAAGTTCAAATGTTGCTTACCATTCTACTGTGTAGTTGGAGGCAAAGTTATACTGGCAAAAAGCTGCCAGTCATTATGAATTATAGAGGGGGGAAGTTTTGTTAAGTGTGTAGATAAAAAATCTCTCCTGTTTTTCACTGGGCAATCTCCACCCAGTGTTAAGTGTGGTTCTGTTATGATAGGCTGGATCGACACTAGCAGTTCAACAGTTTCACTTTACAACATGGCCGGACCACGGCGTCCCACTCTACCCGACGTCTCTGTTGGCATTTCACCGGAAGTTCTGCTGCACTTTTGACAGTGTGTCCAGTCCTGCTGTGATCCACTGCAGCGCTGGAGTTGGTCGGACTGGCACGTTCATTGCGCTGGACTATCTTTTGGATCAGGCCAAGGCCGAGGGCTGCGTCGATGTGTACGGATGTGTCCGTCGCATGAGGAATGATCGTGTCAACATGGTCCAGACTGTCGTCAGTACTGCTCATACAATTTTGCATACATAACACACTAATTTTATGTTGCTTGAGAGTAAAACTGAACTCTTGACCCATTGTATGTTTCTGGGGTGTTCGTGCATGCGTCCATGCAGCTTACCAAACCTTACTGTTACTGCTTAGTAATACTTTCAGTTGTTGTATAATTGGCCAATTTGTCCATGATAAGTTGGGTCCTTTATGAGTGCACCTACCTGAGTGGCTAGAGTAGGATTTTTGCTTTTTTGCATTCACCCAACCTTACTTCAGTATAACCTTGTAGCAGAACAATTGTAGTAATGCTGCTGTTGCTGTTATTTGTGGATATACAGGGTGCGGCAAAATAAAATAGCCTTCTAACGTTTTTCGTTGTTTTTTTCAGCAACCATTTGGAATTTTAATTTGAAATCTTGCCCTGCCCTGTCTGTATATTCTTTAAGCTGAAGATAACTGTCCTTTGTACTGTGTGCTTATGTTATCTTTTGTGTTTCTTTTCTGTACAGTGTTAGCGTATTTGTTGTTGCTTTGTTTCTATAGGAACAGTACATATTTGTCTACGATGCTATTTTGGAGGCTCTGAAATGTGGCAACACTTCCATTTCATGCACCGGTCTTCGTCAGAGCTACGCTGACTTGCTGAAAATCAATGCAGAAACTGGAAAGACATTCTGCCAGGAAGAGTTTGAGGTATGTCGTTGTCTTCTTTGCAAGTTCTGTTGCATCGTGAGGTTGGTCCTGAGCATTGCTAATACAAAACTTATGATGAGTCATCTTTTTGTTTCGAACGGAAATACGGAAATACACAAATGCAGCGCGAAAGGAAGGATATTTAGAATATTCAACCAGGTCCCTTTTATAAATAGAGATGGGTCGTTTTGTTAGCACTGTGATATGTGTTAGAAGTTTGCTACAGCATCATGGTTTTTTCAGTTTATTGTATAATCAATGTGTGGTAACAGCATTATGTTAATGTTTGCACATACCTCATTGTCTGTCAAGTTTTATCATCTGAATGGGTTCAGTCTCATGGTGGGTGTATTTCGTGTAATTATTTCACTTTGTATTTGTAACGTAGCAAAACTGATGTATTCCTTTGATTTTCCTCACATTATGTACTTTTTAACTTATTATCTTAGCTGAAACTTTCCCAGAGGACCTGCAAGGGAATGTTCCTTCTTCGTGCATGAAGCACAGCTGTCTGCAAGAATGCTGCTGGTGAATATGTGATACTGTGTGCTGCTGCCGCAGTTGTTGGCATCACTGAGCCGTGAAGCTGAAGTTGACAAAAGCAAGGCAGATGGCTTGAAGCCGGAGAATATTGGCAAGAATCGAAACACCGACGTTATTCCATGTTTGTTGCAGTTTGGTTTGTCGTCATCATCATTATTGTTAAGCTGTTCACTCTGCACAGACTTAACCATTGACTACAACTTGATGCAGTCTTGAACAGTCGTGGGGACATTGCCACATTGATTTGCTTCTAAAATTTGCTTTTAAGGCACATGTCAGAACATGTCAGAACGTATTTGCTAGGTTCACATGTTACTTGCTATCCTGTTATGGCTGGAGGTGAAGGTATACTGGCCGAGCGCTGCTTGGAGTACAGATGAATGGTCCCGTGATTGATTGATTGACAAAAATGAACCAAACAGATGTTACCATGTGCCATAAAAAAGTGCTGCTTTACTTTTTTCCATATCTTCACCATTTATTGACCAATTTTTGGGCCGACCATTTAGCTGTAAACTTGAAGGTCTGGCCCTTTGCTACAGTTGTCATCCGTCTGTTTTCTGTAATGGATGTATTGTGGCTGATGGGTAGGGCATATGGGAAAACTTTTTACACAATTAATTAGCTGTGGGTGTTAAACTTGGGTGTGCGAAATTACAGTCATCTACTCCAAGGGAAGCATGTTCAAATTGGGGATTAAATGGAGGGTGTAGGAAAAATGTGCGTTTTTCAACGGAAAACTGGCCATATATTGAAAACGTTGATGGATATGGCCTAGGTTACTATTAATCACTAATAGGAAGTGGCATATGCCCTTTCAGATGAAATGAAAACTTAGTGTAGTGGTTATGTGTTTCATGAAACTGTTGTAATTGAGTAAATATGCAAATAATAATACTCAATTAATTTTAAACTTTTAAAAGTTTAAACTTGCACATTGTATAAAGCTGTTAAAATTTGGCTTTGTTTGAAGTAGATGGAAAATTACTTTTATGTGCTGCTGTTTTATTGCAACTGATATCACATTCTGCCGTTGGTGTTGCAGTGACAAAGTTCAGTCGTCCATATCTATTGACTTATGTTACGGATTCAACTGATTACATCAATGCTGTTTTTGCTGATGTAAGTATATGGACTCTGTGCTATTTTCATTTGGCATCAGTACCGCTGTTAGTTTGCACAGTTATTTAAAATACTATCACTTTTTTCTTTAACTCGATATGTGGATGTGTAATGGCTTGAATCTCACTGAGATCTTATTATGGGGTCTAATTTACAAAAACGTTGTACGACAATCGTAAAATTGTCATAAAATCTTCGCAAATTTGTCATATCTTTGTCGTAAATCAACAAGTTACAATGCCATAACATTGTCGTAAAAACGTTGTATCCAAATTTTGGAAGCTGACTTTGCGACTTCGTAACTTTCTCACAGTTTTGTCGTAACTCCGTAGTTGCTAAAATTAGCCAGCCAATCAACTGCTTTTACGTTGACTTCAACCAATCGCAACTCAGCGTCACTGAGCTGGCGGTGCATGGCGATCGTCTGCTTCCACCGTTGCCAAAGGTTACCAATGTAAACAATAACAAGTGAACTGATTTCGATTTTGCTGCCCGAAGTTACTGCAAACGAAATTTATACGTATAACGGCACTATGCGAGAACTATGTACTAATGAAAAATCTAAATATTTACTGCATGCGTGCTTGATGCTGTTGTATGACAGCTAATGAGGTGTCACATGTTTTGTCGTAACTTTGTTGTAACTTTTGTGGTAACTTTGTCCTACGATTTTTTAAAAATTGAGTTTTATCGCACATTTGTCGTAAACCTTCTGCATGTTGTAACGTTGTCATATATTTGTTGTACGATGTTTTGTAAATTAGGCCCATGGTGTCTGGACGATCATCTGGCTGTATTGTTTTAGTGCTTTAGAAACAGTTTAACTTTTTTGTAGACATGACCAAGCATTTGCATGCAGGAGTAAAGATATAGATTTGTGGCTGATCCTGATCTTCATGCAAATAAATACACCATTATGTTCTGCAGACCATTACTGCACCTTAGTTAGTATCCAGTGATACTTGATACTGACAGAGAGACGTGTGTATGAACATTTTGCCCATAGTTGTTAGGCAAATCTGCCAATTTTGGCTTGCATATACATTATACCTGCAAGCCAGAGATGTGCGGAAGTGTGTTGCATTGCCAGCGTTTTTGGTTATGACTGACAGGGTTACAAACAGCGGGATGCATTTATCATGACGCAAGCTCCTCTGCCAGACACCGTTGTCGACTTCTGGACGATGATCTGTGATCACAAATGCCATGCAGTTGTCATGATGAATGATGCAGATACCAAAGACTCGGTATGATGCTAAACTCGTAAACTTCGTTAAGAGTAAATTCCATTACGAAACAGATGGAATCTGAGAGAAAGCACAGTTCAGAAGCACTGAGTATGGTTTGGAAGTTTAAGAAAGATTGACACTGTTACTATTTACACTGTTTTAGACTATTTATATGTTGGTGCTTAACTGCGTGCTTGAAAGTTTTGTCTGTCCACTACCATAAGAGTATGTAAAGCATCATCTTTCATAAAAAATAGATTAGTGATCTGTAGAAGTAGCCTTTGGAAGTATTACTAATGATACTCCATGCTATGGCACACCATTTCTGAGCTTTGTTGAATTTTATACTACATGGGTAAAATTTTTGGAAAATGTGTAGAATTTCACATCACAGGTGCTCAGTGCTATAGAATGTCGCAGAATTTAGTTGTCAAGTTTAAGAAAACTTGAGATAAACTTGCTTGTAATAGCAGATGTTATTACTAATTTTAGTGGACTTTACCGTAAGTCAGTTATACTGCACTTTGCTGTAGTAAGTCTGTTTTTGCACAGGAAATTATGCTTAAAACCACTGCAGTTTGCGTTGGCCATATGGTGTTATAACTTTTTTTTAAACTGCTAACACAATCTGCTGGGAAGAGAATGACAATTTTCCAATGGTCATAATATGCATGGTCGTGTACTTTTATACTGAAATGTTGCAGACTGTGGCAGCGTATTTTCCAAGCAGTTCGGACGGTGTAACATACGGTCCGTTTACTGTGAAGTTGCTGAAATCAGAGTCGACAACTCCACACATCATTGTACGAGACCTTGTCGTCAGCTTCAGTGGAAAGGTTGAATATGATTTTTGTACTCTTTTAGTATTTTAGCAGCAGTAATATTGTTATCTTTTCATGTGTAGGATGGGAGTTTTATCTGTGTCATTTTTGTTGGTGTTTTTAAATTGCCATTTTTCAAAGGTTCAATTTTGTGCTGATTTTACACTGTTTCTCAAAGAAAAACAGTCAAAATTGTTTTTGTCATAACTTCGTCAAATTTCCACCAACTTTAATAATTTTTGGCACAAAGATGGCCAAGATGATAGAATTATGTAAGGTGCACTCATTTAATTTATGTCAACGCACTACTGTGTGCAACACAGATGCTCCAAATTGTTACATTATGCGGTGGTTAACTTATTTGTATCGGATTCCTTACCTTTGCATCATCAATTCCACAGAAGGTGCCACGTGGTTTAATAATTTTGTGGTATTAAATATTTTATGGTAAAAACAGCAGACAACAAAATAGCTGACTGATGAGCTTAAAACATGTCTAATCGATAAGTGAATGTCGTTTGATCAGTTGTTTGTTGATTCCGCTGTCAGCCAGTGGCGTTGCATCTAAGCCATTGTCTTTGTATGCGGGGTCCACTTTGGACATAAATTGTGATGATTTGCAGGCGAGTTGTTACACAAACTTAGAACTCTGCTAAATAATTTACATTGAGATTTATTTTGTGCTTAATTAAGTCATTACAGCTATTACTTGGAAAATAACTCAGTGTTATGCAACAGTTTGGAACGTATATGTTTCACACGGTAGTGCATTGACATAAATTATTTGAGGTGGAAAATGAGTGCACGTTGCATGACTTCATCATCTTGGCCATATTCGTGCCAAAAATTATCAAATGTGGTAAACATTTGACAAAGTTGTGTGAAAAACAATTTTGACTTTTTTTCTTAGACACGTTGTATATATTGCTGATTGAACGTCATGGACGTTTTGAGTGCTGCAGATGACGTACAAAAGGAGAGCATCATAACCACATTTGCTTAAATCATATTTTGCTGTTGAAACTTGTATGTTGCAGAAAGTCTATGGTAGGATATCGATGTGGTCGTTTAGGTTATGTCGTGCGATCGATAAAGTTAGCCATTTTTGTGGGCATGGTTCAGTGAGCAAGCTTGAAGGTCATTTCAGAAATGGTTGTGGGCAAGGTTCAGTTGACTGACAAGGTCGGCCAACATAGTTGGTGAACCGTGTCGCGTGTAATATTTGCAATCCCGGGATCCTGAATCCTGGGATTGGCGGGATTGGTGGTGTCCCAATCCCGAAATTTCGGGATTACAAAAAAATCGTTAAAATATAGTACTTTTATTTCAAGTCTGAATTATACAAATAACAATTTTAGCCATCTGTCGAATAAAATATTTCATGCATGCTAGAGTTCTACACCTTGCTGTGCACTGTAAGTTGTGTTTTGACATTCGTATTCATCCCCTGCAGTTCCGATATATCTTCCGTACTACATCTTATGCATAAATTAAGTCTGTAAGGGATACTAAAACAATGGCTAGTTTGTGCACCTAATCCCGAAACGGGATCATAGGATTACAAATTTTTCAATCCCAGATCCCGGGATTGGGACGGGATTGGGAATTCAATTCAGGATTGCAACACTGGTCACATGGTTGACATTATCGAGCATATGGCATATTTTCTTTGGTCTGTGTTGTCAGGGTGCTGGAAAGGAGCCAATGTCGGTGCGTCACTTTGAGTTCGTGGCTTGGTCTGAGCACAGCGCTCTGCCGACCGACAACCTGGCTATGCTGACGTTGTTGAACATGCTGGAAAAATGGCAGCAGCAGTCTGGCAACGGTGCTGTCGTCGTCCATTGCTTGTGAGTTGCGGCGACGTTACATTCGTTGTCTTTCTCCAGGGTGTCAACAACTCATGGATGTACTGGAAATCTCCCCTAATTTATAATTAGCAATTTTTATCAGATTTTAACGGTGTAATTCTTTTCACATCTTAAGTGTGTTTAATAGTATGTAACTGTAATGCTAATCTAGCTCGATCAGCGTAAGAATCTGTTGGAATTTTTAAAATGCGTCCTGGAAATCTACTGTAAGTTTGTTAGGCTTGATTTGTGGATGCCCTGTTCTGCTCTGTGGGCATTTTTCATCTCCTTCATGCATCTGGTCACGCCTGTGTCAATTTGTGGTGTTTCCACAATATCCATGGTTTGCATTGATGGATTATCATGGGAATTTTGTCCATAGTGCTTCCTGAAGCAAGGATATATTGATGGCTTTAGGTGTCCGAGATCAAACATGAGGATCGCTACTTGACCAAATTGCAAAAATATTTTCCCATGATATCTCCGTTTCTATAATTTTTAAAAAGTTTTTTTTTATTTTCTAAAATTTTTTTTATATATTTATTTTAAAAATAATTTACACAGCCACTTGTTGATTATTTCCCAGAACTTATTTGTTTTGAATGGGGATGTGACGAAGTTCGTATTTGCATTCGACACCATGCGAATATTCGATAACTTTACAGCATTCAATATTCGACGAATAGTTGGGGGCATTTCTGGCGAATACGAGTATTTCATTTTATTCAACTTGATTAAACTTTATTGAATTTTGAATAGGAAATACTGACAGTGAAGAGAACACAGCACTCTGGATGTTTCATTTTCTTAACTGAACTGGATTGACTGAACTTCGCCTTAGATACCGGTGCTGATTTTCACTGACTGAACACTGAACGACTATATTTGGATGTTTCGCTTTATTAAAATACTGGTATAGAGAAGTTTTTAAAGGCTGAATAAGTATTCGCATTTGTTATTTGACGAATAGTACAGTTAATATTCGCATTCGATGAATACGAATATTTTTTTGCTTTGTCACATCCCTACAGGGTGCGGCAGAAAAAAGTGGACCCCTAAATTTTTCGCCATTTTCTCAGCAACCGTTTCGGATTTTAATACGGAATTTTACAGCTTTATTTACTGAAACCTTCTACATCTAACAGCCAAATAAAATGTGATTCTGTTGAAAAACGACGAAGTTATAGATTTTTTAACATGACCGCCTACCGATTTTTCGGCATTCCAAAATGATCATGCTACAACACCAATTTCATAACATCGTTGAAACAACACAGTTAAATAATGATCAAATGCCAGAATTCCATTGCCACTGCAAATGTTCGAAGTGTTCATC
>Ga0209367_1012147_pt1 | contig 11316 bp, 5 predicted proteins | sample WorMetLIZISLAND2_FD_187412 | JGI IMG/M metagenome (GOLD analysis project Ga0209367, IMG submission 187412) | Marine gutless worms symbiont microbial communities from Max Planck institute for Marine Microbiology, Germany - Olavius geniculatus... ... | reverse complement strand
GTTATGACCGTTTAAAGAATTGCTTAATTTTCCCCATAGGCGCCATTGTAATTTTTTCGATTTTTGCGAATAAATACGTTAAATATTAATTTCAAATTTTTTAACCCCCAAAAGGCACATCCTTGCACGAGATCGCGTCGTTTGAGCCATCGCACGCAAAAATCCGCCGAAGGGTCTGACCTGTAGGTGAGTTGACTGAAAAAAAGGTATATGTATAGCTATAAAAATTTTTGCGTATATTTCACCCATTTGCCGGGAAGCCCCTCTTGAAGGGATTTACATGAAATTTTGCATGAGGGGTCATCTCGCCGACGTAATCAACCGTGCGAAATTTTATTTCAATCAGATCAGGGGTTTTGATTCTGTGGGGGGTCGAATTTTTGGCTTTCCCATAAGAAAGAGAAGTCGCCGTTAACACAGGGTCATATCACAGGCTGAACTACGGTTCAGCCTGTGATATGGCCGTTTGAAGTTCTTCCAGGAAGGCTCTTCCAGGAACAGAGGTCGGTTGTCGGTCGGTCGGTCCTGAATATTACACTGATCTTATATACTCCTCTGACGTTAGGAACGTAGCGCGAGCAGTAAAACAGACATAGGTAATTGAGAACTTTGCACTAGGTTTTTAAATTGTAATTTGCATTTTGAGTTTAAACATACTGCTGGGTCGAAAAACTGAAATATCTAGTTGGATTTCGCATATTGAAACTTTTGTTTGTTATGTGCTATAATAATAATATGCTTTGATGTACAAACAGTGTGTAAGTGTAACGTAGTGAATTTGTGATTATTTTCAGGTCCAGTTACATCGGCTTATAGACAAGACACCTGATTACATGGATCTGACTTTCATCTCTAAATATTCTCCACATCATGGATTCAAAGTAGGCCTAATTAATGTTGTAATTCTCTTATTACTGGCTGCTAAAGCGGTGGCAGGATTGTTCTTAGCATCGTTGCTAAGATTTTCTCCATTACCACGATAACTTTTGAACTGCTGCATTTATACTTTGATGGAAAGCTGATTGAATTTCAAGGTCATAGGTCAAAAGTCAAGGTCACATAGGTTTTTTTTTTGTGTGTGTGCATGACATTGTTTAAACCAGTTGGCCTTGATTCACGAAATGTTGCACAGGCATGGCTCGTGGGCTGTACTTTGCCTGGAGTACTTGTTTTAAAAATTATTTAGAAATAATTTGCAAGTGTGACAGACTCACAGAGGACGTTCCAGCAAACCAGATCCTTCGGACTTGCTGCGAAGCCCAAGACGGTGCCCGGCCACCTCCTGATTGGAAACGCGCTCGTGGTTGACCTCCCATCACTTGGATCCATCAGATCTGCCGGGACACGGGAATATCAGTGACCGACGCTCTGCAGCTGGCAGAAGATAGCTCGTTTTGGCGACAAATCGCAACGGCGGAATGCTACGGCTGAACGCTTCGCATCCTGATGATGATGATGATTGACTGTTTTTGGTGGTAGTTTTTGCATGATCGATCAAATTCGTTTCCAAGTTTTGATGTTTATTTTAGCGTGCATTGTTTGCGGATGTAGTTTGTGCTTGATGGAGCTATCAACTTGCCGTGGACTAATTTCACTCACGCTCATTTCTGCCTTAGCCCACCGGGAGCTTTTTACCAGGTCTGTCTGTTGCTTTTGAGCAAATAATTATATTCTCAGTACTACTTGAGGTTTTGTGTGCTTTTTGTTTAAAAACATTTTTACGTCTTCAAATATTTTCAAGATATTTGGACCAAGGTCAATGATATTTTGTACAAAAAAAATATTTTATTTTTGCAAAATTACACGCATTCCTTTGTGAACTGATTGCAATAGTAATTTGATACTATGTGACATTGCAGTGAACACTGAACAGTGAACATGCTATTATTAGCAAAGTGCCTTTAAGTCAGGTGGCTTAGGGTAAAAATAAGTCTCTGTGACTACAGCTAGAGAAATGTCGGCCCAGTGCTGACATATTGTGTTGCCATTCACTTGACCTTTGACCCTTTAAGCTGAAATTTGTTACACCAGTTGAGAAACGTTCACATCTATTTCGGCTTTCATGCACTTTTCTGTTTTTAAGAATTCGAATTAATTGCCCACGTGGATAGATAGACAGATGGACAAGCACACACAATAGTGCAACGATGTTCAATGGCATTTCAGGGGAAGACAACAAACGTTCACGACCAGCTGAAGTTCACAAAGCTGATTGATGAATACAGCACTAACACTTCACCTGCTTGGAAGGACGCTTTACTGGTAACTGAGTCTGTGTCTTGAGTTTTAGGTTTACGGTGCTCTCACACAGTAGCTGAATATGTGATAATGGCATCCAGTCTTTGAGACTTTGATTTTTCATATTGAAGTTTGACCTAAGTTGTCAAGTGCGCAAGCTGCCCTAAAAACTTGTTGTAACTGACAGTGATCAGTTTCAACTAGCAGCAGCTGTGGTAGCAGTTATGTACATGTCAATAAAAAGTGATGCAGTCATTTATTAATTTATCACTAATCATCACTGCTTGACTTTTGCATCAGCAGCACATATGGCTGTCATAGACTTTGTTGTGATGTCAGAATTATGGCCTCACCCTGTTATCCGTTGATAATGTATTGTATTGCATTATGCCTTCAAAACTCACTGATCCTTTCAGTTGTTAGTCAATGCTTGAAGAAGTAACTGTTCGACTTGATGACTGCTGTAAGTGCAGTGTTTACTTTTTTGTTTCTGTGATTTGTTCAGCATTTTCGGCATCGATGTCATCATCGTTTTCTGACGTTGATAATTCACTTGAAGGAAATTGCAGTCACTGCAGCATTGGACACGTACAAGTACAGCTTGACAAATGAGGTTTCACAACTCATCTACTCACTTTGTTTTTTTTTGATTAATTGGCTGCATTACAAGTATTGCCTGTCCATCTGTCCATGTATCTGTCTGTTTTTCTGCTTTTCACAGGCTGCTAAGTCAAAAATTGAAAGGCATATAAATTGGTGTGAATTTTCTCTAGTGTACTCTGATGTGCTATATAAATATGATTACCATAGTATTAGTATTAAGCTTAAGATTAGTGATACGGTATTGCATAGCTTTTGGTGGACTACGTACCACATAATATATTAGCGCTGTGTGACATATTTGCTATTATTCTTAATAATAGCAGTGGTGGTGATGGCGGTGAATGAGAAGCAAATCATAGTTAATGTAGCTTATATTGAGTTAGCCCATATGACATAATTCTTTTTCAGTGAATGAATAGTTGTCTAAATTCTGCAGACTGCATCTGTTGGCAGTTATTATATTCTCAGCATATGCTCATGTAGGCATGGACAGCAGTGCAGATATTCAAAGGGCAATATGTGTGCACGGCTCACTATCAGTTGCCTCTGTTCCTCGGCCATCCTACGAGCACTGACTTGCAGCAACTTGCCACTCAGTCGCTGCAGACTTGGCTCAGAACTGCCGTAGTCTCAGGAGAGGTAATTTGTCCAACGATTCTTCAGTGCGATGAAGTTACTGATATTTACCAAAACAGTCCCAATTTCCATCGAAGTTTATTTGAAAGTAACCGGTAATGTGCTGATGGCAAAAGTGTTTGTTAGCAGGATTGCACAAAAAGTTACAGGGGGAGGGGTGTTTGGCTGATATTTTCTTGAGAGATTAGACTTTGTTCAACTTAGATGTGATTACTGATTTTTGGTGGCGATGCAAGTCAGCATCTAGATCCAGAACAGGACTGGAGGATTCTTTGCCATTGCCAAAGGGCAAAGCCAAATATGGTCCTACCATCTGGCAAGCACAGTAGAAAAAATTGACAACAATAATAACATTTGTTTGCACTCACTTTAATGCCCTTCTCAAAGTAGAGTTGCAATTTACATGATATTTTATATGAAAGCATATGGTAACAGGCATGATATCATATCGTCTGCCAGTTTTATTGGTTGCATCTGTTCACTTCTCTCAGAGTGTTCTATTCTTCTGTGGAATATACCCATTTTTCAGTGTTATTGAGGGTTCTTAAATTATATACTTCCATTGCTCGTATTCTTATTAGAATTTTTTTAAAACCATTTATTTGCATTTGTTTGTTTTGGTCATTTTTATAGTCTTTTTGCCTTTCTGTTTTGTTAGCAATTACGAGAAGTGCTTATTTGATTAGTCTCTGCATTTGTATCTTACGTGCATGGGCATATGTAATGCCACCAGCTCAGTTAATGATGATCAGCAATAATGCTGTCCAGTGCTATCCCAGCATAGTTATGCAGCTATATAATATTGTTGCTTGTTGACAGTTGGAGCTTGTGGATGGTGCATCAGTTCTGGTTCGAATTTGTGACGGACGAAGAGCTGACGAACTACCAACGCCTGCACTCTCTGATTCCAAGGTACACTTTTTAGCTGAATTATGATGTAGATATTTGTATCCACAGCACCGGTGGCTTAGAATAAAATCAGCGATGTCACGATTAAAAAACTAGGCAGACAGAGAGTTGCAATTTTCTGGCATACGCTGCAAACTTCCAACAGGAAATTATTGGTGCTCAAAATTTTAACTTTCTCTTCAGAATTAGGGTTTTCACTCCAAATTTTGCTTTTCTGGATAGATTTTTTTTTGGACAGCCCAACTTTTGAGAGGAGAGTAATTGTCACCACGCCTCGATGCCACAGAATAAATAGTTCTGCCACACAAAATGCAACAACCATGTACTCAGAAATCAGTAGATTTTTTTTCTGTCAAAATTTCAGCACTTTGAGAGAAAAGATTTTCCACCTTGGGTAACTGCCAAAATTTAGGTTTAACATATTTAGAATGTTCTACTTTATTTTACTTTACTACTTTATTTTACAGTATATGTGGATAAATGCTGTAACAACTGTGATTATATTTTTTTACACAGAAATTTTTTCTTACCACACAAATAACTGTTTGCTTGCAGTGTTGCAATGAATCGACATTTGAAAATATATGCTGGAGAAATATGCTGTAGTGAGAGTTTGCTGTTGTAGATTGTTGTTGACAAGTCATGTCTTCCGGCCGAGAAGATGTTGTCATATGAACAGAGAGTACCTGGACAGCCATTATATTCACTCATTCCTGCTGGAAAGAATCAAGACGAGTTTACACGTAACCTCGGAAAACGTTTCAAGAATGTATGTTGCACTGAAATTTCGTGTCAGCAGTATTGGCAAAAGTGCTGAAATACCAGTATTTTGTGAAGAAAGTCTTTGGAGTAATAAGTGCAAAAAGCGTTGCAATAACAGAACCGATAATCTTCAGCCATGTTCAATTTATTGTTGGAATAGTTAGAAGTGAGACGAGACAATAAGTGATTTTCTGAGCACCTGCCAAATAGTGAATCAGATTTTTGGATTGACCAAGTCTCTATCCACCTGTCCACCCAAGTTTTTTTCTGATTTCAATTAATTAATAAATTTTGGCATGTACCAGGCAGGCCCGTCGAGAGGGTGGGGTAGGGGGTAGGCTACCCCGAGCCCCACGACATATGAGGGGCCCCACCGTCGCTCAGAAATAAGAAGTACACCAAAATGCATCGTTTTAAACAGAAAAATTCCAAAATTTCTTCCCAAAGGGGCCCCCCGAAAATGTTTGGGGGCCTGCGAGAATGTTTTCCCGGACCCTGCTGTGGCTCTCGACGGGCCTGGTACCAGTGTAGATATAGGTCAATGAATCATAAACACCATATGACCTGATCCAAGATCAAAGTTAAGGTCACAAGCTCTTCAATTTCCTCTTTTTCCAAATTCTTATCTCTTCTGCCGTTTAAAATATGAGCTAGCAAGTGACTGTAGTCATTCTAATGTACAATTTTCTCGGTCAGGATTGTTGATATTTGGCCTGTTTTTTGTGCCACATGACTGAACTTTCCTGATCAGGCAGCTGTCTCAGCTGCATTCCTATAGTATTCATCCTGTACAGGGCTATTTTTTTATTTGGCACTGCTAGCAGACTTTGCAACCTAGCAATGGCTTCTACCACTCAAATCTGGAATCAAAATTGGGCTCAAGTTCCCCCCCACTTTTGGGCTCATTAAGTTTAAGTTCCCTGCCTCTTTTGGCCTCCTTCTTCTCTCTGGGGAACTTTTGTTAAGGGTGTAGATCTGATTACCTATTTTTCACTGGGTGCAAATTGCACCCACCAGATATGGGGATAAAAGCCCTTGTAACCTAGTCTTCACAAAATGCAGTTTCAACCTGTTATGTTATATGCAGTACATGTACACTTGTAACAGATATATTTCTTTATGCGATTGTTGTAGTTTGTGTACAAGCTCTTCAGAGAAGATGGAGACTCCAGTGAGCAAGATACGATATGAAGTGTGTGCCAAATCTTTTCATTTTATATGCAGTAACGTTTTTACGCACGAAAGCATTTGAGATAGACATAGATAAGCTGCTTTCGGCATTGAACGTAGATTTCAACGGTCCAAGTCTCAATTTTCTAGGTTCAAGGAAACCTGCGCACGAGGGCATCAAAGAGCGGTACCCCCGTAAAAGTCGCGACGAAATGGCTGGAGATAGACTGACAGTTTGCGAACAGGAACTGCTATAGGCTTTCGCGTGTCCTGTGAGCATTAGCTCAAATTTCTTGTATATATAGGCCTACTGTCACTGCTTCTGCCTAGTCAAATAGATTTTAGTTAGATGAATATTTATAATAACTTGTTTAAACTGATGAATTTAATGTTCTCATGTATGTGCCTTGTGTAGTTTGACAATACTTCCTGTAAAACCGCTAATACAAACTGGCAGTTTGTGTTAGATGTTTTACAGTAGTTTAATGCCACTGTTTTTACATGCATATTGCTATTGTTGTTGTTAGATATCCTTTTATACATGTCTGTTGGACGATTTTAATTACTAAACACTAAACAGTGATCTCACATCTGTGCCAATATATTCCTTCTTGACATTGGTGGTACATTGTGCTAAGATTATTCAGATTTTGCATAGCACAAGTTAGTGTTTGCTTTAGCTGACATAGTGTACTACTGTACTTATTACAATTTGTTTGTTATATACATGTATAATTGCTAGTCAAAAATATGTACCTAGTCTTAATGAATAGTCAGGATATTTTTAGCTGTGCTTTGACACTGTTGCTTTGAACTTGACCTATCTGCATTAACTGCAATTGAGTGAGCCAGTTACATAAAAGTGTGATGTAACAGTAGATGCCAGCTGTGTATGTTTGCCGCAGTGGCGTCGTGGGATGGGGGCTCTAGTTTGCTGAAAAATCCTAATTTTGAGGGAAATTTAGAAGCAAAATTTAAACTTTGAGAATCCATAATTTTCTTGGTCAGAAATTCGCAGCTGTCTGTCGGAATTCTGTTGGAAATTTGCAGTACGTTGGAATGCAACTTCTTGCGGCACCTACTTTTTTTATCCCACGATGCCGCTGTTGCTAAATGATTAATTCCGAAGTTGCTTTTGATCCATGCTTGGTATCAGTATTTTTACAAACTGCATGTGTGAATTCTGTCTAGATATGCTGCAGCATATGAAATATCAAATAGTTCTGTTTCATCCAGTGATAAAGCCAATGTCATATGATTGATAAATTAGCAGATTTTTGTGTCACTGTCCAATAAAATAAGCCACTTTTGATCATCATCAAATAAGATTTTTGTCAGCCAATTCTGTCAATCATATGACAAGCGTGTTAACAACTAATTATTTTCAATATATTTGCATCTACCTGTAGGCCTAGTGCAGTACGTAGATTTTCACTTAATACTTTTCGCAAAAGTGAATACTGTGGATTTGTGGTGCAGATGTACACAGGCCCATAGCCAGACTTTTCCAAAAGGGAGTTCGAATTCACCCCATGGCCCTCCACTGATCCAGCTACAAAATCTGGGGAGTGCTGCAAGCCCCCAGTAGGTTCAGCATGAAGTCAAAAATCACATCTGTTGGTAGCATTTTAGGTTATATTTATGCAACATTTTCTGGTGCCGGTAGAGGGGAGTGGGGTCAGTCAAACGCCCCTTGCCTACAGGCCTGGTATATAACAGTGTACATAAACAAATCTCAACGCAATATAATGTATTAACAAAACAAAGATGCACTCAGTGTAAAAACTATGCTAGTTATGCTGCCTTAACTCATGACGTAAAATATCTCGTTACTGGCACATCCTGATATTAAAGCCGACACACTTGCATTTGCATAAATACAATGCATACGATTTCACACTGATAAAAAAAGTCAGATCTGCACACTAAAAATCAGCTAAAACAGCGGTTGCACAGTTAAAACGTTCATGAAGGTGGTACGACAATAGATTTAAGTTTCGCAACAGTCAAGTTTCACGGTTTGATCAGCACATCACCGGACTTTACACACAGTGCCCGGGCCTCGTCTGCCTCGCGGCTGGCAACGTGGAGTGCCCGTAGATCATGTCATGGCTATCGTTGGACGGACAGATGATTTCTCGATTGCGTCACTGGGTTCGCGGACTGAACCGGCTGGCAATCTGGTCTCGTCAGCACGAATTCATTCAGACATTGCTTGTACTCCCATCACAGCAAGTTGTGTGTCATCATGACCTGACATCCACGCCGTGTGTGCTCGATGATGGCGTGCTTCAGCCGCGAGACCTCATCTCGAAGCGCAGACGCCGACTGCTGCAGCTGCGAGTTTTGTCCTTTCAGTTCGGCGACACGCTCTTCCAGTCGCGCAATCCGCTCCAGCTTGCGGTTGCGGCAGCGGGTCGCCGCCTGTCGGTTCCGGGCACGCTTCCTCTCCAGCTTCGCCATCTCCTGCTCGTCCATGTCGATCGGGCGTATGTCGGCGGGTGGTGGCAGCACCGTCGACGAGGTCCTGCCCGGCTCTGCCTTGACTGACGACCCAGGCAGCAGTGACGGTTGGGTGGCGGCAGACACGGCTGGTAACGAAGTCACCGTTGACAAGTTGACGACCGTCGTGCCGGCGCCCGGCTTCTGAGCACCAACCGACGGGGCTACGACGGACGGCGCGACTGTCGACGAGACGGTTGGCGGGCCGTAGTTCTTGTGAAGTTCGCTCAGAGCGTCCACAAAACCGCGCGCGTACGCCTCCTGCTCCTCCGTCACCGACTTGGGGAACAGAATCTGCGTCGTCGGGGTCGGTGTCGTCAGCACGAGCCCGTTCTGCTGTATGATGAAGCGTTCCAGGTCGGGCGACGTCAACATAAACATACCCACGTCCGGTGTCGCCAGTAACTCGTTCAGTTTTTCCTGCTTTGTTTTGTTCGCCGGCTGCAGGTCAAGCGTCATATTCACCTTCCGCTTCTTCGCATCCGGCGGCGAAGAGCTGTTGTCGTCATACAATGTCGTTTCCATAGTTTCTGATGACTATTTCGTTAACTACAGCGTATTAATGTCGTCTAGCCTATCACAACTCTCACAAAGCATGCGTCAGCAACACAACTCTAGTATTTGTGGCGCCCCTCGCTTGGCGAAATCCTATATACGTGACTAAGGCGCTATATTTAGCATGACGTCACCCCGTTTACGCTTTGCCATTGGTCGTGCAATTCCGGTCGCTTCTATTTATAACGCTTATGTCATAGTCGATGTCTGTGATTGGCTCAGCATTTACTGGCCTAAAAATAGATAGAATGGCGATTGGGCGATGATGACATCATGTCCGGCAGGTTCTCAGAACGGGCGCCGGTCCACCGGCTTGTATCAACGCCGGGCGGTATCGACTCCTCAATAGTCAATACCAATCCCATGCCAACTTCGCAACTTGGATGGAGCTGGGGAAGTGAACTGCTGGGTATGCTGCAACATTGCCATTGCCATTGCCGTCTTAACACTAACACGGCTTAAAGTTTGCAGTAACTAATTTTTCAGCTGACAAAATTTTTATCTATTCAGAGTAGGCCCTACAGTGGTAGTTTGCTGGTAGTTCATCAGCAGTGGCGTCAATAGTGGATCAGGAGTGAGTGAGTGAGCAGGGTTTAACGTCCCGTCCGACACAGTATAGGTACAATTTGCCCCCATACCGGGACGAGAGTATGTTTCGTCCCCTGGGTCATTTTCTGAACTCTTCTGTGCCCAGATCAGAATGCGCTTCCGCGCCAGGACCCCACATTTTGCCCGGATATGCTCGATCACAGGTAACGCGCGCGCCCCGGCCCCCAAATCGCCCTGACCGTGATACTGGTGAAATCCACTAGCTGACCAACATGAGGGAAGGAATTGAGCGAAGTGTTAAAAGACATGCAAATTATATAGACAGAAGGATCGAGGGAATGGGGAAGAACTCCGAATAAGCTTATAATAGGCAACTTCCAAATTCCAATTAACATTCATTTCCTCCCGTGAAAAACTGCAAAAGTCGTAACGTTAACTCGGGCGCGGAATTAGCCACGCAGATCTTGCAGGGACTGCAGATCTGCGGTAGACATGCAGGCCATCCAAAAATTTCTATTGATGTTCGGTCCGCATAAGGTATGATCAAAACCCCATGACGTTGAATACCGGTAGCATCATTACAGGGCCATGGGAGCGGCACGGTCAGCCGCCTACGCAAAATACCGCGCCGGCGCCACTGTGATGAGTCGATCACGATTTACCGCCTCTACCGGCGACGTCTAGTCTACTGCTATGCCTATTAATTTTTCACTGGACTCCAGCAAGCCACACATACGCAGCAATGACAACCTGCATTCAATTTCGGTCAAAGCGCTTTTGCACGATCACTGAGACACTCGCCCACGCACTTTAGTCATAATACCACGACCTAATGGTTATAACTATTGACAACAATTAAGCGACTATCTAGCTTTGCTCAAGAGCAAGTACTGCCCACGGGTAGCCGCAGTATCATCATGCACACAAAAAACGTGACATGGGCCTTAAAGGGGATTCTGTCCGGGGAGGGGATTCTGTGCAGAAGGGATTTTGCCAACTCTCTAGAAATTTCTGACAAATCCATCCGTAACTTTTTATGTAACCTGGCTTTGCTAATTCCCCGACTTTTTCCCTGACTATTCATTCCAGTCATGGATTGACAATTTCCCTCCTTGTCGAAACATTAAAAAATGTTAGAAATGGTACACTATATCATAAGATAATGAAACCGTCTTAATGGAGCTATAGGCCTATGCACATGACAGAGGCTCTGTTGGAGGGTCAGCTAGAGGAGTGAATACAATACAATACAATACAATCATAAATTTGCACTCAAAAAACTGACAGACAAACCGTCAGTTTAATCTAGCACATAAACTAAAAAGAACTGAAATGTTTAAAAGAAAATGAAATGACAGATGTTGAGAAAAGATATACTGTTAAATGTAAAAC
>Ga0209367_1012146_pt1 | contig 11316 bp, 6 predicted proteins | sample WorMetLIZISLAND2_FD_187412 | JGI IMG/M metagenome (GOLD analysis project Ga0209367, IMG submission 187412) | Marine gutless worms symbiont microbial communities from Max Planck institute for Marine Microbiology, Germany - Olavius geniculatus... ... | reverse complement strand
GGTTTCGGATCTGCGCGGGGTCGAATTTTGCCATTCTCCCTTTACTTAGCCGGTCGCCATTAACACAGGGCTGTGCTACCGCACGCCTGTGATCCAAAAAGCCTGTCACCAGTGCTTGTTATGATAAGCAGCATGTATGTACCTATCTGCAACCGTTTTCGCATTATTCGAGCCAATAACGGCAAAATGACGTCTTTTTAGGGGGTACCCCTCTTCGACGCCCTCGTTCGAGGGGAACCCCTGCACCCAGTGGCACAAAATTTTGTCACGATAAACTAGACCTTGGGGCAGCCCACAGTAAAGATTTCGTGATCTTAGCTTGCACCGTTTTGATACAGCTCATGAGTGTGACAGACAGACGGACAGACAGACAGACAGACAGACGCCCAGACGATGGCAAAGACGCGCGAAGCATTCTGCTGTCGCGCGTAAAAATCATGCATGGTACTCAGTCATGGGACTATAGCATCCTATATTTTTTTCATTTTTGCTGAGAACATAATCTGTTGCATGGCTGTATACATAGGCCCATAAAAATTACTTAGACGTACAGAATATTGTATTTTGTCGTATTCTATACAGGCCTGCGTACAGTACAGTAAATTTTTGTTTGCAGGAAGTGATGAAACAGAGTATCATGGCCTAGACAATGACGATGAAGATGAAAGATGATGATTACCATCCCGTCCACCACAACACAGCCTACAAGACATGCGAGAATAAAAAGAAATTTATTTAGCTCAAACACAGATACCGTGATTGATACATATCATCCAATACAACTGAGGCAAGTTGCCAGAAAACCTTGAGGTCAACAATGCTGGCCATTTCTACACAATTTTCTTGACTATATTCAGAACTACTAAAGCTAGTAGATAAATCCAAAACAAACAAGTACCAGCAAGAGGGTCTGAGTACCGGAGGTCAGGCCTGTCATATAGTTGGTTTTGACATTTTAGGGAATTGCTCAGAGTAGTTTAAAGTGAACTGAAGTTAGATGAGTTAGTTCTAACGAACCAACTTACATTACCGATTAGCTGTTTTTCCCCTTTTAAACCATTTTATCTCTCAAAGAACAAGGCCAAACACTGAAAATAGAATTTAGACACTTATTAACAAATCACGGCTTTATACTTTTTCCTAGATGTTGACTGTCCAAAAGTTTTCGCACGACTGGCTGCTGGTCTACTGTAACTTTTTGACCGCACGCTCTCAGCGCACAGAACGCTGGCAAATAGCCCGTAAGCCGAGCTATTTTTGCCAGACTGAGTATGCCAAGACAGGCCCATCGAGAGCCACAGCAGGGCGCAGGAAAACATTCTAGCGGGGCCCCCAAACATGTTCATGGGGCCCCTCTAGGAAGATTTTTTTTGAATTCTTATTTTCAAAATGGTACATTCCGGCATACTTTATATTTCTGGCCGATAGAACACCAGTATTGGTCCTGCAGCATATCCAAGCAGAAGCAGAAACACGAATAATTAGTCCAGTGTCAAACCTGGGCATGCAAAAATTTCGGCTTCATGCATTGCAATACAAGTCTAACACTGCAAAAAAGTAATATTACATTTTTGCCACCAATAACCTAGCCTATCTGCAGTAAGTAAGCAAGCAAAATAAGCCTTTTATCTCAAGTAACATGGGAAAAAAACTTTGAAAGTTGGATAAATATTAGAATTAGTGTCCAGACATCAATCAATATCTTTTCCCATCTTACCATCTATCCATTCTTTCAAGATTTTCAGTATTTTCACGACAAATCTGGAAATTTCAGGAAAGTGTATGGAAAACCTGCTCCCATCCCTCCCCTTCCCTTCCATTCACTCTTTTATGTCCACTCCTCCCCCAAATTCAGCACACATAGTCTAGGGGAGCATTGTAAGCTTCCCCAGTGGGGTTCGGGACAAAGGTTGAGCACATATGTTCTTATGCAATGGGCTCCTAATAGTCCCTTTATGGAATGACTGCTAAATGTGTTACACACATTTTCAAACAACTTCAAAAATGCTGGTTTGGTTCAATTTTAAAACACAAAGCACACATCCTAGGTCACACCAAAACTGTTGAAAGACATGAAAAAGCTCTTAATTGAAATTTCAGCCTGTTTTAATAGTAATCAAATGTTAACAACTGAATACAAATTATTATATAATACCAAGCAATGACAGTCATCGTTTTTGTCAGAGCCTAACAAACAGTAAAGTGGCAAAACATCGTATCTGTTTTCAATGACATTTTGAAAAAAAATGAAAAACCAATCTAGCCTATGTGATCCATTTTTCAGATTTTTTTCTGCAGTGTTTTAGCGCTCTTGTAAAGTTTATTAATGAATGATATACAGATTTGCTTGCTATGTTTTATTTTTTAATGAAATGAACATTAAAGTAGCACTTTAAATCCCTATACCTGGTGACTGCAGCTTGCACCCACTGAATAATAAGAGGAATAGTTTTGTTAAAGGCGTACATCAAATATTAGTGATGTTCCCATCAACAATGTGCAACAGAAATGAGTTCTTGCTGACAACTGGAGAAATTTCAAGGGTGCTTTGTTGATTTCATGACAGTTTGTAAAATTTCAAAAATTATAAAAATTTCAAAACCGTGCCCAGGCCTGAGTAATGCTATATCCTAATATAACACACCAATAACTATCACAGTCAGATCACCCAGCATTACAAAACATAAGAACCAAACAACACTGAATTGGCTAATCACTCCAAACAACAGTTCAATTACAGTGTCACGGTACCAATAAAACTAAAACTACATCTCTATAATACAGACAGACACGTTATACCATGCACTAGTTCTGAATACCACGTACCAAGCAGTTGGCATTCTGCACAGTCAAAAAAAGTTTAACATAACATGACTGCAATGCGCACTGCAAACAAAAGCCATATAACTTGTTAATCAGCTTCAGAAATAGTGTTCCTAGTGGAGTTTGAAAAAAAATTCTGCCAGCAAATACCGTAAATGCAAGCAGATAGCCACAGTGACCGAGAAAAAACAAAACTGTATCACTATACAATACAGATATCATAAAACTTTTAGCCCCCAGTTTCCTTTATATCAACTGTCCTAGAATCATCCCCAGCTTCTACAAAGGACATAGGTTTGTACTGAAGCACTAACAAATTGTCACAATAAATTTCTGCTGTACATAACCACAAACGCACCACAAAACACCAAATAGTTTATACTGAGACCCAATAAGCAACCTAGTCAGTGATCCTGCACTAAATGCCAATGGAAACCCAGCCTGTATTGAAACAAAAGCCAGAACTTGTAGTAGAGATCACCCAGCTTGTATTAGAAGTTTTATGGCCATCCATTATCACACTGACTCAAAACACTAACACTACACTGCCAACAACCATGGACAGATCCAGTGCTACAAAATATAAAAACAAACAATAGCTTAATTACTTACTCAGAGTAAGAATGTTCATAGTAATGCAATGGTCAGTTATTGTCTGGGGAATGCTCCCATCCTTTCCCTTAAAACTAGGCCTTTTTTAATCCAGGTAGGAGAAGGCTCCTCTAGCTGGCTGCAAGCATTTCCCACCCCAGAAACTCCATCTAGTGACATCAAGTTTGTATTGCATTAACTCCCAAAAATATTTGGGAAAAATGGCAAAACCCCTTCGACAACAGCACTGAACAAAGACAAACTAAAACCACATCCTTTATCATGTTGGATGTTGCATCGCTATCGCTTTATAATACAGTTACAGACAGATTATATCACGCTGACTCTGAACACTACCTGTACTGTGCAGTGCCATCAACTGTCATGTGATAGCATATGCTTGAAGTACCCCATGCACAGTAAATGGCCAAAAAAAAACAAAAAAATATAGTTATTAAAGTCAGACTTAGACATAGCTAAACACAACAAAAAAAAGATAAACTAAACATCATCACCATCATCATCACACTCATTAGGGTTATGAGTGAAGTAAAAAATCAAAATCAAGTCAAAGGTCTTGACTGCAGCAGTCTGAACAGTGACCGTGTGAATACAATCGGTGTGTCTTTCTTGTCAGAGTAAATTAGACCGGCACAGCAAAGGGATTTGTAAATCCCAATCTGACAGAACACTTCTTGAAATGACGCACAACGTTTCCTCTCTGTTTGAAATATCCACCACATGAACCACACCAGAACTGACAGTAATCTGAGTGAGTTGGTATATGTTGCCTCACTTCACCGGCAGTGCAGAAACTCTTTAAACATTCATCACAAACATACGGCTTCACATCTTCATGACGAAGTAAATGTATCTTAAGGTGACTCTTGCAGCTGAATTTCTTTTGACAAATGTGACATTCAAACTAAGTACCTTCATTGTGTGACTTCAGCAAATGTGCCTTGAGAGAACCAGGATGTGCGAAGCAGTCTGCACAGTATCTACATGAGTACGGCTTTGTACCAGTTGAGTATAAACATGAATCTTCAGTTTACCGGTACTTTTAAACATCCTCCCACAGTAATGACAGTCATAAGGTCTTCTGTTCACCGAATTCACCGAAGCCACCAGGACTACTGGTGGCCTAAGTAAGCACAGGCAAAAGCCATATAATGCTTACTATCCTAATAACCAGATTAACTGTGTGTTTCCGGTTGCAATTCCCGTTTAAAACAATTTTTAAATTGATTTATTGTATTACTGGTTACACACGCATTAGACAGTGCATTCCAGTGATCAACTACTCTGTTACTAAATGCATACTTTCTCAAATCCAATCTACTGCGTTTTTTATATAGTTTCTTAGAATGACCTCTTCTTTGACCTTCATCATATGTAAAAAATAAATCTGAATTCAAATTATAACAATCATTAATAATTTTAAATGTTTCTATTAAATCACTCCTGCACTTGACTTATGTGGCTCTGCAAGTTGCTGGATGTGCTGAAGCTGGCATCACACTGTGAACACTTGTATGGTTTGTCCCCCGTGTGGACTCTCACGTGTTTACGTAGAGCTCCAGACTCACTAAACGCCTTGTCACACTCAAGACACATGTATGACTTCTTTCCACTGTGAATTCTGCTGTGAGCAACAAGATTACCTGAAGTTGTAAATTGTTTGCAACAAATAGTGCATTCCATCGGTTTTTCTCCAAAATGAATCCGCCTGCGTGCTGTTAAATGTGCCTTGCCACTAAAACACTTTTCACATTCAGTGCACTTGTATTTACTGCTGCGCACATTCATGTGTCGACTCAAGCAATGCTGAGTGGCAAACTGCTTCTCACATTGACTGCATGTATACACCTGATCAGCAGCATGTAGTTGTTCATGATGCTTCACGCTCCATCTTGCTGTATACCTTTTCCCACACACTCTACACGAGTATGGTCTTGGCTTGTCATCATGTGCTTGCTCAGTGATATCATTATTGTCAGCTTCAATCTTCACCTGAATCAAACTTTGACCTGTATAATATGAACAAAAATGAGCATAATTCTGACAGCCAGAATAACCTAATAAGTTATGTAAATTGATCAAAATACAACCCATTTACTTTATTACTGTAATTGACATTTTGGCAACCACTGCAATTTTATTCAAAGTCAGCCAAAATAACCAAATAGCAGGCAAGCAACCAGTGATATTTTCGTTAATGAAAATAAAATAAAACCAGAAATTATCTTATTTTCATTAACTAAAACTAAAATGAAAACAAAAATTATTTTAAAAACGAAAAAAAATGATAATTACAACACATAAAACGAAATAAAAATAAAAACTATAATTATTTTAGAACAAAAAATGTACAAAGAATTATGCCTCATTATATCCCATACCTATTAACCACTGCAGTTGCTTACTATACTTCACAGGAGAATATTTATCACAGGAGAATATTTATGTCTTATGCGACAGCAGTCTGATGAGTTTTTGAAAAAACGGATAACATCTCAGTAAGTTATGTTCTGTTTTGACAAATGTACAAAATTAACATGTGATATATTAGCGTTGATTGCAGCGTTCGAAGGCAGCGTTGATGTAGCGTCAATAGCAAATAGAAAGCGGCATTAACCCCATAGCGTTTAAACGCTAGCGTTGATTATAGACGCTACAGCGTTTAAACGCTAGCGTTTAAACGCTACAGCGTCTATAGCGTTAATGCCTCTTTCTCTATGTACACGAGGTCACTGAATCTCTTGTTCCATGCACTCGTCAACGCTAGATGAACGTTAGCGTTTAAACGCTATAGGGTTAATGCCGCTTTCTATTTGCTATTGACGCTACATCAACGCTGCCTTTGAACGCTGCAATCAACGCTAATATATCACACGTACAAAATTAAGGATCTCATATATTCATACTTAGGAATACTTAGCGTGCTCATTTAATCCTATCTTTTCTCTTTGCAATAATCTCTGTTCTAAATCTCACAGATATTCCACATTCTCACACTGCTTCGGCCTCTTTTTCTGCACTTCAAAATATTCCAGATTACTGAACTATATCATCATCATCATCAGGCGCAAAGCGATCAGCCGAAGCGTCCCGCCGTTGCGATCGTTCGCCAGAATGATTTATCCTCCGCTGAAATATATCCGATCACAAAGTGCTTTTAGTGGTTTCTGACAATAGAGCAAACACGATTAAAGCTGTTAAGCTTCTACATGACAAGGAATTAGAAAAATAGATGAATGAGGATGGGGCTAAAGATGAAAATAAAGATGATAAGGATGATGAAGATGGAGAAAAAAAGATACAGAAAGTGACGGTAAAATGGAAAGCAGTGACAATGAAGTTTTGTGCACGGGCTTTGTACTGCGAGAAAGTGACAGTGTGCCGTTTCATTGCTTGGCAGACTTGGCAAGTACTCTATAATTGGTTAATGCAAAAAGCATACAGAAGGGCCAGTACGCAAACATAATCACAAAGACAAGACACATCATAAGTCAGATAAAGAAGTCATCGACGATGACTGAAAAGTTGATGAATTGATGTAGTTACAAACTGTCTGACTGGCTGGAACAGCACCCGCCCGCAACACGGTTATTGGACATGAAGTCTTGGGAAAGCCAGGAATTGACACTTTTTGGTGCAAAGGGGTTAAGTCAGAAGAGAAGAGAAAATGAAACTAAAATTAAAACTAAAACTAAAATAAAAACAATTTTTTTAGAAAATAAAAATAAAATAGAAAAGAAAATTATTTTCTTACTGGTATGCAAAAACTAAAACTAAAACTAAATTTATTTTTTAAAAGTAAAGTAAAATATCACTGCAAACAACAGAGTGGTTTATGACCAAGAAAAACTAATTTAGTATTTTAATGCTGTTGACTGCACTTCAGCCAAGATATACAGGAAGTAAAAAATTTTTTAATATGAATGTTGTGAACTGTTGGAAAACTGGTATAAATGGGGAGTAAATCATAAAAAATTGGCCGGCGCTTCCAAAATCAACATCATTTACAGCAGTAAAGCAACTAGAAAACTAAATCGGCCCAGTGCCAAGATACTGTCTTGACTCAACTGATGTCCTGATTTTTTGTGCCATGGGTAACATTAACAACAATTTTTTTGCCTATGCCTTTCCATCTCATGTCAAAAGTCTGTACAAGATGCACAAGGAGCAATAGAAAAAAAATGAGTGGATGCTCTCTTGGGCAAACTGCTTCTAAAGCCCATGTCACATGTCCCAAGTTTTCTGCGCAGGTATCTAGTACCAGACACTAAACTGGTAACAGAAACTTGGCTCGTCTGTCATGCACTCCAGTGCCAAATCACTGGTACCACTGAGATCAGTGCAAACTATTGATTACGATATTATTCATCAATAGTAATTGATTGTCACCACTGGAATCTTGTTTTAATGCTGGATTTGTGGCGTTTTGACCGTCAAAATAAGACAATAAAATTCTAGACGCCATTAGTTTGGTGCCAGTTTCTGGTGTCTGGTGTGCAAAACTTGAACACAAGTTTCGGCTGATCAGTTTCTGATAGCAGAAGCTTGGATGGAGAACTTGCGTTGTGTGCCATCTGCCTAATACTTGATCCTAAAAGTAGCTTTGAGGATAGTGTCCGATGGCATCAAACGGCTATGTCATAACAAACTGAACTGAAGGTTCAATAATCTGAAGATGTGGACTGCAACATGCATTTTCACTATCACTTAATCTACAATGTGCCTCAACAAAAACATCCCAAACATTTTTGACTGTAACTTGAAGAAGGATTATCAGATTTTAATAATTTTTGGTAGAATATTCCTGAGGCAACTTGCCAATAAATAAACATTCAACTTCCCACCTCATACAAAGCCTGTTTAACCACTACCTGGGAAAAACAGAACCAACAAAATATTGCTTTTTTAACTAATGCAGTATTACTGCCTAATCTAAATAATGCACAAAAACATATTTTGTTAACTTTCTTGACTCTGGCTGATATTTCACCCAATTGCTTCGTTTTTCAACTGCTTACAGCAAAAGTGCTTGAAATATGGGCACATTATGCAAACACAGGCATGGAGATGCTTCCTGCATTCATTCACAGCAGTATCAACATTGTTCTGCTTCAGACTAATCCAGACTTCATCAGTCACTTCTTGAATTCATAAACATTTCTGAACGTCATCTGGTAGACACACTGCTCTGTGACAGTCAAACCTTTTAATTGACTGGCAATTGGGGGCCAGAAATCTGGATTGATAAAATTTATTGAAGTTTTTTCATTCCTTTCAACACATGATTTGCATGGTCCATTTTCCCAAGGTACTGCAAGAGCAGAGGTTGGGTGAGGTGGAAACTTAAACAGGCATTCAATAGCCAGTGGTGTCAGAAATAATTAGACGAAAAATTATTAAAATCTAATGATGTTTCTTCAAGTTATGATGGATAATGTTGGGTATGTTTTTTTTCCACATTTTTGCATATTTCAATGCATATTTCGCTTGATCTGCATTCCCATGGTAGTGCAAAAGCAAACACTGGGTCAGGTGGGAAACTGAATGATCATCCGAGAGCAAGTTGTGTCAGGAATATTCACAGAAGAAATTAGTAGAATCTGGTAACTTTTCTTGAATTTACAATCAAAAATGTCTGGGACATTGTTCTGAGACACAAGGTAGAGATATTAATAAGAATCGCATCACTAAAGACTCAAAAACGTGGTTCCTACTACTCTGCAGAATTCATTTTCCCTGACTTTCCAAGAAAAAGTAAATGTTTTTCCCTGACTAATTTGTGCATGCAAAATAGCAACAAAACAACAGCAGTTGTATTATTACATCAAATTGTGACATTGTAAAATACTGCAACAAAAAATAATCACCAGATTGAACCGAAAACACTGAATCTAGACGTTTTTAATTGCCTGCAGTTTCGCGAAGTAAACTCATATACAATAAAAAAATTTTGATAAGTAAGAAAGTAGACTACACAAGCATTTTTGTTTATCTTTGTTAACTTTTGTGCTGTAGTACTTTTACATTCCCTGTTTTTCCCTAAAAATAGGAGCAATGGGAATTTTATTTCTCACTAGTTGAGAATTCCAAGAATCTGATTATAGTGCAGCAAACAGCCTTTTGTTCAGCAGCGAGTCAACAGTTTACAAGTTTACAAGTCAGTGACCTCAAATAAATGAGCTGTGTCCTTAAAGTGGACTCAAGACCTCCCCTACCTTTCCCTTCCTTTCACCCTGCCCTACCATTTTTCTTCTCACCCTTCTCAACTCGTCCACTGTGCAGGATATTTGCAATCAAAATGTAAAATTGGCAAAAATCGCTGCAAGTTTTGCATTTTTTGGTCCCCAGTGTTATTGGTGGAGAGCCCCAAATTTTGTGCTCAAAATTATAGTGCACACCTACAAGTATATTTCAACAATGTGGTAAAGTTTCATGGCGATTGGCCAAGGCAGCTTAGATATCTCGTGGCGAGCACTAAGTGCTGCCCTCTGGCAAATCTCAATATCGCACAGCATCAGATGCCAATTTTACAATGTACATTATGAATGTGGTAAAATGCCCTTCTGTCCAAAGCCCCTCAACAGCTCTTGCTGAAATTTGGCCTCAATTATTTCAGTCTGAGTCCAGTTGTACATTAAAATAAAAAAATTATAAATAATTAACAAAAAAAGTGAAACAAAGTGAAAACATACGGTCTCCCATTACCAGTGTACTGGCATCCCAACTAAACATGTGCTTGAAGACCTGACAGAAGGTAGATATACCACCAGTTGGCTGGCCATGACTGTGGTACACTGATGTGGCTAGTGAGGTGTCTGTGTTCTCTTCACCATCATCGTCATCACTGTCAGTCTCTGTCTCCATAGACTGACCACGACTCATCACTGCAGTCCTGCACAGTACACCAGCTAATATATATACACACACAGTTAACAGATAGTCTAATAATAATAACAAACGTTTCATAACATTAACATTCAAACTGTATATACTCATTCACCTGGTGGTGGATACATTGTACATCAAATGGGACTTTTTTTCAAAACAATAATGTAGACTGAATTCTGATGGCTGTTTTACATAAAAAAAACTGGAGTACAAAATCAAACAAGTATTTGATCAACTGTGACTCCTCCTGCATTTGGTGAAAAAATAGTCCGGTAAACTTTCACTAAATACCAAGCAACAGTCAAACTGATGCATTCTACAACACAGATTCAACCCTTCTATGCCTAAGCTTTCTTGCAACCTTGCCTGCCTAAGAGGGAGTCAAAATGACCCCTCCACCAATAGTCACATTTTGCTCAATACTTCAAGGCATTTTATGGATCACTTGAAAGGGTTTCAGAAAAAGATTTTAAAACTGTCTGCTATAGGTTTTTTATGTAAGTGGATAAGTAAGTAAATAAATAAGTAAGTAAAACATGAATTTATATAGCACATAACACAAAAATTAACCGTTTTTGTTTTTTGTCAAAAGTTAAAATATATTTCAGTATTTTTATTGCCAAAACAAAACAACTAGTCAGATAGATGACAAATGAACGTGAGAACTGAAAAAAATGCTGTAACTTATAAATTTTAGCATCGACAGCAATACCGACGAGCTAATTTATCGATATTATCCGATATGCCCAAGATCCGAAAAAAACTGACATATCAAGGGTAGAATAGTGTGAATTATGTCAGAAAATGCCTTTGATGTATAGAAACAGATAGACAAAATATAATGATGGTATCAAAGCAAAATAAAAAAAATATTTTCTAAAAAGCGCAGAAAAAAGTCGATTTACCCCCTCCTTAGGCATATAAGGGTTAAAGTTCAAATCATACCCACTTTTTCAGAAAACCATATTACAACCCCTAAGGGATGCTGTACCC
>Ga0209367_1012143_pt1 | contig 11320 bp, 3 predicted proteins | sample WorMetLIZISLAND2_FD_187412 | JGI IMG/M metagenome (GOLD analysis project Ga0209367, IMG submission 187412) | Marine gutless worms symbiont microbial communities from Max Planck institute for Marine Microbiology, Germany - Olavius geniculatus... ... | reverse complement strand
TTGCTATTCTCACCATGATTTTCAGTACCCAGTATAATTACTGGGAATTTTCTAGGGATGGCTGATATGGGCCTACATGGCGGCCTAAGCCTACAGGGTGGCACTGGCTGCCCTTCCCCGCATTGAAACGATGGAACGATGGACGTTGGCTCCGCTGATGGTGGTTGCCACTTTGTTACAGCTTTTTTGTTTGACTTTAAAAAAACTTTTCCTGTGATAGCATTTGCAGCTGTTTACCCATTTTTGGCTTAATCAAACTGTACAAATGTGTTCAAGTTCTAAGAAGGGTCACCACTCACCATTTAACGACGTCCCGGACATCACCGACCTGTTCAACTCCGCCGACGCTGACTTTTTCCACCGTGTGAAAACTAACTCTAACCACGTCCTCCAGCCATACTTGCCTCACAAGACTGACATACCATATCAGTTTCGAGCCCGCTCTCGCTCAGTGACTCTGATTAATAAAACTAAATTTCTAAACGATAATGACTTTTTTGTCTGTATGCTGTACAAATATTCGTATTAACGCAACGCACCATCTAATACTACTAGTAGCCTAACTAAACTAAACTGATGTGAATCTGAATATTTCAAATCGCTGCTTTTTTGTGTTTTATAGGCGATAAACTTTCTTTTAATTTACAGTTATTAGCTAACAAGCTTATTACGATACTTGATTTGTTTGCCTGTTTTAGTGTTTTTAACCATAAATCCACCTATTTGTTTTGTCTGTAACGATAGTCTTTCAAAGTGAGTTTTGTTAAAGTCGTTTTTAGCTTTCTGACAAACTATGAAACGTTTCCGCTTGCATGCTTTTGGATTTTTTATGTATCTTGTGCTTGCGTTGTTGAAAGTTGCGCCTGTCAACTTTACATTAAACGAATATATGATATATGATGATATTTTTAATATAGAAAAAAATCATTTTTGTACCTCCTTGTTATTCATCTAAAAAACCCAAAGTGCTTAAAATGTCAATCAGTTCACGAAATGCATGTTTTTAATAAATGCAAGCTGCAATGGCCAGCAAAATAGGAAAAATAAAAAAAAATCAAAATTATGGCATGTGCAACTGATGTACATCATTGTTGATTGGTTTGTGTTGTTTTAGATTTCAAAACTTCATTCAATAACAAAGAGAGACTGGAATTATAGATAATCCACTGTTAATACTTTCCATGGCACGATATTTAAAGCAGTTCTATATCTGCATTTTAATATTATCTGAATGAATAAAGCAAGCATAGTAACTATACTGTCCTTATCGTTTTGTACATCAAATTTCTTTTTTAATTTCTACAAGCTTTGTAAAACTTTATGTCCTTTTTCCTTGGAAGTGACATCATTGGACTAAAAAGGAATGGCTGTAATTATTACTTGATCACCATATTTTTTGTCGGTTTTTTTTTCAACGTTTTTTATAAATATTTTTTTTACATTATGCAAGAAAGACTGGTAAATATCTAACAGTTCGAACAACGACTATTGGCATTCCTCATTTTCTTCAAAATGCAGTATTTTACTTTTACTGGCAGTAGTTTCATTGTATTAACACATCAATATTATATATGCATTTTCCTTTTTATTTCCTTTGATTTCATATGCAATATGTTTACGTTTTAACGTACCTTAAAATTGGCCTATTTTTCAAGTTTGTTAAAAATTTCAAATTTAAATTTTGAAGCGAGCACAGCTGGGATTCTTGGGGAGTTTTGATATGTTATTCCTAGTGTTCCAGGCTAACTATTTTGAAAAAAAATCGGCTTGATACTATTTTTGTCCTTAGTAAACTCTAATGCTTTTGGACTAAATTGTCTTCGAATTTGTCAAACAAGACTTACAAACTCTTATTTACTAAAGGGAAAGAGTCCACCGGTATGTAAAGCTTGTCATTTTCTGCTCACAGTCAAGCACATCTTGGTAGACTGCACCCGTTACAGTGCTGCACGGCAGAGATATATTGGAGTGGACACACTTTGGGACGCTTTTGAAAATGTTGCATCTCGCAACATCATCGCTTATGTTAAAGATACCAACTTTTTGCAATTGCATATAATGTTGTTTTTACATTAGCTTAATAGCCTTGATCTGAACAAATATTTTAACTTTGCTTTTGATACATATATCAACTGCGTTCAACTAATTTTAACCACGTATGGCACTGAATGGCCTATTTTGTGCTGATGTGCCGTTAAGAAACTACTTACTCACTCACTCACTCTTTCTTCCTAATGTAAAACATAAGACAAAATAAGAATTAACAACCGATTATTTCCTGAATGCTTTGGGGACCGTGATCTTGCCACAAAGATAAAAAAAAACGAAACCCAATGAATGGCGATTTAGCGCTGCAGCTTGCGTTGGAACCACAAGTATAGATGAATGATACCTTAGGGTCGGAAAAAAGCAAACAAAACCAAAATAGTCTTGAGAGTTAACCGAGCAGTGGCGTAGCCAAGGGGGGCATGGGGTTCAGGTCCCCCAATTCTCCAGACAAAACATAAGCATACTTTTAAACTGCACGAAATTGACCAATTTGGTTAGTTTAAATCAACTACAGTCGTTGCCACCCGATTTTATTTTTTTAAGCTAAAATGCACCAAATTTGATTTTGGTTCTGGCTTTGCCCAGAACCCGCTGGGAGAGATCACAGCGTTCTCCCAGACCTCTTGCTAAATTTTAAAGAGTCCTACTTCTAAAAAAATTAGGAAAAAACAGGGAAAAGGAAAAAAAAGTACAAGAGAAAGAAAAAAAGGGAAAAACAAAATGGGGAAGGCAGGGGAGGGGAAGAGAGACGAGCTTCTCCAATTGAAATTTCTGGCTACGCCACTGGAACCGAGACAAGAAAATTATCGCCGTTGAAAAAGAGTAACAAGGCGTTACAAAAAAATAACAAAAGCCTGGAAAAAGAAGCTTTGGAAGCCAAAAAAGCAGAAAAGCTAAAAAAAGCTCGCCGAGTTAGAAGCTAAAACAATGAAGACACCGGTCTCATACACAGGCGACGCCGCAAATGCGGAACAAGCAACGGCAGTTTTGTTGTTTTAGATGTGGAGAAAAGGGACATTTTGCTAAAATTGCCCGATCAACCTAGAAAAAGAATTGCCCACATTCTTTTTCGTTCGCAGCTCGTAGATATCAGCCAAATGATGTTTGTTTTTAAAAAAAGATTAAAACTTGTTTTGACGTGAGGTACCGACGACATAGTCTTATTGCTCTTCTTGATACTACACTGTCTCCCAAAAAACATCCCCGACATTTTCGACTGTAACTTGAAAACCAATTATTAGATTTTAATAATTTTTGGTACAAATATTTCTGACACAAGTTGCCATCAAATGGTTGTTTAGTTTCTTACCTCATTCAATGTATGCTTCTGCACTACCTAGAGAAAGCAGATCAAGCGAAATATGCGTTAAAATAAACGGAAAACCTGAAAAAAATCCCGAACATTATCGATCGTACCTTAAATAAAAATTAGCAGATTTTAATAATATTTGGCAAAAATATTTCAGACGCAACTGACTATTAAATAAGAGTTTTAGTTTTTACCTCACGCAACTTTTGCTTTTGCACTACCTGGGGAAAGCAGACCAGGCATAATACGTGTTGAAATGAATGAAAAAACGTCAAAAAATTTCATCTGTCCTAGTTTTTGGGCCCAAACAGCAGGTCTATTACAAGTTTTGACTGTCTTCAGCAGTGTGTCTACCAGAAGAAGTTTAGGAATGTTTTTTTAAGTCAAGAAATAACTGGTAGAGCCTGTATTGGTCTGGAGCAGAACATTATCGATACTGCTGTCAAGTGAATGGAGAAAGCGTCTTCTTGCCTGTGTTCGCATAGTGGGCCAACACTTTAAGCAATTTTACTGTAGGCAGTTAAAAAATGGACAACTAAATGAAATGTCAGCCACAGTGTCAACAATGTAAACAAAATGTGTTTTACGCATTATGTTAATTAAGCAATCATATCGCATTGGATAAAAAAGTGATATCTCGCTGGTTTTGCTTCCCCCAGGTAGTGCAGAAACAAACGTTGGGTGATGTGGGAAACTAAATAGTCCTTTGATGGCAAGTTATGTCCGAAATATGTGTACCAAAAATTATCAAAATCTGATAATCATACTCCAAGTTACAACTGAAAATGTCGGGGGTTGTTTTTGGGACACAGTGTAATAGTGACATCACCGTGGCAAAAACGACTTGGCCAAGAAATGCAAATTCAAAATTTTGATCATCCCACTAAGTCAGTATAAACCGCTAGCGGAGAAGACATGATATTATCCGGAGCCGCTTATGTGTCCCTTTGGGTGGAAACACAGAACATCGACTCTAAAATTTTCATATTCTTTGATATTGCTAATTTGATACTTGGCATCGACTGCATGGAGAAACAGGCTACGGTTTGGGACACCGGTAAAAAGCAAGTTTTGACTGGAGATGCAGTATGGATAAATTTGAAGCATGAGCCAGAGTCAAATAAAGTACGAAAGGTCTATGTCATTGAGGAAACTGTGTTACTGTCTAACCAGCAGACGACTGTGAATGTACGCATAGAACGTACTGGACGACAGGACATAGCTTTTACCGGACTTATGAAAAACGGTCAAGTCAGTGGTCTGTGTTGAAAGAAACGAGAGTTCTCTCGCAGCAGCAGCCATTGGGGAAATAATTCCCGTTTACATAACAAACTGTTTGACTAATGTTGTGTGAGCTAATAACTACAATGTTCGGACATAGGCTACGAGATTGGTTACCCAACACGCCCCCTTAATCGAGTTGGCTCAAGCGCAACAAATGTTTGTGCTGTACTGTGCCCAACGACTTAGTCTGAAAGTCAGCAACATTGTCACAAGATGGAACGTGTTCGAATGTTACTTTAAACCAGTGTTTTTTAACCCGGGTTCCGCTGAACTCGAGGGTTCCGCAGCTGGCCAGAAAAAAATAAGCTAGCGTGCGAAATCTCGCCAAACAACGTCGTAGAAATACTCATCATGAAATATTTTGTTTGAAATTGCGTTTTTACGCGTTTATTTTTGCATAGACCAGTTCTGTTAAATCATTTTTGCTGTTAGTAATTTTGGCAATTTGCATTTTTAGGAGCGGAGGCTTTCTATGCACGACATTAAGCTACTCAACTCCGAGGATAAGTGCATTGTCGCAAATAAAGATGAAGAAAAGAAAAAAAGCATTGATTAGGGTTAGGCCTATGGTTACGAAATCGCTTGACCATTTACTTAATGAATTTAATTTTTTAAACACTATTCTAAGCAAAACTTTAAAAAAACACGTATCTTTAACGAGGACGTTTAGGCCTACATGATGAATTATTTCAGTTGGTACGGCGGGGGCTAAGCGGCCGTCGACGATCGCCTCGCCCTCATGTTACGTTAAATACAATAACGTACTTCTACCTGTTAATGTGGTCAAATTTAATATTGGTCATCTTTGCTTGCTTTCTCGTCCTCATAGGGGTTTTGCTCTGCTAGGCAAATGAGTCTGTAGACACTCCGCAGCTTCATCCTCGCGTACGTCGCTGGACTCACGGATCAATTCATGGGGTTCCGTGAGTGACCTTCGCGCTTGTGTAGGGTTCCGCAGCAGCAAAAAGGTTGAAAAACACTGATGTACACCAACTTTTATTTCAGAAGCTGATGTCTTTCCTTGTCCACTTCGCACCGTTGTCATTGCTCTATCATACATTGACCTGATAACTCTCACAAGCTTTTCGCTAATTCTTTTACGTCGTAAACTCCAGTATAACACCTCTCTAGGCACTCGATCAAAAGCTTCCTCCAAATCCACAAATGTCCAGTATCGTTCCGACAGTGAAAAAAATTTTAAAATCAGTTCATATTTAGTGAAATTATAAGGTGTACAAAAATGGTGCCATTTTGGCTCACCCTGTAGATAGTGATGTTTGTATTGCAACTTTTTTTCATTCCAGTCACTTTGAAGCTGTGTAAAACTGCACAGTATGTGCATGTGATGATGTTTCTGCCAAAGCATGTGTTCTCCTGCGAGATGTGTGCATTAGGGCTGTGCAAACCCGGTAATTACTGTGTATATTGAGTATTTAAGTACTCATATGATGCCAGAAATTTATTGTTCGCTTGTGTGACAGAAATGGGTGATTTTTGCAGTACCATAGACAATCTGGCGTTGATGTACGATTTACAGTGACAGAATGTTAATATTGTTGTATTTTAGCCACATAAACGTTCAGTCTTTTTATTTGGTTGAATGCATGCATCTGTAATAATTGGTAGAATATTAGACTATGGAAATATATATATATATAGCATATTATATGCATTTGCTAGGAGTTAATGTGTGTATTGTACTTACTAGTAATTGTGTCTGTATTGTTGCTTTTTGACCTTAGTGAAATGTGTCAACTTGGTGATGCCGACATAGAAACTGGCTGCTCGCTTGTAAGACAGTGCAACTTATTTGGAAGGTTTATTTTTCTTTCATGTTGGTGTCATTTTATGCGTCATCCTGCAGCTGTTGCAGCCGCCACAAGTGATGTATTCTTAAAGCACAGAGCCTCCACCCCTGGCCTACATGAAGCAGTGGCTGTCTATCATAACTCTAATCCTGAGAGGGATTAGATTTTAGAGGGATCTTTAATCTTTTGAACTGAAAATTGGGCGGGCACACATTACTTCTGCCCAGGGAATGTTTGTGCCAATTTTTACAGCATGGCTCCATATTGTCTAATTATTATAATTCAATTTTTATGCATGAATATTTAGTTTAGACATTTTATACCCAGTACCTGTTTATCATGCTTTTAATATTATAAGTAAAATCTTTAAGGCTAAGACCTAAATAGCATCTAAATTATGACTATTTAGATAATATGGACTTTCCAATATCAGTAATGGTATCCTTGCTGCATAAGTGTTGTTCTCAGATATCATACTGGTTACGGCTAGGTATTTTGGTCACCCTGTAGAGTGAATAATTGCATAGTGTGCCGCTGTATCATTAGCTTATGCCAATCGGCTGCCAATTTCGAGATGGTAAACTGCTTCTGGTCACAAGTATGACTTCTCAGGACTCTTTCAAGTAGTGCTACAGCAAGTACAGGCCTTTTAATGTGGAAGGTTTCTTGTCAAATTATGTTTTATTATTTATAATTGCAGCATTTCTATATTGACACAGTTGTTTTTGCTGACATGCTAACTAGACATTTATTTTTAGCATTTATTTTGTGCATTGCGTTTGGCAGTGATTGTGTGATTAATTTATTTCTATAACGTTGGGTGGTTGGGTGGGCGATTTTTAAATCTATGCTGAAAAACTGCACTCTACACAGAAGTTAGCAAGTTGTGTGCACTGCATGCACGATGTAAACGAGGATATTGTTATAATCTGAAAACTGTCGCTTAATGCTAAACTCTGTGATCTCTGACATGAGTTTGACTTAATTCCAGTTAGTCAGTTATTATTCTAAAGGCCACTTAGGGCATTAAAAATTATACTATAGTTATTAATGCAAAGGTCTTGTAAACATTGAATGAATGAATGATTTAGAAGAAAACTGTTGAAAAATGGCAAGAACGTGTGAAAATCAAAACGAGAATCTGCAATATATATTGTACATTATTCTTTCTTATCTGTACTATCAAGAGCGTTTTTTCATCTAGTTTTCCTTAGCTGAAATTGTCAAATTACGTGCAGTCTGTTTATATCATAGACCTCTGAAAATAAAGACTGACTGACGATGGCTGTTGTCGGATTTTCAAACTTAGGTCCATCAGTATTTTTAGTATTTTTACTACAACTTTGTCAGACGTGGTCCGTTTGTTTCAAAATTTTGTACACAAGTTAGTACATGCAACATAAACTAATAGTACATGGTGTACTCAAACATAATCATTGTCAGTACAGTATTATTACTGTGTGTCGTTATATTATACGTTCAGTTGACTGCCGCTCTATGGTTCATTGCAACGTACGTATGGTTTAGCCACAATATATGCACAAACGAGAAAATAGAAATCATACAGTAACCAAATTTGCAACATTTGTTCATGTTGTCATTATATATATATAATAAAGAGAATAATGGTTATTTGTTGCACTTGATTGTAATTATGAATTACAGTTCAGTAGAAAAGATGGAAGGAGTGGCGTTTTGAGATTAACGGACAGTTTGCTGGCAAATGCAGCAGCACTGTTAGTTGGACAACTGAAATGCTGTTATTTTGTTCATTGCTACAATGTAATGATGTGCGTAGAGACGACCATTTTCTCTTTGTTTGTATTTTTATTGCTGTTGTGATTGTTGAATGAGAGACGTTGCAATGTTGTGCCATAGCATCTGGACAGTTAGCTACTGTCGTTTTTCTGTATGTCGCCAGTGATTACTAGGGATAGTATCGTTTACGTGCGAACATGCAGTAAGAACCACAGTTTTTATGGCGTATTTTTCCAAATTCTATGGGCTAGTTTGTCTAATTCCCTACTGTTCTGGTGGAATAATTATTGGTGGAATATTTTGGGGGGTTCTACAGGGTGGGTCAAAAATCACCCAGCTTGTTTTTGTCAGAACTTCGTCAAACCTCCACCAAGTTTGATAATTTTTGGCAAGATGATAGAATTATGTAAGATACACTCGCTGTCCACCTCGCTTAATTCATGTCACCACACTACCGTGTAAAACGCAGTTGCTTCAAATTGTTGCGTAATGCTGAGTTGCTGTCTCTGTAAACGTTCTAACGACTTAATTAATTAATTAATTAATTAAAATGTGATTTATTTAGCAGAATTATAAATTCGGGTAACAACTTGCTTCCAAGTTATTGGAATTTATGCCCAAAATGTCTAAGCCATTGTGTAGACATGTCACGGCTGACAGTGGCATTAACGATCAACTGATCAAACTGCACAGCAGTCATTCGTCGATAACATGTGTTTTGAGCTTATCAGTCAGCTATTTTGTTGTCTGCTATTTTCGACATAAGATATTTAATATCACAAAATTATTAAATCACGTGGCACCTTTTGTGGAATTGATAATGAAAAGTGAGCAATCTGTCAATCACTGCATAGTGTAAGAATTTGGAGCATCTGCATTTTACATGGTAGTGCATTGTCATAAATTGTGTGAGGTGGACAGTGGGTACATCTTACGTAATTCTATTATGTTGTCTATCTGTGTGTGGGTTATTTTTTGGGCCCACCCTGCAGTGGAGCTTTGCTAATTACTGAAGTAGTCAGTCGATTAAAGAAGAATGACAGTTTTGTGCAAAAGTTTTGCAAACTTTGATTTAAATCGTAAAATGAAAGTCACCACGGGCCAATGCCAAAATTCATAGAATTTCGCGGAAATGTTGAAATTCCATGGAAATTGGCAAATTGCTGTTGCTTAGCTCAAAACTCTGTGGTTCACGGATAACTGTGGTTCCTATTTATGTTGCGTATTTTGCAATAGTGTGCAATTTGGGCATAGCAAATCGGATATTGTCCCACGTTTATTTAAGTTTGCATGTGATGTCAGTTGATGTTCCAATCTGCCTGTAGCAAGCATATCAGTCCGCTGCTTTGGTCTGTCGTAATGGACTGCTGACTTTCATGGGTGTATACACATTACAGTTGATTCGCAATCTATAGAGACTAGTCATGTGCATTCTGCTATATAGGTTGTAATATAATATACTGTAATTATTTGTGTCGTTGTGCTTTCAGTCAATACTGAAGCATGTGTCTGCAAGCATTTGTGACTTTGTGATCAAATATAGCAGATCAAAGTGTCCCTGTGTTTGAATCCACTTAGCTCGAGTCTGGTGGGTCCATAGGCATATACACCGTGTCCGGAAAAAAACATCCTGGACATTTTTGTTGGTTTAGTTTTCCCCAGGTAGTGCAGTAACAGACATTGGGTAAGGTGGAAAAATAACCTGTCATTTAATGGCAAGTTGTGCCAGAAATATTTCGTACCAAAAATTATTCAGATTGGTCAACCTTTCTTCGAGTGACAAATATCTAGATACATGACAGTAGAGTCACTGTGTTATGGAAGGCGTCATTTTGCTGCGTTTTGGATGGCCTAACAACCATGAACAAGTTTAGTGCGCCACTGATAAATATATTATAAATATGCTAATGATAATAAGACTTTTAATAGTTTTATTACTTTTAGCTAATAGTTTTAATTTCTGTTTGGCGGCACGACAGACAGAAAATTCGAAAGAGATTTGTTTTGTTGTATTGATGCAAACTAGTAAATTTGTTTTTTGTGCTTCGGCATAAAGTATCTAATTATCTGTGGCGCACCAAACTTGTTCATGGTTGTTAGGACATCCAAAACGCAGCTTATATTTCGCCATTCACAGTGAGTGGCCATAAGTGAGTAACCAAGATGGCGCCACTGCGTAATTACCAGCAAGTGGCTGACCAGATTAAAGCTTCTTGTGATTTACTTACTTACTACTAGTTTTTGGGATTTTTCAGTATTTTAGTAAGACCTTTGCTAAAGCAGTTAACATGCCTGCAACCTGGCAACAGGACAAAAACGAGCAGCACAGACTAGGCCTATATAGCCAAGCTGTGTGATGATGCATTGCCATTGTCAGTCTGAAGTGATCAAATGAAGGATGAGTGGAAACGAATGCAGTTGGAACAGGAAGAACCTGAAAGAGGCATCAGTGACGGTATAGGAATCTAGAAATACTGGAAACACTTCATGACGCTTAAGGGTCCTGACGGCGGTCCAAAGTATGAAGTATCCTAGTGTTTCTATGGTTATCAAAGCTTGTCTGTCCCTGTCACGTGGGAATGCTGATGTCGAGCAAGGATTTGCCAAATCTGGTTGCATACTAACTGATACGAATACTGCAATGTCGCTGAAAATGCTGATTGCACTATTATATGTTTGCGACGGAATTCTTGCCTCATTTGACTCCAGTAACGCGACTTGCACACCAGGCACATGCAAATAAAAGCGCAACAACAAGACGTGAACGCTCAGCAAGGCTGTTTGCTTTACGCAGATAGGCTACTAAAATGTGTCAGCGAACTTGAAAATTAACTAAACTTATAAACTGTCGTAAGTGTCCATAATTTAAACTACGACACTACAGTTAGTTTGTTTCGGTCAGTTTGTCGTTTTCTCCGTTTATTCCCGTTATTTTGGTAATGCAGTAATAAAAATATAAACTTCTAGCGTAAAAATATATCCAAAGTATATCCAAAATATATAAAAGATATCGCGATATATCGAAAAATTCGATATTTTTTCAACGATACGATACGATACGAAATAAAGTATATATGTATATATATATATATATATATATATATATATATAT
>Ga0209367_1012141_pt1 | contig 11322 bp, 6 predicted proteins | sample WorMetLIZISLAND2_FD_187412 | JGI IMG/M metagenome (GOLD analysis project Ga0209367, IMG submission 187412) | Marine gutless worms symbiont microbial communities from Max Planck institute for Marine Microbiology, Germany - Olavius geniculatus... ... | reverse complement strand
AGTGGTGTGGGACAACCCTGCAGGAGTTAAGCCACGCTGCCCTAGATAGGCAGCGGTGGGCAGCGATAGTAACAATGGCGTCAGACACCAACGGGCATTGAGCCCACGGTTGTCGATGATGATGATCGATGACTAAAAGTCATGGTGAAAATAGCAAAAAGTACAACTGCCCCCACTCACATGACTACTCCCTTTTAGTGTAGGGCTCACCAAAAGATTTTTTAGTCCCCACAGAAAACCACCTAGCAGGCGGCCCAACTTATTAGCAGACCAGCCATATGAGCAGTGCAGCCACACCACCCCTACCGTGCCTCCGAGCTAAACGGGGCAAAGTATAACCCCCACAGAATTTCTAAGCCTGACAAGATAGCCATATAGTCTAGTCCCGAACAGCAGTGAGATCAGTATCTGTCGGAAATCCTAATGTAACCCATCATCCCGCAAGACGGCAAGAGCCTCTCCAACGCACCATCCGACTCTAAGGCATGACAGAAACAGTGAAGGCACCCAGCGCACATGACCAGACCACAGACCAGGCAGGTACCAACCAAGCAATCATCCATAGTTATCTGTACGATCCCAATAATCCCCAGCAAGGCACGATCTCAAATCAGCGCTCTTAGCTGACTGAGAGATCAGACTTCCTTGAACTGCAACTGACGGTATTACTTCAGCTCAGCACCTTATGCTGTCAGAGGGTCAGTCTTCTTATGCTACCTCACAGAACTAGCTGCTGGGTACTATTGGTCCACGGTGCTTTATTTTGCATTAGGCCTATTTGGCGCAACCCTTCAGAGTCACTTCATGAAGGGCTTCCTCCATCGGCCGACGTCAGGTTCACTGCAGATGTTGCATGAGACATGGTTGCTGATTGCAATATCTAGAGGCCGCAACGACCCAGCACCGGTCAAGCGGTCCACGAATGTGTGAGTTGAGCAGTGTGCAGATCTGCAATTTTGTATGTTACAGTCTTTCCAGTATAGATACAGGACATTCGTTTTGCTTTATTTTATCAATTTTGTTGTGACTTTTTATTGACACACTGCAGCTATGCTGTAGGGCGTCTCTGGCGCGGTTGTCGTCTGTTCATTGTCTGTCTGTCAGGATGTACTGTAGCTAAACGGTGCAAGATAGGGCCTAGATTGCTATTGATCACTAATAGAACGTCGCATATTGGCTTTCAAATAGCATGCAAATCATTGACACTGGATAACCTATGGTATGCCAATTGAGGCTAAACGGTAAGTCATAGGGGTCAGCGATGGTACCATCGTATAGGGCGACGGCAACTTCTTATAGGCTTCTAGTAGTAACCATGTTTTTATCTGCAGCGGTTTGGCCGCAATTTTCAGTGGAAAGTTTTAAGGTATAAAATAGAGCCAAAGAATAGAAAGTGGCTTAAGCTCTTTTAGATAAGATGAAACTCATAAACCTTGTATGACCTTGAAGGTCAGTACTGCAACAGCAACTATATAGGCTGTAGTGCGTCTTTCCTAGCAACAGCTGGGCTTTCCTGTTTAGTATAATTAAAACCATTTGGTGCCATTTTAAGTGGCACATTTGCAGTCACCGACCCGGAAAATGTGAATTTAGACATGAAAATTGTGATCCCACGTGACCTGAAAGCCAAGATATTCTTAATAATACGTTTTTGCATGAATTTGAAATTCAAGATGACTGCCATGCCATTTTTTTTGCAAAAGTGGCTCCTATCAAAAATGAACAGGTCATGGGATAAGTAACACCAGGAAAAAATTAATGCTTTTGTCCAGAACATCCACATCCATCCCAGATGGTTCTAAGCTGCCCCACTACTAATGTACAAGTGACACTGAATTGAATGAAGATATCCAACCACTGTGAGCTTACTGTACAGACCCGCACTGACAATACGATCATTATATTGGCACATCAATATCATATTCGCATTTTACTTTTTATTACCTTTGATTTGATATGCAATATGCCTATGTTTTGCCGAACATAAAAATTGACCTATTTTTCAATTTTGTTCCGAATTTCAAATTCAAATTTTGAAGACAGCACAGCTGGGATTCTTGGGGAGTTTTGATATGTTATTCCTAGTGCTCCAGCCTAACCATTTTGAAAAAAAATCAGGTTGATATTAATTTTTTCCTTAGTTGACCCCAATATGACCTAATACTCCTGGACTATAAGGTCAAAAACTAAGTCAATCACCCATCTCAATCTTCCAGTGTCTACTACCACGTTCACAATAACCGAACTCGGTCTAGCCTTTTACCGCGCTACACTATAATTCTGCTCTGGGAATCGAGCCCCCAGCAGGGTCCAGGACAAGGCCAGTGCTTATCTATAGATAAGTCATCCGACAGATTAGGCTGCTGGAAATCGTCCTATGGCCGCGCCGTATTGTTTGCATGTGAGTATTTGCTGAATTAGAAACACATGTTTGGAAATATCTCCAAAAAACGGTGCATAGGAGCTCAAAAATTTAAAAAAAATAAATGCCCACTAATTAATTACCTCCTGCCTCGAAATTCTTTCCTTTAAAAGATGGGGTCAAAAAATTAAATATTCTAATGAAGCGCCAGGAAGCAACCGTCCCCCAAATGGCACCGGCGGGACCACGTAACATTAAACGTCGAGGGGCGCGGGAAAACTTTACCCTGTCTCGACAGGTCTGTGGACCAACGTTTCATCTGAACCTACGGTATCGCGGACGTAGTATCGCGATAGTTGATACCTAAGTCGGTATCGTTATCGTGACTCCAATTTTGCGTACAGGTATCGCACAGCCTGTGATTAAACTAACCAGAGCGAGCTCTTGATCATGTTCTAAATTACACGCTCCGTCAGTGATGAGTAAATAGGTAATTGTCATGTTTACTCATCACTGACGGAATTTCTTACGTTACGTTTTTTTGCGTTGCGTCATGCGTGTGCACTGTGCAGTGTGCTGTGTAACTTGCGCTTGATGGAAACTAGGCTTTACTGTCATTGTCAATACCATCTTATCTATGGTCAATACTGTGTTTTTTTTGTATCTATGGTGAACGTATTATCTATGTGTTTATAATAGCAAATGGCTCTGTGATGTTAGTATTTCGTATTTTTTTGTCGTATGCAGTTCTTAACGACAATGTTTTGTTTATGAAAGACTCACAGTATCTTTATTCAATACTGTTACTGCTTTAAACGTAAAAATCAGAGGCTCATACCTTGTAGTTTCGAAATAAACACTACGGGCATCTGTCTGAATTTGTTTTTCATTAGAGGGTCTAGTAGACCCCTCAGCCGCGCCGCCGCCACGTTTTCGGCTGGCTGCAGTAAAATCCGGCTGGCGAGCCGGCGTGCCGTCGAAAATTTGGCAGGCGGCGGCGCCAACATTTTCCGGCGGCGCGGCTCGAGTCGGCGCCACTCAGTCAACTCATAAACGCTAACTAAGTGTTGTAGTAGGCCTACTTTTAATGGATGCGACGAAACACCGCACCGGCAGGAAATTACCGCACCGGCGCCTAAAACGACCACTAACCCTAATCCTAACCCTAACCCTAAGACAGCGTCCAATCGTCTGCAGCTGCCGCCATGCTCGAAGTGGTCGTTTTAGGCGCCGGTGCGGTGATCTGATGCCGGTGCGGTAGGAATTGCTGCCAGTGCGGTCGGTGAGGCCAGTGCGGTGTTTCGTCACACCGACTTTTAATATCGATACTTATACATTCAGGTGGGCGATCTGACAAAAGTCTTCAAAAATTGATACACTTAGATTGGCGATTGCCATCTGCGGGAAGGTGTCCTTTGCAGAATGCGGAAATTTGGAAAGATGTATTTTGTGGAATTTCACCTGCGGAACGTTCTGCAAATTACACCTTAAAGTTTTTCCGCATTCTGCATTTTGCAGAATTCAAATAAAATTAAATAGCAAGGTGTTGTCTGCCATGAAAATTCATGGAAAATAAGTAGTTGATTTTTGCTATCTGTCGTGAATTTTCGAATGGCTATCTGCCGTGAACATTTACAGAAAATAAATATTATTATTCGCTGCTATTTAGTACAGTATTATCAGATTATGCAGGCAATAATAGCAAATTAGGAACTGCTGTAGCCTGTAGTATAGGCCTATGTAACTGACCACATCACTGGTAAGTGGCCATGAGTTTTCAGCTAATGTCTCAAAGCATGAACGTGATCTTATATTTCTAAAATGTACAGGCCTATAAACTACGCATTGAGTCTGTCTATATTTTTGCCCCACAATGACCGATTTGCAAAATTCTTTCACTGCCAGACTTGTGCTCGTGGCAGACAATTTGCAAAAAAACAGCATTAAAATGCCCACCTGGTTTAAACTAACTTACATACAAACAAACAGATGCACCAACATAGCTGTAACACATCAATAATTAATTGCGTGCTTAATCGTTTCTTACCTTAGCTGTAGTGTATGTGTTTCAATACACTAACTTTCACGACATATAGCCAAAAAGCGAAAAGATGCTTCCGTGAAAATTCATGGAAAATAAGTAGTTGATTATCGCTATCTGCCGTGAATTTTCACGGCAGACATAATCTTCGATATAATCTTCGAATTAAATAATCAACTTCTCGTAGGCTTAGGCCTAGGCTTAGGCCTAGGCTTACATTTGAGTCTCGAATCGACATCGGCACATCACAAACGGCGCAGTTACGCAGTCGGCAAAGTAATCACATATCGACGTCTTTAACTTAACTCTTAAAATGCCTTGAAGTCCATTAACTCACGAGTGTAAGAAATTTACACAGTGTCTGAACACGACACTGTGTAGGCCTACAGTGTGTCAAATGAGTTTTACATAAATGCATCACTATACAAGTGTAATTAATTTTGGTCTAAACAATAAAATTAAACTATTATGACATGACTACATATAACTTCCGGAAAATCTACGATGCTTAAGGCCATTTTGGACTACATAAACTCACCTGAATAACCACAGGCCTAAGTGTACCGAAACACAAAAAGTCACTTTCTGCAAAGATTATCAATCTCCGCACAATAAAATTAGCCTACCGTACTTCATTATCACATAGCTAATACATTTCTAACAATGTCATTAAAAGCAATTTTGACAGTGGTCCAATAGGGTAATCTTGCCGAAAATGTTATTTAGGTTTGCAGTTGGAGGCTTTTTTCTCTGTTCATGCAGCCATTCTGAGTGTCTGGAAACTTTTTTTTTATCTAATGCTTGTGTATGTTTCACAGGTTACTGAATGAAGTGAATTAGACCAAAAAAATGACCAGCTATGGTAGTCCTCCCATGTCACCATGTCGAGGTCACTATGTGCCATGTAAAGTTTTCATGCTTGATGATACCGTGCTGACTTTTGACATTCTTGTGAGTACTTTGTAATTCATGCATCATATTCTGGGCTGTTGAGATGTCAATATTTTCTTTAATCTTTTAGTTGTGTTACTCATCAGTCACACATCAGTGCTGTTTCAACACATACTGATACAAGATCTTAACGCAGATGTTAGAATTGTTTTGTGCTTATATGCAATTCTTGTGATGCAGTTTGCCACGTTTGTGTTTTTTTTTTAGCCAAAGAGTGTTGGTCAGGTGCTGTTCGATGCTGTCGTTGGCAAGCTGCAGTTATTGGAGTATGACTATTTTGACCTGGAATACCTTGACACTGAATCTGTGCCCGTCAGTATCGTATTACACTTACATTGATGAATGATGATTGTTAAAATGATTTATGGTTATTCAGTTCTACTATGGAATTGCAACAGTCTGTGGATTTGTACCCAGTATTTGCCATGTTATTTTAAAATGTAGCATTTATTATTTTTTTGCGATTGTAAATTGGCGGTGGTAGATGCATTGTTTTTGGCATCTTTTCTAGCATTTGGGTTTTTTGGTGCATTCATTTGCCCATGATTTCTGTGATATTTTTGGTATGCATTGGTGGATTTTCAGCAACTGGGGTCAGTATTGTATCTTGGGGTAGATATGAGCTATCAGTTTTGGGGATGAAAGGTTCACTTGAGGTTACAGGTTTTCAGCAAGATAAGCCAAGAGTTGGTGGAACGGCATCGTGGTAATGCGTTGTGTCTGATCAACAAAGTTGCGTTACACTGAGCCCGGTTAGTACTTGGATGAGTGACTGCTTGCTTGTAGGTAGGCCATCCTTTTATGTAACCAGCCATTTATGTCACCTCTGCCTTTCATTTCTCTGGGGTAGGTAAATCGCGTATCGGCCTATTTGGTTGGGTTTAAGGCGGGGTGCGTTTTCCTGTTTCTGGTGGTAGGTAACACTGTGTGATCTCATAACACAGGTGGTGGTGCTATGGATGAGTGACTATGAGCTATAAGATGGGTTTCCTATATATATGTACCACTTAAATTCAAGAAAAATATTTTATCGTAGTTTGAGTTATAACACTACCGTATTTCCTCCATTAACTCGCACGGCTAAAAATAAATAAATTTCTCCATGTTCAAATTATTAGCAGTAAAAAATAATTACTGAAAAGTCTGTTCGAATTATTTAACTAGAATACTACAAACGTGCATGATATTCTCTAGCATCGTGTGGCCAGTACAACTGCCAGCAGTAGGCCTACTGTGGCCTTTGATAGCCGATTCAAGCAGGACGGTGTGACGATGATTGTGGTGGCGGCTAGTGTGAGCGTTAGTCATTTGTGAATTGGGCCCGATTGCGCGGTCAGCGCCAGAGATGTGTGAACTACAAATGTGTTTGTCCGCGGCACAGATCTGCAGGATTTTTTGCATACACAGACTGACACGGATCTTGTTCGGTATTTTTTATAATAGAGTCTGCTAACAAACTTTGGAAAGCATGTTTAATTTCTGTTGCTGTCTTGTTTAGCAGAATGCCTTACCAAGCCCTTTATTGCTTTTATTTTGTTCAGCTATATTGTAATCTGCTCTAAGCTTAGTGGCCTCACTTACATACTAAAGGATAGGTCTAGTGCGTGGACTGACAGCAGATCCGATATTTCTCTCCTGTTGCGGACGCGGATACTTGATCAAAATTTGCAGACTGATGCGGACTAAAAATTTTGGTATCCACATCTCTCTTGTCACCACTGCTGCAGCAGCTTACATGAAATCACGCCGGGTGCGAGGCCGCAAGCACGTATCTCTGCTTGCTGGGTATGCCCTGGGGCTGTCTCCCCTTTCTTCAGTTCTACCATACTGTGTGACAGACAGCGCCTCGCTGGCATTAATTAGTTAATGTGTGCACAGGGAAGTAAACAACACACAACCATTGTTTGCAGTTAAACAAACCTTAAGGTTTATTGTACCTGGACTTGACGTGATCGAATTATTAGAATCAGGTGTTCGAATTAATATTAGGAGTATAAAAAATAATCATTTGTTCTTAAAATTTAGGTGTTCGAATTATTAGAGTGTCTGAATCAATGGAGGAAATACGGTATGTGTTCGGCATTAATAGCATTTTAGAATGGGCATTGAGAGTGAATAGTTGACATGTCATTCCATGATGACAGAATATGCATTAAGTTTTCGATTCTGTTGCTGTGCTGCACAATGAAACTAAGTTACGGAAAGTGGGGACCTTGGTACAGCTGACTGGGGTTGCCTAGCTGGCCGCTGCGCCAGCCTGTCTGCAGGCTGCACACGGTGACCGTGCGGCAGGCAGCTCTGGTTAGTGACGAAAGCGCATTAAAGGCGTGCACATGGTCGCGATGATGCGCTATACAAATTGACAACCTTTACCTTTTACCTTTAAGATGTTACCTATGTTGCAGTGTTGGCTGGATCACGGAAAGCCAATTGTGAAGCAAATTAACACACCAGAACTTGTGTTTCGTTTCCTTGTCAAGTTCTACACTCCAGATCCAGAGTTGCTTGAGGAAGAACTGACCAGGTTATTGCCTATCGTCTTATGGACAGATTGCGGTAGTAGTGAGTAAGGAAATAAGGTTTAATATCCCGTGGAACGCATTATACGTCATTTCGGAGACAGTGTTGTGAGTTTAAAAATACCTAGTTGCATAATTATTGGAATTTGTTTTTTGGTTGTCTAAGCTCTAAGTGCATTTTGCTGCATTTTGATAATGTATTTTTTCTGCACAAAATTCTTAGCTGATATTTTGTTGCTATTGTTTGTAGATATTTGTTTGCACTGCAAGTTAAGCGAGATCTGCTAAGTGGTGCTTTGTTTTGCCAGGAACACACCGCTGTACTGCTGGCCTCCTTTATTGTGCAGGGTATGTACACTGTGTATGGTAAAAAAATTAATCCCTAGACATCGTGCAATAAAAATGTCAAATCTGAATGAATCTGAATAATGTTTCGTACACTTAATCTCTAATAAATTTCTGAAGCGATTGTCAAATTTCATTGAAAACTATCTAGAGCTGTCGAAGCGTTAATTTTTTAAATGCATTAACGCACCACATTAATTTTTTTAACACATGAATTAACGTGTTATTAACGCACCCAGGCCTGTCGAGAGGGAGAGTAGGGAGGGGGGTAAGTTACCCCGGGTCCCGCAACGTTTGGGGGGTTTGCCTGTAGAATATAGAAAGTTAAAAACACATTTTAAACATATAATCAACAATAACTGCCGTCATAGCTACCACAGTTAATCCTTAGCCTGTCGTCAAAATAGTTATTTATTTACAGTAGTGATAAAACGGCAACTACAGTTTGGTTACTTGAATTCATTCAGTTGTTAAATAACCGCAGTTTAACGGAATATTGGAACTTTTGCTTCATGGAATTTAGTAAATTAACATAAATTTACTAATGTGCGTTAATTATCTTAACGTGCATTAATTTTTTTAACGCGCGTTACTTTATTAACGCATTAATGCGTTAATTAGTGCATTAATTTGACAACTCTAAAAATATTATTTCTTGCAAAGTTATTGAATGTTGAATATCGATAACAAAATATCTACAGTGTGGGCCACAAAAAATGTGCCACTTTACTTTTGTCCGTATCTTTGCCAATTAAATTGATCGATTTTTAAAATTCTATCACTGGCACATATTGCAGACTATTTGCAGTAATGCGATTATGATATATCCCACCACACGTTAAATGTGTTTCTACACTACCTTGTGAAATATAAATGTAAGCAAAAACTAATGATAATAACACAAATTTAGGTAAATGAGAAATATGCTTCAGACCAACATTGCGATGAATGATTCGTATGACACTAGAATATGTTATATGCCTACCCACACAATCTAGTGTCATACAGACTATTCACTGCAATGTTGGTCTGAAGTGTTTTTTTTTACCAATTTTACCAAAATGTTTGTGGACAAAAGTAAAGTGGCATGTTTTTTATGGCCCACTCTGTATGTTACCAGTATGGTGTTACATACTGCAGTCGCTCAAGTGTAAGTGATGTTTGTTGACGCAATCATTGCTTGATGCCATGATGCAATGCATCACATGTTTAGAGTTTGGGAGCAGTTTTTCTCGAAAACAGTCGATTGTATGGTTTCTGCAGCTGAAGTGGGAAATTACGTTGAAGATTTGGCACAGCAAGGATACCTGAGCACGTTGAAACTGCTTCCAAATCAGACGCCAGAGCTTGATTACAAGATCATGGAGCATCATAGAGAACACATGTATTTATCACCACCCTGAGGCTTAATTACTATTCAGATAGCATACTGTCGTTATTACCCAGATGCTGAGCATTTCACCTTTTGTCACTTTGTGCTAGAACTGTTCATCTGTCAGCCCTTGAACTTTCCTTATGGTCTTGGGTCTCTTGGCACATCTAAACAGTGTTACATAAATAAGGCGCCCTTTTTCTTTCTCTCATAATTCAATCAAACGGTGATCAATTTACGTGAAATTTTTACCACATGTAGCTGAAGAAATACTAATTCAAAATATTTGGAAAAAATATGGCTGTTAATTAAATATTCTTTGCTAGTTGTGACGTAATGCTGACATCATAGTGTGCCGCAAGTACAAACTGGCTTGTCGCAAACGGTGCTGACAGACTTGCGGAATAGCTGCCGTGTTGATGGCGAGCTTTGTCTGGTTCACTTATGACTAACTGTTGTAGTTTAACCACTATGGCCTCAAAAACGCCCAAAACGATTATTTTCACACACTCGTGGGAATAGCTCAACTTTTGCACCTTCCAGCCAGACAGTGCACAGGCAAGCACCGCATGCGAGATAGTTAAGTTTTTGGACTGCAAGATGCCTAATTTTATGCCCCCATGTTGCTTAATGTTGATACGATGAACATTTTTCATCAGTGAACAAGAAAAGTTTGCCATCAAAGCAGGGTAGCAAATGACAGAACAAGTTGAGACAATCCAGTTTGTACTCATGACACATGACATCAGCATTACATCACGACTAGCATAGAATATTTAACTAACAGCCATATTTTGTCTAAATATTTTGAATTAGTATTTCTTCAGCTACATCTGGTAAAAATTTCATGTAAATTCATCGTCATTTCGCTGAATTATGAAAGAAAGAAAAAGGGCGCTTTTTATGAAACACTTTAGATTGAATGGTGCCTGTCATGTACATTATCTGCAGTTTTTGTACAGAAGAAAGAAAAATGTGTTCATTTATAAGGCAGTTAATTAATCGTTAAAAGTGTTCTTCATTGTGTTGTTCTTAATTTTCCATTGTCACTGGCTAATCCTTGTCATGTGATATGTTGTGTTTCTGTTGTGGGTGTTTTTAGTCCGTGTAATTACTAATTCACAGTTCTTCCTGTGCCATAAGGCCCATAAGCGATGCAGGTCTCCAATTTCTGAGCCCTTAGCCAGCACCAGTTTACACTGTCAGACCACAGTGGTTAAGCTAGTGCAGTGTGCCTGTTTGTACCCCAGCATTTGCTGCTACCCATGGAGGGTTGGCCAGACTGAGTTGACCTGCGTAGCCAAGATTGTTTACCCATCTGCTGATGGTCACTTAAGTTCAGTACTAACCAACCCCGGCTTCGATTTGCTTCGTTGATTGAAACCAGTGTGCTAACCACCAGACTTAGCAGCTATTCACTGTTATTGCATGGTGCACGTGTAAATGGTACAAGTTCGGAGTTGTTTTTCAGCAAGTGCAGCACAGGTGGCATTATTTAGCAGCTGATGGATGCTGTGTGCTGTACGTGCAGTGGTCAGATGCCGGCTGAGGCTGATTTTAACTTGCTGGACACTGCACGGAAGGTGGAAGTCTATGGCATTCGCATGCATCAGGCCAAGGTCTGTATGCCGCTGCAGCATATAATATTGATTAACTTTTCAACTGATAAGGTATAACGATAATGATAATGTCTAACAGAGTCAACTTACAGCGGAGCTGAACAGTCTATAAC
>Ga0209367_1012140_pt1 | contig 11322 bp, 7 predicted proteins | sample WorMetLIZISLAND2_FD_187412 | JGI IMG/M metagenome (GOLD analysis project Ga0209367, IMG submission 187412) | Marine gutless worms symbiont microbial communities from Max Planck institute for Marine Microbiology, Germany - Olavius geniculatus... ... | reverse complement strand
CATTTAAGGACTTGCACATCGAAAACAGCAAAAATTACAAAAGGTGATATTATTCAGCAGCACATTGACACACAGTCAGTGTGATGCGGGCAATAGATAAATTCTGTGAATTTATTTACGACATGTCGTAAGATAATCTTATGACATCTTAAATGATGAGTTATGATAATTTTATGACATGTCTTACGACATGTCTTACGACAATGTTTGTGAATCGGGCTCCAGGATTCCTTCCGGATCACCCCCAAAATTGAACCACTGGTAGTTTTTGCTATTCCCGACATTCCCTGAAAATTTCAGAAAGATCCTTCCATAACTTTTGAGTTATCTTGCTAACACACAAACAGACAAACAAACTCTGGCAAAAAACATAACCTCCTTGGCGGAGGTAATCATGAGCACAGCGACTTATAAGCTGAGGCGCAGTATGGCATTAATATCAGCCCCTCTACTTTCCAGGCTTTAATACGAAAAAACCGTCGACCAAGCAAGTAGCAACCGCCCAAAATGTCCCTTCCCAGTTGACGTAAAACCACCCTAGATCGCATACAATTTTACAGACGACAATAAGATAGTTCTAAAGGTGCATGCATCAGCAGTGAAATGCACACAGAGCGTCATAGACAGAGATGCATCGTATGCAGCAGTACGCGCAACGCCCATTCCATCCCAACATTGCCTCACATTCACATCATTATGCATAATACACGATACTGCACATGGCTGGAATGCCTCGATGTTTCTCACTTCACTGCAGCCACATGGACTCCAAGCTTACTACGTTGTTCAGTTCCTGGTAGTTTTTCTTCAATTTCATTTTATGCCCACCTCCCATAAAGTCCATTTTCGCTCTACACTCCATGCATAGATGTTCAATTCATCCAAGCCGTAAGACGAAAATCACTACAGAGCAAAATAGCAATTATCCATGTTTTTTTAAGTTGTCCACAAAACGTTTGTTATAAATCGCCACCGTATGCAGAACGACTTAATTTACTGTACTAGCTTATAACCAGGGAATATAGATACGATTATTTATTAAATATTATTATTATTATTTTTTAATGCCCTAAGGTGTAAAGAATTATTATTATTATTATTATTAATTATTTATCCCTGCTTATAACCTTTCTGTGTTGTACTTTTTCTGCTCGCTTGCTTGCTAACTGCTGCTCTAGAAAGAAAAACACGAAGCTAAATGAAACCCGGATTAACTAATAAATCTATTCTTTGATAACGGGAGACAATAAGTGTGTCGCAGTGCCGTACCAAGCACCTTGAGTCAACTTTTACGACACATTTACGTCTCCTCAACCCTAGTATAGTCGGACACAGACCTTGATGAAACCTACATGTGCCGACATCAACACCACTATTCGTTCTAGTTTTATCGAGCGACTTGCAGTTAGACTCTGTTGTAAAAATAATTAATTGTGCTTTTAGAGAAGTGTTTTGGAGTAAAATGGATTTATATTAAGGCAATAAAGTCACTCCAAAAAAGCCGACTGTTAGCACTGCCTGGCGATAAGTTCTTGGTTGTTTTTCCTAGCAGACGTCCAGCAGTGCGCAACACTCGTTCGCTTGCTGCTGATGCAGAGCACTTGATCGCGTAGAACTGCAGTCTGGTGTTTTATCGCCAGAACTGCGCTGTTCCGGCATACTTAGTGACTTTTACATTACCAAGGCACTGACATATCTCATGGACTATATAGAAGCTCACTAAGTAAGTAAATTAAGTAAGTACGTATTAGTTTTTATAGGACGGACAATGTCGACCGACAAATCCGAGGCTCAGGCTAGTAGTCAGCTGGTCTATTTAATGTTTATGGTTTAAAAAATAACTTCGCAATTATCCGAAATGGCTTTCCCGATATCTAATCGTTTTGTTTCGCTCTCAAAATCTATTTATACAAATCCATTTCCTATTTAGTAGTGCACAGTACAGTAGTCAAAAAAGAAATTCTGAAATAAATACAAGCGCGCAAATGTGCCAAGTGATGACGTTTTGAACGAGACACGATAGGTGAAACTGATGTGAGGATATTCAGCTCTATAAAAGGTTTGTTCGGTAAGCGTAACTTAAACTAATAGTTTGGTCATTTTAGCGTATACGTTCGAAAACTTTTCTGAAAGAATTTACAAAGTTATATTTTTTTCAGAAATGTGCATAATCATTAATTTAAAAAGTTACCCGTAAAAGCCCAATTAATTTTTCTTCGTCCCTCAATGGCCGCGATCTGGGGTTAGTCTTAACCAGTGACTAGGCCTACATGTAAAACGTCAGACTTGCATTTTTGAAAAATGTAACATTTTAGGCATTTCACGTGCTAGTCAGAGCAAAGGGTCACTGTAACACTGTCCAAGCATCAGAGATTCTACACAGCCCGCTGCTGCACAGTGTCTGGACCCCTAGATTGATACTGATCGGAAGTGAAGGCCAGGTAACTTATAGAGACGAAGCGCTCAGTCGCATAAGTTAGTCGGTTGCGTGACGACACATCTCGTCACGCCACCTATCGACTGCACTGCGACCTGCGAGTCAGTAATGTGAAATGGATCTCGCTTGCGTCGAAACGTCTTGACGCTTCGCTCATTGTCGCCGGCGCTCTGTAGGCCACACATTTCACGTTCCGTCATTAAACTGGACGTGTTCGTTAAAGGCACTGGCAGCCACAGTACGGTACTACGCCGTGTCTCAAAAAGCAAGCCGCTTTTATTTTTTAAATAGCTCAATGAATTCATTGTTTTAAGCAACCAAACTACGACTTTCACAAGGCAGTGTAGCGACAGTATATGAGGTGGGGGTGGGCAAAACTACAGTCATTTACGCCAAGTTTCTTCCTGGTGTTGCGTGCCAAAGATTATTAAAATCGGCGGACGTTATACGGAACTGTTCAAAAAAGTGGCTTGCTTTTTGAGACATGGTGCTGTATTTAAAGACAGCGTGCCGTCCTTCTCGGCATTACTTGTCTTAATACTATAAAATGTCTACAGATATGAAATTAATCATGCAGACGAGCTTTTTATAGGATTCTCATAAAAATAAGCAGAAAAACACGTTTCAATTGTAACGGAAATAAAAACAGTTTAAGCGCAAACAAGAATGCCGAAAGGTATGTGTTTTGAAAACTTATTGTCAACATAAATTACATAATCACTACAAGTGTATATGCTTCTCTACACTTATACTCACTGTGTTGACAGTTGAATTCTTAAAAGCCATTTCGGATAATTGCAAAGTTATTTTTCAAAACCATAAACATTAAACAGACGAGCTGACTACTAGCCTGAGCTTCGGATTTGTCGGCCGACATTGTTCGTCTTATACTTACTTAATCCGTTTACTTAGCGAGCTTAGTCTGTGGAAGATGCCGGTGCCACCGTGACAGTGCCTAAACAAGATCAGCTGTGCTCAGTAGATGATCCACAGGCGCGAACGAGTCAAGGCGACTCAGACGAAGAGACTGCGCTATGATTCGTCGTAAACGGTCGTATTATAGATGTCGTGACGTCCAGTCGGACAAACAGCAGGACATCGTATAGGCTGACCGATGATAATTTTGTCACTAGAGATTTGCCAGGCAATTGCGTCGTTATGTACGGATTAGTGCTCGTATAACACACTGTACTTTGTGTTTGGTATTACTGTGTATTTTTTTTCATTTTTTTCATTTTTATTTTTTTCATTTTATTAGCTGTTTTCTTTTGTGTTCCTATGTACTACGTGTACGATTTTGATATTAAATAAATAAATAGGCTGCCGTATGCGGCTACGCGGAGATGTTGTTTATCGTCTTGTCCATCAACATGCGCCAAACAGAATGGACAACTGACGCGAACTAGATGGTGGTTACGACACTGTCGACTATTATGCCTCCGCCAACGTGTGACAACTACTCCTTGCGTGCTCTGCCATAAGGCAGGTTCCACTGACGATGGCGCCATCCGACCCGGCTCTTCGCTTCTCTCTTCAGCTCCTCGTAACTGATCTTTTTGTCCTCTTGCTCCATAAGTAGAGCCAGCATCTTCCTTCTTGGTTTCTCCCTTGGCCGTTTCCCTTCTATCTTCCCCGTTAGTACAGTCTTCAGAAAACAGTCATGTCTAGTTTGCTTGGCGTTGCTTGATGACATGGACCAAAAAACGTTGTTCTTGCGCCAGACTCAAGAGGTTTTAACTTCAAAGTCAAAAAGGTACATTTTGGGGCATATTTGACTCAACCGTAACCTTGACCCTTAATCTTTTGACCCCAAAATTTGATGCGTTTATCCTTGCCATAAAGTCCGTTAGTGTTAAACGTTTGGTCGAACTCCGTCAACAAATACTCAAGATACTGTGCTAACAATGTTTGTTCGGGACGCACGCACGGACGCACGAACACTCTGGAAACATAATGCCTCCGGCCACTATGTTGGCGGAGGCATAAAAACGTACACTCACATTATCACACTCTGTCTCTAATGTTACTTTCAGTTCCAGCTAACTGCATTACTGCCAGTGTATAAATTCAATTATTACTATTGTGCTTAAAACCTGCTCAGAAGTTCAACGAAGTTTTGAGTAGGTCGCCAGTAAGTCGAAAGCAGACTTTTCTATTCATGCATGTCGGAAACTTGGTTGGATACTTGGTCTCCGACAGAATAAATTCAATATAAAATTTTAGCGCTACCGTGCAAAGAAAATGAACGTTTAAGCCTATAAACATTTGTTTATAAACGTTTAATATTTGCCATAAAAAGTTTTAACGTTTTTTTTTTGCATTTTTAAAAAGTTGAATAAACGTTAAACGTTCAGTTTAAAAATTATAGTAATTAAAAATATCTATAAGTAAAAATAAAAGTGTTATTAATATAAGTAATAAAATTTTGTATGCAGATTTACTAACTTACATATGATGGCAAACATTGGTGAATACAAAAAAGTATTATGAAACAACGGATTTTATCAATATATATATAAAAAAACTTACCAGTTTACAACTGTGTGTAAGGACGATGTGATAATATCAGTCCTCTAAAATAGCAAAAATCATTTGGGTAACCTTAGATGGGGCTATTCATATGGCATCCTTACAAGCCGACTTTAGTTGGTAATCACTAACATAGTCTAAAGCCTTCTTTATTTGATGTCATTTGTCGTATTAAGCCTACTTGCCCAATGGTTACCGATTAGGCCAAACTGCCCAAAATGCGCACCGTAAAACAACAGATAGGCCTAAGCGTATAATATAAGCATAAAAACGTACACTCATTCAAATAACATTCAAATTTGGTGACGATCGGTTCAGGGGTTTTTGGTTGGCTGAGAGTCAAAGTTTGCCTTTTCCCATAGACTTTAAAGGTCGTCCTTACAACACTCACACTATGATGTGATTTCAACGACAAAAAATGCGTTTTTAACGTTTTTAAACTTTACTTAACGCTTAAGCCCTTATTAGGCCCACATCTACGGATGATGAGCTTGCTCTAAGACACACAACTGTTTCCGCAGACTTTTGTGCCAAATAAACTGCTGCAAAAACAGTCTAATTACTCGTTAAATGATTAAAGACATTCGTAGGGCGAAATCACGTCGGCGATCACGTATACATGGCCGTGGCGTGCTAACTAATTCGAACGCGAGCTAATGAGAAAATCCGGTTCAACGGAACTAGATAAGTAACGAAAGAATAGCGATCTAGGTAGATGGAATCACTTTCATTAACTTCAATCCTAACCGACCAGTAAATGTTCAACTACAATAGCGTATGTGACCATTTCACTACAGGTCAAAGTGTTCTGCGCCAGATCTAGACACATAAACAAAATGTAGGCCTACACACAAATTCTGTTTTCAAACTGGCGTAATGCGATCAAAGTGTTATCGTGGATGAAATGGTCAGATATATTGAATGCAATTGGTTTCATGAAAAATAGTACAGAAGAATGCAAGTGGAATAAATGAGGTATATTTGTTGGGTGTTTTTGCAATAAAACTTGAAGCATTATACTTTTCTAATTTAAATAGCTTTAAACGATCTATCAGTTTCACATTTTTAACTACTTATTGCAAAGTTTATTTTTTCTAGTAGATCTATTGTTGTATTGTGTTATCAGTGACATTTATTGATGTATACTGTTTTATTGTGGCATGTTAGTGGCTGCGGCCCTTTGTCATTAAATGAAATAAATAAATAAATAAAATTTAAAAAAATATTCAATTTCTCATCAACGATTGCGGTCCCAGCTGGTCAGAAAAAAACCGAGGCACTCAAAACTGTCAACAAAAACCAAAATAAAACACAAAAGTACAGCAATATGTAAAACAAAAACGTAAACGAACATAGCTACTGCTAACGAAAGCAAAAAAATGCCCCCATGTGTCGTACGATTAAAAGCAAGCAATGATGTATAGGCCTAGTTGACATTATAGACAGTAAGCTGTTCCATATATTGAAATGATGCTTTGCCTGAAAAAAAGTTTAGACTGCTACCACTAGCGCAAGTTTTAATTTGTCTTCAAGTCTTTAGTTTTTGTATTAATGAACTGGAGTTTTCGCTAGATGATAACGCTATTATAACGCCTGTAGGTGATTTGTTTTTTGTCAAAGACCTTTTCTGTTTCTCGTTAACTCATGTAAACGACATACAAACCATTTAAATAGTGATGTACTATCTTACTATAAAGGCTGCTCACTGTCCTTTCGTAGTTAATATATTTTTCTTTGTTTACACTTTACTCGCCTTTGTCTTCGCGTTTATTCCGTGTGCACTGTTCGATGTTTGGCCGTTAAATAAATTGCAGCGCAAACGGCAGTTTTACGACGTAAGTTAGCGATCGCAATAGCAGTCTTGACACACTATCACGTCATTATCAGAACAACGTCAAAAGAAACCTCTTCCAAACTCTGCAGACTCTCCAAGCAAGGTCGGCTTTTGATACGTTGCCGTGTAAAAATAATCATACATTCTTCAAAGACAAAAACAGATAAGCTTCGTGTCAGCAAAAAAAACCCGAAATTTTAGCGAAGTCATAATGTACAGAGCAGTTATAATCATACTGTACGGACTCCACAAGAAATATACATTTGTACTTAGCAAATTATAAAGCACTACTTTAAGAGATTTTTCACTAAAGTTATCTGGACATATCAGCCCACATAGCAATGTCCACACTAGTCAAAGTTGCTAATGGTTTGGAAATCAGACGCGTGAACCACAAATCAACAATACAATTTACTCAAATGTTCTTACAATGCTGTCTTGCTTTTATAGTCCGAAAAGCTATAAACAGCTTTTGTTGCGTCGCGCCATCCCAGTTATCAATTAGTGTCTGGAATACGTTGGCATCATTCGCGGCGTTTAAAACCATAGTCGCTAATTCTATTGATAGATCGAGACTCGAGAGGTCAGCAAAGCCAAGAACCGAGTTTAGATGCTCAGTTGTATCTTCTGACATATTTCAATCATACAATCGACATATATGCACATAAAACAGTAAACCAATGCTGACATTTTGTATTCTAAACGCTATCGATTTCTGATGGCTTAGAATAACGAAAGTTTGATTAGTCGATTCGCAAAATGAACAGTGCTTATCACTGAACACAATCGACGTCTTGTTAGACAATTGACAATAGGCCCTACAGCACATCTACAGCGATCCATCTCCGGATTATCCACGCACGTCACACGTTCAACAAACAGAAGAATCTGAACCCCACGACTCCATTGCCATGCCCCGTCATTCATCACAGCATATCCGAAAGACAGCTTTGTTAGTTCGCTTCAACGGATAGCCGGGATAAGGATTCGTTAACAATAAAACTGGCTGGGTTGTGTATTGAAAATTTAGATTGATCGGCAACAACTTAACAACCATAGGAAGCAATAAATCACACGACTGCGTCACAGATGACAACTCAATTTTCGTTTTCTTAATAATAGTATGAGATGACATGGATTTTACAGACAGATAGGCCTATAATTTATTAGGCCTACTTGCGGCTACAGCTATAGCAAGTGGGAGCGGACGGCTTAAAGGCCAAGTCGCATAAAAAAAAAACTAAATTAAATAAATAAGCGTAGAATGTGATGCTAATTAACAATACGCTGATGAACTGAAAGAAAGACACCGCTTTACATTAATTTTAATTTTTTAAAAATATTGTACAAACGGAATGACGACGTCACATAATTTGCTCACGGCGTGTACTGCAGCGTGCGAAACTAGCATGTCGCTGTAGCGTCAAGGCAGCGCGCGCTCTGCGCGGACAACTTGCTTGCATTCGGGAACCAGAAAACGACGATTGGTGCAACGGAAACAGCATACAGTCGGCCTACTTTCGGTACGACAGCGACATCTCGAAATGCAAGCAAAGTCTCTTCGCCCGGTACCGCGCTCCATTGACGTCAAATTCTCTCGAACGCGACGTTGACGCTAATACCGTAAGTGACGTCGCAGTTCCGTCACAATTGTCTACTTTAAAACTTATTATATGCCGTACAAAGATAATACTAGCAACAGGAAAATTAACAAATTAACATTTGACGAAGCCAATTAGCGCTTTATAACAGTTACGTAAAACTGCGCGAGTTGGTCTTTAATCATTATCATGGTGCCGTCGACTTTGTCAGCTCTTCCAAAAAGACTACAAGTTGATCGGACCTTACGACACAATTCTAGTTTTTATTAGATAAAATATTTGAACTCATATGTTTTTACAGCCCAGGTTTTATGGCGTTATATGCAAATGTGCTTTTGACTGTTATAAAGCTAAAAAGAAGCAGAACCGTTTTTTCTGTTTTTAGTCGATACGCGGATACCGGCACAGCTGTACGAAAGAGTACAAAACATCAAATCTGTCGCTATTATGACCATAATAGCGACAGATTTGATGCTTTGTACTCTTTCGTACAGCTGTGCCGGTAGAATCACAGTAAGCTTAAACATCGCAGAACACTCTCTGCTTGTAAACAGCAAAGAAAAATACGACGAGACTCGGCTTGACGGTGTCAGAATGTAACACTGTGGCTGCAATCAGCGTACGACGTGGGAGGTCCATGATCTCTCCGTGGGTGGCGCCTGCTTTTTCAGGCAAGCCAACTCCCGAGTTCGAAGGAACATAGCCTGCTCTGACCTGGCCAGTGCGGCAACATTTTTCATATTTTTAAGGCGCCGGCACTTATGGCGCTAACCGCTTTAAAGATCGACCTATTCGTAGGGCAATTTAACTTAAGCCTATCCATAGATCGATATGTAAACACTTGTCTATACACAGTAAAGCATCAAACGGACTGTTGCTACAACGGTTCGTTTAACGGATCTTTAGCTTCATCGCATGCTTCGTTGGTCTAATTTCTCACGCAAGAAAACTAGAATGTGTTTATGCGATGCCATATTACGAGGGCAAGCGTACGGCGTGCACTTTACCGCCGGACAGGTATACGACCGGCCATGCGCAATGCCATGCGCAATAGCTCTGCCACAACAGCTTCGCCCCTCTGATTAGAACCAGCAACATTATAGAGTCGGCGTCACATGAGTTCAAATCAATTTCTGCATCAGTATCGGCATCGCACCAGTTTACTACGTGCCGAATGCTTTGTCCCCTCCAGTAAACGAACAGGTCTCTGGAGAATAGCCTAAGTCGGAGAACTACCAGAACGATGCGGTGCTGTGTTGATAGGCCTATTGTGTACAGAAATGATATGATTAAGCCTATTATTATTGTTACATTGTTATTTTTTTTAAAAATCACCATGTAAAGACAAACGCACACACAAAAAGCGAAAAAGCGCAAGTAAACAAGCAGAAATAAAACGCACGTCTAATCATTACTTTCTGCATATATATGCACGCATATTGTGAGCAGTTTTTGGAGGTTAATTTTACAGCTCGCTGGTTTGGATTTAAAATTTCACTTTTTGTTTTTGTGCCTAGGCCATGGTTAGGTATCAGCGTGGAGGCATTATATTGATGTGACGTCTGTCGGTGAGCGCGTCCGTGCACACCGAAATGGTACCAAAGTACTACCAAAGTCCGATAAACGGATTAGATTTTTATGTGCACGTCGTCACAGTCAAAGATCCAAGGTCACAGAAAAGTCCAGCTGAAGCCCGTTCACAGCATGCAAGTGGACGGATATCGGCTGTGCTTAGTCGTTGCTGACAGTAAAAAACTTACTCAGTGTTTTAGCCAAGAACTTTTGAGATAGCCCCATTTGGGACGGCACTTTTTGTTATCAAAAATTAGTCATGTCACAATGTCAAAGAAGCGGACAAAAAAGCAATTTAAAAACAAATGTCAAATGGAATTTCTGCCGAACATTTAAAATATGCACATCTTAGCATTGTGTTTCATCTAAAACAACTGTTCAATTTGATTTTGATTCATGGTCATGTTCCTGATGCCTTTGGCCAGGGGGTTGTTGTGCCTCTGTTGAAGGATCGTCTTGGTGATACTACTGACTTGAACAATTATAGAGCCATTACAGTTAGCTGTGTAATTTCTAAGGTCTTTGAGTTATGTATTACTAATAAATTTAAGAATCTTTTATGCAGCCATCTTTTGCAGTTCGGCTTCAAGAAAAGCTCTGGTTGCCAGAATGCCATTTTTACAATGCAACAATGTATTAACTATTTTACTCAACGTGGCAGTACGGTGTTTATATCTGCTCTTGATGCCAGCAAAGCTTTTAACAGAATTTGTCATGTGAAGCTTTTTGATAAGCTCTACAAACGTAACATCCCAGTTTGTCTAATTTCAGTGTTGTGTGATTGGTATGGTAAATTATGCTCCTATGTTCGATGGAATGGTGTACTGAGTGAGCCTTTTAAGGTTAGTCAAGGTGTTCGTCAGGGTGGTGTATTATCACCATTTTTATTCAATATTTACATTGATAATCTGATTACATTATTAGAATCTACCGGTTTTGGTTGTTATGTTGCCAATGAGTTTATTGGTGTCATTGTGTATGCAGACGACATACTTTTATTGTCTGCCTCAGTTTCTGGTCTGCAGAACATGTTAGATATCTGTCATATCTATGGTGTCAGTAACTGTGTTACGTTTAATCATAACAAGTCTGTCTGTATGATAATTGGTCCTAACAGAAATAAACCCACAGCTGATATGTTTCTTGGTAGTTTGAAGCTTGAATGGGTTACCTCCTTCAAGTATCTTGGTATTGTGTTTAACTCTGCTTGTAAAATAAGTATTGACACCAGCTATATACGTAGAAAATTTTATGCTTCCTGCAACGGTATCTTGGCTTATTGTAAGTCAGCTGATGAATTCATTCGTCTCAGTTTAGTAAAATCGTTTTGCTTGCCATTGTTGTGTTAT
>Ga0209367_1012139_pt1 | contig 11323 bp, 10 predicted proteins | sample WorMetLIZISLAND2_FD_187412 | JGI IMG/M metagenome (GOLD analysis project Ga0209367, IMG submission 187412) | Marine gutless worms symbiont microbial communities from Max Planck institute for Marine Microbiology, Germany - Olavius geniculatus... ... | reverse complement strand
ACGGTGCCAAATTTTATCTTAATCGGGTCAGGGGTTTTGATTCTGTGGGGGGTCGAATTTTTGGCTTTCCCATAAGAAAGAGAAGTCGCCGTTAACACAGAGCTTGAACTACCGTTCAGCCTGTGACAAGTTTCAAGTTAATTCGCAACGCAATAGTGAACGCCAATTAAATACACTGAGCATACGTCCAAAGCTTATTTTGAACATGGCACTCACTTTGCACCGTTAATCGAAATTTTCAACTGTACTGGGGCTTACAGGACGAGTGTCACTGCTACTAATAAGTTCTTTCGTTACTTATCAAATTAACGCATCACACATGCACATTTTGGAGTAAAAATAATAATTATGCCACAAATGATCAACTAAAATGTGCGTTTTTAGTCGTCACCTCTGTGATTTTGGTCAGCGTGACGAGTATCGAGCGGCATCGTATTCGTGTTGGTGGGTTGTCGGTCGGAGCTGACCGCGGTATCCTGCCACGACACAGTGCTGTTAGCCGTGAGTCGTCTGGGCCGTGTCGATACGTCATCGTCGTCACGGTCTCCCCGCTCTGACGAGGTCGTGGCCGGTCTTGCGGAGGATCCACGGCGCGACCATCGCGTGGGTGACAGCGAGGACGTCGCCGCGGCGAACACTGCGGCCACGGTGCTCGGTCGACGCGAGTCGAGACCCTTCCCCAGTGCGCGGGCAATGATAGACAATGACCGCGACTGTCGACGGTCCGAGTCTGAGCCAACGGCAGCAGCGGCGTCGACGTTCGACTGTGCCTCGTCTTCACTCCACGTCGCATCTGACTCCGCACACGCGCAAAGATTTAAGGTTTAAGGCCAATCTAAGCCTAAAGCTTTTTGTGGGAAACCCATTGCAGAGCTACGAAGCTGCCGTATGGGATCACACAATGCTACCCGCCACCCGACACTGCTGAACGCGCCCCGCCTTAACCCCAGCCAGTCAGGCAGGTGGTACTCAATTTACCTGACCCGGAGGAATGAAAGCTTGAGTTGATCTTGGTGTTGGTTATAGATCAAGATGGTTTACTTGTTCGCAGACAGTCACCCTACTAGTAGTGACCATTTAATACCACCCGATCGGAGGTTGAACCCGCGCTCTCTTTATCGTAAGTTTGACACCCAACCGTTAAGCTGCCAAGCCATCTTGCAACATGCTAATGCGCGCACAGAGCGAACGATATGAACTGAAATAATCTGAACTAGATTGTTCGGTTTGCACAATCCATGCAATGCAACTGAATCGAGAGTTCACATCAGCTTATTTCGTTTCATTTCTGTCACTTTGTACACTACACGCCTTTAAATCTTTCAGTAAACTACATAAAATAAAAAAAAACTAAGAGATAATCTGGGAAACGGGCAATGGCGGCATGTCTGAATCCGTAAAGCAGCTCCTATCTTAGAAGTCTATGGCGAGTGTATTTTTACTTGTACCTATTTATACTTACAAACTTTCGAACGTGGCTAGTAAAATACGCAGAATGTTTCGCTTAACACGTAAATGTAGCTTCTGCTACAATCTCACTAGTAGCAAGAAATCTTAATAGTTTTAAGCAGTTTATAGGGACTACTAACTTTAGGATATTTTTGAAATATTCTTAATCGTTCGCTTATTTGTGCTTATGTTCTCATTATTTACGGACGGTTTTCGGTGTTGTTTCAACTTCGCCGTTCCTGTTCGTCACTTGTAACTTTTAAAATGTCATCTTTTTTCTGTGGACATATTAAATGATGACGATGACAATGAATGATGACTGGAACGTACCGACGTGCAGCTGAATGTGTTCGAATTCGGTGGCTTTCTGGCGAGCGATCGCCGCGTCGGCGAGCGCCTGACTGCATGCTGCTTGCGTCTGTTCTGCTCGCACTCGAGCCGTCTCCATTCTGTCAGACAGACAAATCACATGCCGACTAGAATGATGGGAATAAGTAAATAAATAAGTTTTTATTATTTCAATAGCGTGAGACTACACCATGTCAAAATGTACCAGACTATTCAACTGTAATCTCTATAATTGAAACGAATCACAACAGCTATGGCCCAGTGTTTGAATTGCCGGGAGCGAGAGGGGGTTGCGGAGGTTGAACCCCCTAACTGTTTTCTTAACCCCCCTAACACACTGTCAAATTATGTACTTGGGATCAGCTATATACTATATACGTACGATTTACATCACAATTTTGGTCGGGCTCCGACCGTCGAAAAGTTCAACACCCTCAGCTAAATTTTCACAATTCAAACACTGCTAAGGCCGCATGGGCACAATAAACAGTTACCCGACTACTCTGCCTACATCATTGTATGCAATTTTGTGAATAACGTCCTGAGCAAAAAAAAATGATATTCTGATTTAAATAAAAGCAGCCTAAAAGTTTGTGTATAGTTTTTTTATAAAGATCGATCGCAGAGCTATAGAGCGTCACCTACCATAAAAGATCAGACAATGTTAATTGCCACCCGATAGAGACACGCGCCCGCCTCAATTCCACCCAGACAGTCTGTTACTCGACTGACCCACCCCAAAGTAATGGAAGGCCGAATTGACTTTATTGTTAGTTATATGCCGAATGGGTTTACTGTCCGCAGACATTCTCCGATTCAAGTAGTAATCAACTGTTAGATCAGCCGTCGATCTCACGACCTTTTGATCGTTTGTTAAGTATCTAAATTCTGCTAGCGCATTATAATAAACGAATATTGCGTTGTATTGCATTGTCTACCACTGATGCATATGACTGTGGGCATGCGCAGTCGCTTAACTCGTTGTAAACCTTTTGTACAGTTTGTTGGGCAGTAAATACACAAAAAATCCAAGTAAATGAAATTTTAGCCACAGGTGAAACACCTAAGTCACCAACACCAAGGTCAACTCAGCCTTTCATCCCTCCAGCGTAGGTAAATCAAATACCCGCCTGTCTGGCTAGAATTAAAACGGGGCGCATTCACCTGTGGCGGGTGGCAGGTAACTCTGGGTGAGTTATCCCATATGGCAGATGATGCTCCGCACCTTGGCGATTTATCATACACGACCTTTACCTGGCGGTGGCTATGTCAGTCTTCTGCATGGCGCTGTGCGCGGCTTGATTGGCCTGAGTCACGGCGTTGTCAACGCGCTCGCGGAGTTTCCTCGTTCTCATCGCAAACATCCCCGAGCCCGACTTGTCGCTCGCCAGCTGCGTTATCAACTCGTTGTCGCGATACTTGCCTGAACACAAACATTTACTGGTGGTAGTAAGTAATAACAATAGATTATAGCAATAACCCTGAGAAGCAGGTGTGGTACGTGGCGCAACGTATAATCAATTAATCAATCAGGAAATTTGTAGAGCGCCCTTTAAGCAAAGTTCTCAGAGGCGCCTGTTAAGAGAACGTACAATAAAGAGGCTATGTCTTAACTTTTTAAGGCTTGATGTGAAATAATGTCTGCTAATGTCACTGTTTATCAGTTCAGACAAAGTTCGTTTCACACGGCTGAAGCCGACGAGCAGAAGCTGCGCTGACCGAACCGAGTTATGCGTGAGCCCGAGACGACCACGTCGTCTTGGTCTGCAAATCACAGCTGAGCTCGAGCAGCAACGGTGTGAATTGTTACCATCATTATCAATTATCATGATACGATACCGTCGAAATATCCTGGTCTTTGACCCTGAACGTGATCAAAAGTCATCAGTGCAACTTTGAACAGTTTGTGTTGAAGCACCGGCATTTACTCGTACAAACCTAAGTATTCTGTATCATAGAAAGTCACACGAGTATTGATTTTACGTATATACTATACATTTTCCCTCTCACCGAGTATCAGTATCAGCTCCAAGTGAAGCTATTAAACAAAATTATATTGCACAGTTTTACGCTGTCAGTTGGGTGACTCAGAAAGTGTACCCAGCCTGTAAAAAGTATGTCATACAAATTCCCTGCAAGGTAATTTCTAAAAGTTAAAAAAACTAATGAGAACCGTATGAATAGATTGTGAATCAAGTCCTATACGAAAAAAATCCCGACCGCTAATAAGTGAAACTTTACTGGAGAATCTTGAGAAGTATTGAACTATCGAGCAACAAGTTGCAAATATAAATAAGACTATAACAGGTGGTGAGATGAAAACACTAAGTACACACTCCAAAAGTTACATCTGCAGCAGCAGCAGGAACGTCGTAACAAAACACAGACCTTCTTCAACGGAACCGTCTTGAAACGTCGTAACCCCGTAGCCGTTCTTCTTGTTGTTGAACCACTCGCCCTCGAACTTGATGCCATCCGTGCGCTCGCAGACGCCGTAACCAGACCGCTTGTCATTCTTCCACTCTCCGGCATAAGTTTCCACCATGCTCAGGTCCGCCGTAGTGCTCTCTCCAGGACGCACGTCATCCTGCAGCCAGAGGGCAAACGTATCATGTTCGTCTCACCGACGAGAAAGTATTTCAAGAAGGAGGGGTACGTCGTAAATTAAAATAAAATACGAAAACGTCAGCATGTGTTGACAAGACACGGTCTACAAAATTTGGTGGTGCTCGAAAGGATAAATGAGAAGACACTCAAGACAGCGAGAGGGACGTCAGTGACTGGACAGTAGCTAGACAACTTGAGCGAATCATGGAAGGACAAAGTGCGCCCAACAGAGCTCATTAGAGCATCAGAAGACAGATTGCTCTGGCAGCGTATGGTCGCCAAAGTCGTTGACGACGGCACGGCAACATGAAATGACACGAACCCTGCCACACTGATCGATCTTCATATGTTACCTAGCAAAATGTTGCAAATAAAAATGAAGTATACAAATACGATACATAAAACTGGCCGGACACACCAGCGCGCGAGTAAAGCTTCCACTGCTAAATTTCTATAGTAAATGAAAACAAGAAATTTGAGCTAACGCTCACGAAACGCGCAAAAGCCTATAGCAGTTCCTGTTCGCAAACTGCCTTAGTCTATCTCCAGCCATTTCGTCGCAATTCACTCTTCTAGCGCGCGGCGCAGCCGAAGATTACAAAAAAAAAACAATAAAACCTCTTATTTTTAGAGTTCAGAGACTTTCAAAGTCATCCATGTTAATACGACTAAAATCTCGTCACTAGGGTTTGTTGTGATAAGCAGCATATCCATGCCTATCTGCAGCCGATTTCACGGTAAACTGGCCAACAAGGTCAAATAACGACTTTTAGGGAGTATCGTTCTTTCATGCCCCTATGCGCGGGTTTCCTTCAACCTAGAAGGTCGAGACTTGGACCGTTGAAATCTACGTTCAATGCTGAAAATTTCATGTGCAGCTTGTCTTAGTCTATCTGTAGTGAATTCAACGCAATTCACACTTGAAATGTGTCTCGCAGCCCAAAATCGCCAAAAATCCATAAAACCTTTATTTTAATGTTCAATGTCATCCAAGGTCATTGCTGTCCATGGCAATCTAAAGCCCGAGTACGACTTTCTATTAGTGATTAATAGTAACCTGGGCCCTATCGCGCACCGTTTCTGAGATGCAGCGACTTATTGACCAAAAATCGCAAATTTTGCCAACCCCCTCTCATTTAGCGCCTTTGCTCGGGGTGACCCTCTTCGAATTTATAAAAAAGCTTCACATATCATAAAACTAGAGTCTTCCTGGCAGCCGACAGTGAAGATTTGGTGATTCTAGCTTGCACCGTTTTTGACTGATCCACCCGTGTGACAGACAGACGGATGGATGGACAGAATTGCGGTGGCAAACATGCGGTATAGCAGTTTCTGCTTTTGCGCGTAAAAACAGGAAAACACATCGGCGACATAATACGCGGCTGTCTACGCTATCGTCGGAATTTCCCATTACGAGTGTCAAACTTTGACATCGTTGTCATAAACCCATTATTGAGAATCGCAGCATTGAATTTTTGTAGTCAATTGCTTGCGACTCTTGGCGAGCGGACACATGGAATGCGCAATGCACACAGACCGTTAATTAGGCCGCTGGGAACGATAGTTCCCGAAAGGTTTTCTTTCAGCGCGAGGTCTCCGACGTCCCTCGACCGATCGGCGCGAAATTTTGCCACATGGCTGGAAGTATGTTCAGTTTTATAATTCCGGTCCAAAAATTCCAAAAATTTGGGAGCGTGTCCCCCCCCCTAAAAAATAGGAAGAGGCAAAACATGCTATATTTGGCGCGATTTCGGACCCCTTTAGAGTTTGAGCGCGAATATCTCCGGAACGGATAGAGATATCCAATATCAGAAATCGACATGATCGACAGCGTTTTCTTCCGCGTTCGGCGATAAAAGCTCGGTGAATTTTGGTCCACTAACCACGCAGATTTAAAGATGCAATCATACCCACAAAATCGAATTGTCCAGAAAACCATATTTTGGCCCCTATGGGGTGCTGCGCCCCAAAATTTTTACACGCGCTACAGAATGGCCAAGTCATGTTAGCGTACACCCTACCGAGGATGAGGGCTCCCCAACAATTTTGTTTCAATGGGGGGGTCAAAAACTGGCTTAAAATGTAGCGTATGAGCCTTAAGATATTTTAGCCATGAAGAGTAGCCTAACGAAATTTTACTACATGATGTGACGTTAGGTAGGGGTGTTAACCCGTGTACAACTTTTAAGGGACACCGCCCCTTTAAAATTTGGGAAAGCAAAAAACGTCCAATATTCGCAGCGATTTAGGACAACTTTCAAATTTGACTGCAAATGTCTCTGAAACGGATGCACCTATCGACAAGCGGTAAACGACGTTATCAACTACTGTCCATCTCGCGCTAAAAAAATTGTTGAACTTTGGTCCACTAATTACGAAGCTGTGTTAGCTCATTTCGACCTACACAAAATCGACAGTGCGCGCGTTTTCGGGCAACACTAGAATTTGATCGCATATATCTCGACAATAAATATAAATATCAATGAACGAAAAAACGGCGTTTTAACGACTATCTAATCCACGTCGAAACCAAAAAATTTGGTAAACTTGTGTTTACTAGCAGCAAAGTTCTGTTGTCTCATTTCGAACCACCCAAGTTCAACATTGCGCTTGCTAAACAGGATAATGCAATTGCGTTCAAGCCACGTGACTTTGCTGCAAACGAAATTTTAATCTCCTAATGGAACGTTCAACGCCGGGCGGCCTCACGTTGGGCTCTGCCCCAAATTTATAGTTTTTCTACGCCTTTTGTCTTCGAGCTAGCAGCGACAGACGGCAAAGTTTCGAAATCGGGCCTGTATGATGGCCGAATGACAGAGGAACTGGAAAATGCAAACTATAAGGAAATGTACGAAGAAATGACAGCTTAAAAGTAGTTAAAATGCAGCGATTTGCACGAAACGTTAAGAATAAAAACAGCAGAACTGAAAAAAGGCGAAATAAAGTACTTATTTAGCTTACAATGTGCTAATTCAGGTCCAGAAATTTCAGAAATTTCATATATACCTGACTGATGAAGCTCGTACAGCTGTCGGTGTGTGCCGACTCGCGGTCTTCGCTGGCCGATCTACTCCCGGAGCCGTCTCTTGCTGCTCGCCGGCCCACCCTAAACGTCGATGACTCGCCGAGGGACGTCTGCTTGCGTAGTTTGAGGGTCCGAGCCACGGCACCTCGCAGCCCGATCCCCCGCGTAGACCCCGCCGTCCCTGACGACTGGGCGGCGACGAGGACGAAGCCGCCGCGGCCCTGAGCACGGGCCCCGGAGAACTGTGGGTGGTCGTCGTCTTCCAGGGAGGTCGTATGGACGGACGACTGGGATGACGAGGTGTGCGTCTTGTGCCGGTAGTGCACGGCGACGCTGTACGGAACGGACTGTCTGATGCCGAAGCCGTGTCGACTGCCTTGCAACCACTGACCACGGTATGAACCTGGAGTACACATATGACAACACGATCATCCCATGAGTTAACGCTTTATCATTCGGGGATATGGCTAGTTACCGTCGCTATACTAGTTATGTTGCACGCATGGAACCAACTTCCTGACGAACCCAGATCCACCACGAACACTGCAACCTTGAAGAAATATATCAGAAAACGTTTTACAATTTCGTTTTGCAGACTATTATGACTTTTTTTACCGTGCGATGGCCTGCTTTTTGTCTGTATACCTGCACACTTTAAGTAGGCTATACGTGATGATAATGATGATGATGATGACCAGCTTAATATTAATTAAAGAAAAAATACACAAAAAACAGCATGAACAAAAATCTGTAATTAGGCAAAATGATAATTTGCTATATTTAACTATAAAATAAGCGGATAAATAGACAATGATTAGGCTACCTCCGTCGGCGTATGTTTCGACGCCGTAGCCGTCTTGTATGCCGCTCGTCCAGGTTCCATCATAACGTGCACAGGACGACGCGCTTAGACGCACACCGTAGCGACCCTTGAGGCCTTGCGCCCACTCGCCTCGGTATGTCCACCTTAGCCATACACAACAACTGTTGACATCGTTTTTCGTTGCTTTTTTGTGAAACTTGAGTCAGTATACAGTCTGCAGTTACGTATGACCGCTTAAAATGATGGTCACATGTAGACTTTCAGAGAACTAGCAAATGAAATAAATATCGAAGTAGTTTGGTGAAAAGCGGAATCGTTGTCCACTCAACTTTTCAGTTGTATTCGCCAGATGACAACAGCAATTTTCAGTTGTATGTTTAGGCTGGGGTTTAACCCCACGAATTCATCCTTCCTCTGGAGGTCACGGACAATTGGATCCCACAAGTTAGTGTACCTGCCAAAAGGCATCTAAATCCGTCGAATAGAGCGCACGAATGTGACAGACAGACGGACAAATGGCACTGTTTAACGCATTTTCGCAAACAGCTAATATTGACTACACTGTGGTCCGCTGCTACTTTTTGAAATGGCTTCACGAATTACTACCTGTTAATAACATTTACTAAAACATTTGCTGACGCGCGATTGATCAAGAACAAGACCTACAGCAAACCCTAGAGCTTGCAGGAAAAATTTTAATTAGCAAATAATAGTATAGAGTATAGACAAGTTTCTGGTTTAATTTTTATTCGGTTATCACATAAATTTAAATGGACATAATTTTAATACACGCCTAGTAAGAACGCTATAAAAATTCAACAGGAAACGAACGATGACACACGTACTTTCCTTTGGTTTCTTCGCCGAGTCCGTGCCGTTTACCCTGATTCCACTGGCCGGCGTACGAGTTGCCGCTCGGCCATGTGTAAGTCCCGCTCGTCTCGTAGCCGCGGTTCCACGCTCCCTCGTAGCGGCCCTGGCCGGCGGGACCGGTGCAGACTCCGTGTCCATCGGCCTTGCCAGCCGCCCAGCCGCCGCAGTACGAGCCGCCGTCGTCGAAAGTGAACCGGCCGCCGACCTGCTGCTGCTGCTGATGATGATGATGAGGATGATGATTGGACGACTGCTGATGTGACGTTGCTGACTGCGGTGACGTCATCCCTCTGACGACAACGACTATTGGAGTAAAACTGACCTACAGCTGGCTCGTGGACTGGACGCCGAGTTATTGCAGACGTGAAACGAAATGCTGCTTGTTATTGCCGAAGCGACAAAATCTTTGACGCACTGGATGCGTCGAGTAGAGATGACGACTGGTGACGATGCATTGTAGTTTGTTTTAGTGGATTTTCAACAGTAAGCACGATGTGGATATCGCTTTATCGCTGCCGATCGGCAACAGAATGTACTCAGCAGTCGTTCTAGAAGTCTTTTTGACAGCACTGCCTCATTAAGTGTCATATTGCTGTCTTGTCAGAACATCGGATCCGGAACAACGTATCGTGTCCGTTACTTATAACTTCGTCGATCGAAATTTGTTGTCTAGTTTATGACTGGAACATCTGTTGAACAAGTGACATTGCATTGCTGTAATTATTATTCAGCATCATAAACGCTAATAGTGCCCTGTCTACATCCATGAAGACTAACAGCGCGAAAACAGGCAAGTATTAAGAACTTTGCAAAAAGCCGGAACAGAATAAAAATTTCTGATGTAATTTTAAATACTAAATGCAAGTGTGATCGAGCTAGCAACAATGTAATCTCAATTTTATAGAACATCCTATCGACTTGGTTTGGCATTTTCAGCGTATTTGTCACATTATCATTATCATCCATGTCAGTATAGGTGTTGATACACCGTTATTAAATAAGTAAGTAAGTAAAATAGTAAGAAAGTAAAACGAAAACTTATAGCATATGACGTTAAGTAAACTGTCGAAAGCTGTCAAAATCATACGCCGGACTTCTGTGTTTATCTGGAAGTGAGTTCAAGACAGTATAAGAGAAACACTGGAAAAGCCAGACAACAGTACCTTTTAGTCGCATCCGTATGACAGAGCATTTAAGCTCAAATTTCACTCCTTCGATTTTAACGAGTCGCACAATGAGCGACATTTTGGCATGTCAACATGTCGTAAATCTGTTGCTTGTTGTCAATTTTTGTGGCCTTGTCGTCCGCCTTACTATACGACAGATAAGCTTACTTACTTACTTAGCACTTAGATCCTCCGGTCCTTGACAGGACAATGGGCAGCAGGAGTTCGCCATCTGCTTCTGTTTGTAGCCACAGCCCGGACGCTGTTCCAATCGACTCCTCGGTCCACCAGGTCTTCTTTAAATGTAGACCGCCGAGTCTTCGTTGGACGACCTCGTCGTCTGCCACTACCACGAGAGGTCCATGACACGGCGTGATTGGCTGGTCGTCCAGGTGGCATCCTGATGATATGGCCTGTCATCCGAAGTCGTCTCTCTGCTACATTGTAATCTTTTTTGTACCTGTGTTTAGCTTCTGTTCTTGAATTTCAGTGCTGAACTAATAAATAAAAATAAACAAACAATGTCCTGTAATCTTCGCTGCCCAGTCCGGCTTAGCACCCCCATGTTAGTCACGTGGTCCTTTCATGTAATACCTAGAATCTTCCGTAAGTTGCGCTGGTGAAAGACATCCAATTGCTGACATATTCTAGCTGTACTCTTCCAAGTCTCGCTGGCGTATATGGCTGTAGAGACAATGAGGGAGGTGTAGAGGTCCAGTTTAATCTTGAGGCCAAGCGTGCTGGATCGCCACACGTTGTCAAGACGGATACGACAGATACGACACAAATAAAGATTTTCGACAAAACACAGATTTTAAGCAAGAGTGATTAGGTGGGCGTTCAAAAATGACCCTGCTGTAGATTTGCTGTAGATTTTGGATTTGTTATAAATTTGCTAATTTGCTATAGGCCTACAGCAGGGGTACTCAAACGGCGGACCGCGGTCCGCAATCCGGACCGCGAAGGCATTTTCGGCGGACCGCGAGTCACTTCTGCGTAAGTGAAAAATCCCAACACAACACACATTTCCAT
>Ga0209367_1012138_pt1 | contig 11323 bp, 6 predicted proteins | sample WorMetLIZISLAND2_FD_187412 | JGI IMG/M metagenome (GOLD analysis project Ga0209367, IMG submission 187412) | Marine gutless worms symbiont microbial communities from Max Planck institute for Marine Microbiology, Germany - Olavius geniculatus... ... | reverse complement strand
AACGTTTTTTGCCCTCCCAAATTTTAAGGGGGCGGTGCCCCCAAAATTTGTACTTGCGTTAACACCGCAACATAGAGACATGTCAAGTGCCAAAGTTTCGTCGGGCTACACCCCCTAACTCTGAAGTTATAAGCGCTAATTTATTACATTTTAAGCCAATTTTTGACTCCCCTTTGAAAAAAGTTGTAAGGGGGGCCGCCGTCCCCAGTGGGGGTGCGTTAGTAAGACTTGGTCATTCTCTAGCGCGTGTAAAAATTTGAGGGTGCAGCACCCCCTAGGAACGGAAATATGTTCTTCCAAAAAATGCGCTTTAGGTGGGTACGAGTTCACATCGAGATCTCCAAGGTCACTGTAACAAACTTTACCGGACTTGTTTCGCCTAACGCAGGAGGAATCGCAGTAGACGGAATAAAAATCTGATTTTGAAAATCTTCATTTGTTTCGGAAATATTCGCCACCGAACTTCGAAGTCGTCCAAAATCGGGCTAAATTTTGCATGTTTTTGGCCCCTGAAATTTTTTTGGGGTGTGCCCCCAAAATTTTGGACCGGCATTATAAAATTGGGTTTAGTACTGACCATCGTGCAAAATTTCACGCCATTCGGCCCACGCATCTCGGAGATCTCGCGTTGCAAAAAAAATAAATAAAACATCTGGGCTAAAACTTAAGTCCGCTTCGCAAGCTATCGCTTCCGGGCGGACTACTTACTAAAAATGCAGCATACGTAGCATATCGGTACACGACTATCAGGGACAGTAGAAAATTACGGCAAAAATGGCAAAAAACGGCACACTTTTATGAAAATCGCCAAAATCGCGGTAAAGAAACGGCATCAAATAATGAGCTTGAAGACCATTAGACAGTCTATAAAACTCAACATCTAGCATTGACGACCATCACTACATGCAGCAGAAGGGTTTTCATTAGTGATAATTTTGTTGCTGCGGAACATTAAAATACATTTATTTATGATGACGTTATGCTATATGATCATATAAATTCTACAGCGGTATTTGAATACTGGTAGGCTAGGCCTAATACTGCTTGACGAATGCCTAGATCTATAGACAGTGTCAGACATCAGTGTAAACATTCTAAGGCAAGAAAGCATACTAAAAAGCCAAAGATATCTCTGACTCTCTGTGTAATAAAATACATCTATAGGCCTAATGATTTTATTTCATAATTGAACAAAGCATTAAACGTCTCGTCATCATGCTTATTGCATAAATAGTTTGGGCTTAAAGACAGATATTATGTATAAACCTCGATGTCGAATTACCGGTATTCAACGGGAGCGAATCGTCCAAGGTGAGGAGACGAATCAGCCAGGGGGTGAACGAGCCAGGTGGCGAGCAAGCCATGGGACAAATCAGCCAGGCACAGGGGCCGAAAGAGCCAGGGGGTAAACCGGCAAAGGGGCGAAAAACCAGACACCCTTTTTGATGAAAGTTGAACTTGAACTTGGGCAGATTCGTTCCTGGACACTTTTCTTTAGTGGAGAGTGCACTCTCATCTTGCCTAGTTATAAGTGTTTCCCACAGATGTAACATTGTTCATCTTTCTGTCATATTTGTTCCGAGTTATAATTCACTGCTTTTGGCTTGTGTCAGATGAATGCCTGTTTGGGCAATTTCTGTTCAGTGTCATTAGAATGTGGTATTTCAATCCATGGCGTATGATCACTAGGCGTCACCACTGAGATGTTTTCTGGCTAGAAACTGCAGTTTCTGAGCTTGAAGTCCTTTTTTCGGAATACATGCCAACTACAGTTTGTTAGAAGCTCTAGCCGGCAGTTCAAATGCATTGGGAGCAATGTGTCCCCCTTGGACACACCATGCAATGGTAACACGAAAGACTAAAAACTACTGAAAACAAGCAAGTTGTTTTTGGTTAGGGTTAGGATGAGGTTTTTAGTACTGAAAACTATAGAAAACGTTTTTGTTAGTTTTTGGTATTTAGTGCCACCTTTATGCCACTCCCCCTTTCGTACGTGTTGTGCCAATCCAGCCAATGACTGCCATATGCAATAAACCATATATCTACCCGGTATATTATCTCCCCTCAACGTGGGTTCAAAATTTTCCCATGTCAAATTTAGTTCAGTGTGGCATTCCCTTTCAGTGACATATAACGGCATCCATACTGATGAAAATTTGCCTTTGAAGCTCCAGAGGCATCGAATGGAGTAAAGAATGGGAGAGATTATTTTCCTCCCCAACAGATGAAGAAGTCTGGGGGGCGACTAGTAAGTTTCTCCACTCAAAATATTCTAATGTTTGCAAATTTGTAGGTTTAAAATGTTTCAAGTACTTAGCCATTATAAAATATTCCATTATTAGTGGAAGAAGAAGACAAAAAATAGATTAATCTTGGTGTAGGTTTTTTGAGTAGCTTTTTAGCAGGTTTTTAGGTGGGTTTATCTTCAAAAAACCAGCGTGGTTTTTTCGGGCATCTGCCTTGGTGTTTCAGTGCTTGTAGTAGTATTACTAATTATTGTAGTAATTGTAGTAGTAGTAGTTGTTGTTGTTGTAGCTGTTGCAGCATGTGAGGGTGGTGTCAGTGTCCATGTCAGATATGATGTCAGCAAGAGTTTTATCAGACCATTGGCAGTCGACAGACAACACAGACAACTAACACAAATACTACTACAGCTACTACTATGACTACTACATTACGTGTGAGCGACATTCAGAGCTGGCTAAGCTGTGCCCTGTGTGGAGGATACCTCATTGATGCTACCACCATCAACAGATGTCTGCATACTTGTGAGTACTAGTAGTAGTTGTAGTTGTTGTTGTTGTTGTAGTATGCTAGTAGTAGTAGTGGTAGCAGTGGCAGTAGCAGTGGTGGTGTTGTAGTAGTAGTAGTAGTAGTAGGAGCAGCAGCAGCAGTTAAAGGTGTGTAGTTTTTCTTGGGAAACCCATCTCAGATCTATGGAGCATCACCTGCCATATGGGATCACACATATGGGATGCCACCTAACACAGGTGAACGTGCACTGCCTTAACCTTAGCTGGGCAGGCTGTTACTTAGTTTACCTACTCCTGAGGGATGGAAGGCTTAGTTGATTTTGCTGCTGGTTATATACCGAGATGATTTATCGGTCACAGACAGTCAGCCATCCACATAGTAACCACTTGATAGTGAGTGATCTGACCAGGAGTTGAACCCACAATCTTGTGATCATAAGTCTGAATCCACATCACCTAGTAGTGGTATTGGTCGGTGTTGTAGTTGTAGTACTTGTTTTGTAGTTCTAGTAGTAGTTGTATTGGTTGTAGTTGTTGTAGTCATGTAGTAGTAGTAGCAGCAGCAGCAGCAGCAAAATAATTAGTAGTAGTTGTTGTTGTAGTTTGTCGGGCATGTATAATATCTCATCTACAAGCTCACTGTGCTTGTCCACTTTGCAATCTTGCACTCAATGACCTCCAACCTCACTTTCATCTCAGGTATGCTTTTATTAATTATATTTATTATTGGGCCGTCCTTCCTAGAAGGAGGCCCCATCATGTATCGATCCTGTCCGTCCGTCTGTCCCGTGCCGCCACCTAGAGGGAAAACAAAAAGGCCTACGAATACCAAACTTGGTAGAAAGGGTCCCAGGGCCCAGAGCACCCTGTGGATCAATTTCGAGGTCAAAGGGTCAAAGGTCAAGGTCACAGGACACAGTAGTTGTGTCAACGTAAGCCTAATTATCAGAATTTCTAGACGGTGATTGGTTGATTCGCGTATGTAATATGGCCTGTTTATGAATACGGCCTGTTACATACGCACATACTCAACTGCAAGGACGGCCCCATAGCGGGCAGCCCCTCAACGGCTGCACACTTTTGTTTAATTATGTTTACAATTGTGCAATGCACACGTGGTGCAAAGGTGAATGAATATCCACATTTTAGAAGACATTAGACAAATATATACAGAAATTGATAGGTTTTGTCAGTGGCATTGCCAGAAATGTGAATTGGGAGGGAGCTCCTCTTTCATCGAACTTTCTTTTCCTTTTTCCTTTCATCCCATTTTCTCGTTTTTTTCCTCTCCTTCTCATCCCTTCTCTTTCTTTTTTCTCTCTTTTCCTCTTTTTTCTTTCCCTTAGAAGTAAGACCAGTAATTTATGTCATGTAGGACATGTCATCAAGATTTGTACTTGCATGGTGACAGTTTAACAGTCTCCACTTTTGAGCTTTGACTACACAGTTACTGTAGGCTACTGCATGATTGTCATCACTTTTTCCATTTTGCTTTACAAAACTTCACAACCAGTAGTAGAATTCTGCAGTTGTCATGGTCTTTCTTGACCTGCAAAAACTCTTCAAAATTAATAGATTACTGCTGATAATTTTCAGAAGTAAATGGATTTTACAAATTGTATTTTTTTTAGATTTTTAGTTGATTAACCAGTTTGAGTAAGTCCATGTTTTTCGACCTTTTTGCTGCAGCGGAACCCTACATAAGTGTGACAATAACTCACGGAACCCCATGCATTGATCCATGAGTCCAACGGCATAGGCGAAGTGGAATTGTCATGGTGTGTAGGGAGAGTGGAGTCAAGAGGTGGAGAACCTGTGGGAGTCTGGGACAAAACCCTCAAACACTGACGACAAAGCAGCAGGCAAAGGACATGTTTAATTTGACCCTGTTAGATAGGTTTAATATTATTTAGCATTTTTTACCCATAACCAAACAGGTTACTTTACCTTAAACATCTTACAAGGCAGTCACCAATAGCTGAAAAATTATCATTGGATCTTTTAGGTTTTTACGCCCACGGACACCACAAGGGGTCTGGACACCCCAGCCAGTTGCGCCGATTTGCGAAGCTTTTTACATTTTTCAAGCATAATGTTTAAAAAATGGAAGTCCTTCGGTAAATAAACACACAATTTCATAACACTGACACTAATAAGTTAGTGCTCGGTGTTCAATGCAAATGCAGAAGTAGACGGCTAGAAGCGCTAATTTTCGAACTAAGCATTTGGTGCGTAGTACTTCTATGGCTTGGTGTGACGTAATTTTTTCACACTTACCAGATGCGGAACCCTTGGCAGATGCTCGCAAACCCCTGTTGAAAATCACTGGAGTAATTAAACACAGTTTGTTGTGTTAGTGTTATGTTAAGTTATGTTGTGGTCATTTGTAGGCGAGACAAAACTCTACAGAGACTGGTCTATAAGATGGTTCCTGGACTCTACCGCAGTAAGTCCGCATGTTACTTCTGCATGCCGGATTTTGCCAGGGTTTTTAAAAGCTATTTTTTAGAGATAGCCAAACCTGACGGTTTTTTACTAGGTTTTTGGGTTTCGGATTTTTTTTGGCATTTTTTGGGGGGTTTTTAAGGTTTGTAGAAAGGATTCCTAAAGGTTTTCACTTGGTTGCAAATTTGTAGGTTTAAATGTTGGAAAATTTTGCCATAATAAGATATTTCATTGTTAATGGGACAAGAAGCTATAATTGGGTTAAGTTGGGGTTGGTTCTTAATTCCACAGTGGCCCCTACAGGATTGGATATTTTGAATATCTCCATAAACTGTGTAATTTTACTTGGCCTGCATTTGGTTGTCTTGGCCTTGTTAAAACTCAAAAGTGCACAAAAGTAAACACAATTGGCCACAAGAATTAATTGTCAAAATTAAGAAATTGATTTGAAATAGTTTTTGGAGATTAATCGGTTGGTACTAGCACGGTAAAAATTGAAGTGTACGAGGGTCATCCCAAAAGTTTCCGACCTCATGTATGTTTCAGTGATGTACAGATTGTGGAAAATATTATTGTCTTAATAGGTCGAGGTTGGAAACTTTTGGGATGACCCTTGTATGTTGTCTTTGTGAATCAGCATGTTGGTACTTGTTGTACATAACTTTTCGCTTGGCTTTGGTCTTGGCCTAGACCTGAAGAAATTGGTCTCACTTTTGGCCTCAGAGTCTCATAGCCCTGGCCTTGGTCTCAGGATTTTAGCCTCATTTAACATCTCTATTTAGACATAATTTTAATATCTACAGTAATTAATAGTTCTGATATATCTCTACGCACTGAATCAGCGACTCTGTGCTTTTCGTTGCAGATGAACTTCAGCGAAGGCGAGAGTTTGAAAGCAGCCATGGTCTGTTTAGTAGTTTTTTCTGGTTGTTTTTTTATTATTTTGATAAATTATTTAGTGTTGATTTATTACATGTTTTGTTGCGGGTGAATGTTTGCTGTTCTCCATCTTGATGGCAGTATTGTTTTCAGCTTTCCATGATAAGTTAGAGATTACAATCCCGGGATCCTAGAACCCCACTGAATTTCAAGGTCATAGGTCACAGGTCAAGGTCATGTGGGTTTATTTTCAGATTTTCCACCATTGTGAGATAGTGCAGCAAACCACTTTATACCTCTTTACGAGAAACCCACCTCAGTGCTACACGACCTTTAACCTTTTTATTTGCTGACATAACAGTGTTTAGTTAGTTTGTAATTCAGGGCAAAATGATTTGGGAATTTTCACTGTTGTGCTGGTTGCTTAGCAACTCGGGTCATTGTTCGTCATCACCGGAGAGTGAAAAGAAAATTCAAGGATTCAGCGATTTGCTGTGAAAACGACTTACTGTCTGTCTCACTGCATTATGGGTATGACAGTTTTGTTTATTTTAGCATGAATTAGTGGATAATGATCAGCATTATCGATAATGATCACACGCTGAACGGTAGTTCAAGCCCTGTGTTAACGGTTACTTGTCTTTCCTATGGGAAAGCCGAAAATTAGACCCCCACAAAATCAAAATTCCTGATCCGATTGAGATAAAATTTGGCAGGGTTGATTATGTCAGCTAGATGACCCCTCATGCAAAATTTTATATAAATCTGTCCAAGGGGGGTTTCTTGAGTGACAGGTGAAATATACGCAAACATTTTATAGCCGTATATTTTTTCGCTGACTCACCTACAGGTCATATCCTTCAGTGGATTTTTGCACGCGATGGCTCAAACTTTGCAGTATCAGGTGCCTTTTTGGGGTTATAAAATTAAAATTTAATATTTAGTTTATTTATTAGAAAAATTCCAAAAGAATTATAATGGTGCCAGGTGGCTATGGGGAAAATTAAACAATTTTTTAAATGGTCATAACTCCGGATGTGTATAAGATAGAGTCGTAATTTTTGGTACTAGGGTATGGTTTTTGGGGACGGCCAATCTAATGTTGTCATTTAAATTTACCCCAGGTTCTCCCTGGTTGCCATGGCAAAGAAATTTGGGACAAAATGGGCTATAACTCGATATATGTACGAGATATCTCTGAGATCCTTGCATCTGAAAGGGGGTTTTGGGAGTTGGGAAAATAAATGATTCTAGTCAGTCTACCACGGCTGACCCTCATTGCCATGGTAACGAAATTTGTGGAATTTGGCCAAAAATTGGCTAGAACTCGGTTTGCATAAGCCGAAGTACAAGCTGAGCTTAGACTTTAGTGTTGAGTTTTGACTTTACTTTAGACGTGTGTCGTTGGCCATTTTACACAACGGTCAAATAACTGCAATAGTACGATTGGTTAAATTAGCGTTCTAGATGTATTTTCCGGGCCTTTATTAAGCGGGTGATGTGTGCAAAATTATATGGCCATTTTGTGGATATGACGAAAATTTTTTCTAATATTGTCAGCAATGCAGGCCAGCGGTGACGTCATGCATGTCCTTTGCTTTGTTCAGTCACGCCAATAGGTAGTAAGTAACAGAATGCCTATTAGTTATAAGCGGCTTGGCTACTGTAAAAGGTCTTTGTATCTTTGTAATTGATCACAATTGATCACCAGTATGAAAACAGTATTTTAGTAATAAAACAGCAAATCTAAATGTACCAAACATCACTTTATACACTTGTTAGGTACACTCATTGTCCACCTCATGTGATTTATGTCAACACACTACCATGTAAAAGGCAGATGCTTCAAATTGTTACATTATGTGATGATTGTCAGTATCAGATTGCTTACCTTTTTATTATCAATCTGACAGAGAGTGCCATGTGATTTAATAATTTTGTGGTATTAAATATTTTATGTTGAAAATAGCAGACAACAAAATAGCTGACTGATGAGCTCAAAACGCATTTAATCCATGAATGAGTGCTGTGGAGTTTGACCAGTTGATCGTTAATACTGCTATCAGTAGTTTGTTGAAGTAGCTGTAGCAGTAGTTGTTGTTGTTTTCAGTGTGGAAGGCTTTAGAATCAAGTCAGCTGTCGACGTCGTTGCCACGGTGCGTTTCTGTTTGGCATTTTTCACTGCTCGGATAGTCGCGAAAAACTAGTAATTTGTGTTTTTTGAAAAGAAGTCATTTTAGATTGTAGCCCATTGCATTTTGATGTATTTGCCAAGTTTAAGTATGTGTGTAAAGGTTGATAAATTTGCTTTTATTCTATTTTAAATTTCATTGGCTAGTTTATTTTATTCTATGTGCATGTATATCTTTATTGACTTGAACATTTATCTGTCAGTCTATCTGTATGTCTGCCTGCCTGTCTATTTGTCTGTCATTTCATTTGTACTACCTGAGTGGTGAATAAACGTATATATATATCTCCGTAACGGTGCCAGATGGACGAATGGTCACTATGGACCACCCATAGGAACTCGGCCCCAGGAGTTAAATGGTCACGTGACCAATGACGTCACGTGACCACAAAAGGTCAAAGGCATGACCCCATTATCTTTAAGGCACCATATCTCCATAACAGTGCAAGATAAACGCATGCTGATGATGGACCATTTATAGTGAATCGAATGGTCTCATGACTGACATTGTCTATTGCTTAGTTAAAATAATAGAGAAGGATGAAAGGATCATTGCTGCTGTACAATTTGAAATTAAACTGCTTGATTTTTTTCTACCAGTCTAAACAGCTCACTGATTATATTTATACGGACATATAGTGTAAACTATCGAAATGCATTAGACAGACTACGTGTTCGTATGATCATTATCTTGTTACCCGTGAGAACAATGTCTGGGATCTTGCTATGCTGTGGAGACATGGTTGAAGTTGCCATGTTGAACTGTAGCGGCGAGTCGGCAGGTGGGCCTTGGCAGATGATTGGGGAGCCGTAGTAGCAAGGACTGGAAGCCGGCTGGGCAGCTGAGCTGTAATAGCACGTGGAGATATGCATCGGTTGTGACGAAGGCCGAGGACCGTACTCAGTGCTGCAACCCGGAGGCTGTGGGTAATGGAACATGGCTGGTGATGTTGGCTGTGCCAGTAACTGATAGAAACCACCTCCCAGCGACGTATCCACTGACTTGTCCTGCAGCTTACATCAACACACAGTGGCTTCTATCCCTTTACCTGGAGGATGCAGCTTGCACCCAGTGAAAAAGAAGGGGGAATGCCGTTAAGAGTGTAGATCAAACTTCCCCCTACTTTTTACTGAGCAATCAACACCCTTAACAAGAAGCCCGAAGGGAGGAGGGGGCTTGAGCCCAAAAGTGGGGGTTGAACTTGAGCCTAAAAGTGTGTGTGGGGGGAAATTAGGCCTGATTTCAACTCCAGTTTTGGGGGGATAAAAGCCACTGTTAACACACACATATTAGGCTAGTAAAGCTGCACCCCGAGAGACTTAGGTGGGCGCTCATCTCCCGGTCGTGGATGTTGAGCTTGTAAGTGGCTGAACCACGGAGTCCGGATGCACGGCCAGTGTGACACCAGACCTTCCCAGCTGCAGAGCATCACCGCCCTTTGGCCAGTACCAAATTATACTGCTTGACGAACAGAGGCACATGTGTGTAAACATTAAACAACTTGCCCAGGGTTGTTACGTGGCAGTGCACTGGCTGGGAGTTGAACCAGCGACCTCACGATCACTAGTCCAACATGCTATGTTCCACCAAATCACCAAACCCAAGCCAAGACCCGATTTCTGGATTCAGATCCTAATAAAGATCGACACCAAATCACACTATTAATTGCTCGTGTACAATTTTATGCTGCTTGTCTCTCTGTTCATAGAATATTCACAAGTAATTTGAGAAAAGCTCACATGACGCATGATAGCAGCCGTCCTGCCACTTTGGCAATCAGTGTAAGCCTACAGCAATAAGATATTAATGCATATTAAAAGAGTACTTAAATTTGAGGCCTCCGTACGGAAGACTCCTTGAATTTAAGCGATCAAAACTTAGATTTTTAAAAATGTACGTGCTATACTAAAAATGTCATACACAGGTTGTCCAGTCCATCTGCAGCCATTTCAGCGCAATTCACTCTTAAAATGTGTGTCGCAGCCGAAAATCACAAAAAAATTCTCTAAAAACTCCAATTTTGGGAGTTCAAAGTCATTCAAGGTCATCGACGTTGATACCAATAAAAAGCTTGTCACCAGTGCTTGTTATGGTAGGCAGCATGTGTGTACCTATCTGCAACTATTTTCACACTACACGAGATAATTGCGGTAAATAATCGCTTTTTAGGGGGTAGCCATCTTTCACGCTCGCCTGCGCCGGTTTTCTTAAACCTAAAAGGTCAGGACTTGGACAGCTGAAATCAACGTTTAGTGCAGAAAATTTCATATGCATGTTGTCTTGGTCTATCTCGAGCCATTTTGTCGCAATTCACTGTTGAAATGTGCGCTGCATCCAAAAATTGTAAAAAAAAATCACTAAAAACCCCATTTTGGGGGGTTCAAGGTCGTTCAAGGTCATTGATGTTGATAAATCTAAAAAGCCTGTCACCAGTGCTTGTTATGATAAGCAACAAGTGTGTACCTATCTGCAGCCGTTTCCACACTAGAAGAGCCAACAGGGTCAAAATAACGTCTTTTAGAGGGAGGACCCCTCTTTGATGCCCTCATTCGAGGAGAACCCCCGCACCAATGGACAAAATTTTGTCGCAAAAAACTAGAGACCTTGAGGCAGCCCATGGTGAAGATTTTGTGATTTTAGCCTGCACCGTTTTGATACAGTGCCACGGTGTGACGGACGGATGAACGAACGGACGCCTAGAAGATGGCTAAGATGCGCAAAGCATTCTGCTATCGCACGTAAAAACGTTGCCAGCTAACTCTGCTGCCTTTTCTGAAACAACTGGTTGACAGCAATCTGCACAAAAATCTAAGATATTTTTCTGGCACAATGCAAGACAGTAAATAGCAAGCACAGCTGCAGAAGAATATATAGAAAACTAGAAAGCAGTCAGAGCCCGCACACCTCCGCCAAGGCAATGTTGTTCACTAGGTGGCAGCACCATCTTCGGTTTTGCAGCGGTTTCCCTTATGCCCCATTGAAAGCAATGGTAACGAAAATTTCAAAGTGATCCAGAATCCAGGATTCCTTCCGTATCACCCCCAAAATTGAATC
>Ga0209367_1012137_pt1 | contig 11324 bp, 8 predicted proteins | sample WorMetLIZISLAND2_FD_187412 | JGI IMG/M metagenome (GOLD analysis project Ga0209367, IMG submission 187412) | Marine gutless worms symbiont microbial communities from Max Planck institute for Marine Microbiology, Germany - Olavius geniculatus... ... | reverse complement strand
ACGGTCAGGGGAAGTCAGGGAATTCAAAAGTACCATGGTGCAAAAGTTAACAAAGATGCAGAAAAAAACAGAACTGTTGCACGCACACTGCATACAGCAGTTCAAAATTTTTTCTGCTCGCTTCGCTCGCAGATTATTTATACTTTTACTTTTTCATTTGTTCTGCCGCCCTTGTTTCTAGTGTTATTGCAAGTGATTGAAAGCCAGCATTGGTATTTCGCATGAACAAATTAGTCGGGGAAAACAATTCATTTTGTTCTGGAAAGTCAGGGAAAATGTATTCTGCAGAGTAGTAGGAACCATGCAGGTCCAGGGGTCTGTGCACCAAGTTCTGACCATTTGCTTTGAACTTAGACATCTTTCGTGATATGCACGAAGCTGTATGGTTTTGTTTTGAATATGTGCTACATCCACGCTACTGGGAGTTCCATGTGATTGAAATGTATACTGAGTAGGACATTCATCTGCATGTTTTAGCAGTCTGTACTTGGTTTTGTTTACAAATTGGTTTGTATTAGTTAGTACATTGTAAATTGGTGACAGGCTTCATACACATAAAATGTGCAGTTACAATAAATAAATAGGTTAGGGAACTGAGTACCTGGTACTATTTAGAAATTAGAATGAAATGAATATCTTTTCTTGGTATTCTGTGGTGTTCACGACACGTCGATGACAAACTTGTTCATATAATGTTTAATGTTATCATTTTTTGCTTGTAGATTCTTCATCTGAGGAGGAAGTCAGCCAGCCAACAAAGCTGAGTCAGTTTTTGAAAGATCAGGAGAAAGCCAATCATCAGGACACAAGAAGTGCACAGAAGGAAGATGAGGGTCATCATCATGAAAGAGATAGCAATCATGACAACCACAACCGTCAAGCTACCCGCAGCAAATCTCGACGAAGTCACGACGAACAGCGTACAAGTGACAGAAAGCATTCGTCAGCGCAGCAAAGACTGCTTGCTCTGGCCGACTATAATGATGACCAGCCTGCAGATAGAGACAGCAGTGCACATAGGCACCACAAATCCTCCTCTTCACAGAAATCAAAGTCAAAGAAGAGTTCTACGTCACCAGGGCACCATCACAGGCACTGAATCCAACCACAGATGTGGTCATCTCAAGATCGTGGTCTTCTTGTGGTCTTGGTCTTTGAGATTTTGGTATCTGTCTCGGTTCACGTTTCTGGTGTCAGCTGAAGTCTGCCAGTTTTTAACTGATCTTGGTGTGGTAGGCTTACACCCCATTCTGGTTTTACATGTTAACCTCAATGTGGTAAGTGGTAAATGATTGAGACCACCAAGATAGATGATTCTAGATCTGAACAATACTTTTGTTAAACTGACGCAAAAAAGTCTAATCATTTACCACTTACCACATTGATATTGTTCAGATCTGGAATCATCTATCTTGGTGGTCTCATTGTCAGTGGTCAAGATTCTGGCCTAACTTCCAACTGATGCGCTGTGCATTCAGTTGTCACTTGACGTTGGTTTGTTACTCCTGTGTATATATTCGCCAGGTGGAAGCATAGAACTGACCGTTTGATTTAAATTTGCAAGTGCATGTTTTGGCTGGGGGGTTCTGCCACCCAATCTCACTCTTTGAGGGTTAGGGGACCCCATCTAACACAGTGACATTGGAACCCACAAGTGTACCTGCCAAATGGCATCTGAATCTATTAAGTTGCTTAAGCAGGGTGCATGAATGTGACAAGTGTTGCTGAGAAATATATAGCTACAGGCGCATACAAGAGCAATTCTGCCCATATATTATGTATCTTGTGGTAAACTTAGATCGGCTTTTGAACGTGTTGTATCTTGTTTTTTTCCTTTACAGTTTATTTTCTCCTAACTGTGTAACCCTTTAGCCTTCAGATGTTTTATGCTGCTAGTTTGGTAACAGACTGGGCATCAAGTAGGCCAGTTAATGTAATGTCTGCATGCATTAGCCGCTTGTTCAACATCGAGCAAAGGTTTAGCTTGTAGTAATTCTTGAAGGTTTCTCATAAATGAGTGCTTCAACAAAAGCCTAGAGTTCATGAATGTTTAACTGACACTGTGCGAGTCTTAAACTTTGTGCCCTTGGAACAGAAGTAAAAACTTTTGAGACATGCACACTGCACAGTAACAGTTAATCATTTATAACACTTAAGTTTATAAACACAATAAGAAAGACAGCTGTTTGGATATATAATAGTTTATCACAACTTTTGCAGTTTACACAGTTTTATGCACAATTGGAATTTACATTAATTACCACTCATGTATTCAAATAACAAATTCAATCAACAACAAAATCAGTCAGCATGGCTTGAATTTGTATGCTACCACGCAGGTGACGAAAGTGTTTTAAGCTTTTTCTCTGCCTAGAAAACTTCTGGGGCCTAATTCACAACAGTTCCTATGCCAATCCAATCTTAGGATAACCTAGAAAAAAAGTCTGATACACAAAACCTCATGGAGAAAATGCAATCTACAAAGAATCATAGGAATAACATGAAGTTGTTAAGTTATTGAACCTATGCTTAGTGCTATCTACACCATGTCATAAAAATTACTGGCCCCCTGCTTTAAACGTGCCTAATACATTTGCAGCAAATGGATTTCAACGAAATATATTACACTGCACTGTCTTGACATTACTTACGGTCACGACCATTATGATGTATGCACTTTACCGTGTATGCTCAGTGTAACGTTAGTATGACGTCAGAGGTTGTTTACATTAAGCTTATGTTCAATACACTGTTATTGACAATCAGGTCAAGCAGCAGCATACCCACCTTAAACTAAAAGCTTGCGCCGAGGCCAAAAGTGGCCTATTTAAACCTAAACTTTAGACGCTAGTTCAGAATGATTGTCTCAGTGACTGTTTCAAATTTTGTAAAAAAAATCTGTCAGGTATTAATGATTTTACACTAACTTATCTGTAGGGGGGGGCCGCTAATTTTGGGACATGGCGTATATTATCAACTCTTCCCAACTTATGCAACATACACATAAATGACCAGATCAGTTGGCACAGAATCTCACCTTTCAGTAACAGATGTTAATTAAAGAATAATTAAATCAATTCAACTGCTTGCACACCAGTAGCATATAAATTATCAAGCAAATTAATAACGACAAAGCCAGGTTGTAACAGAAAACCTTAAGGAGAAAATGCAATCTACAAAGAATCGTAGGAATAACAGAGTATCAAAAAACTACCAAACATGGAGAACTCACAGATGGGGATAAACTGACAAAGTCACAGGAGCAAATGTGCACCCAACAAATGCATAGCTAACAGACAATGTTCCGTCAGCAACTTCAATATAACATAAAGTTCTCAAGTCAAGATGCCAGTAAATTATGCATGAGATGTGGTCCGTACATCATGTCAGCCTTTGGGACTGTATAATGTAATAACTTCCTTGGCAGTAATTGAGCATAATAGTTAACAGGGCTGGTCTTAGCCAATCGGTGTCCCTGCTCCAACTGCATATCAGAGTCAATTTCCCCCTCTTCCCCTTCTCTTCCTTTTGTTTTCCCATTCACTTCCAATCCTCACCATGAAGCACCTTCCTTAAAACCAGCTAGAGGGCCTGGGTAATGCTGTAAGTTCTCCCAGTGGGGTTTGGGACAGAGCCCCGGTGGCAGTCAAATTTTGCTGCATTGTATGCTTGCAAAATGCATCTGGTTGCAGCATTTCTGGTTGTTTGGTCAGCTACGCAATGAGTGATGAAATGAAACCAAGTTCAGGCTTAAAAGTGGCCTTGTTCGGCGGAACACCTTGAACATGCCTAAGGCCAGCCCTGATGGTTAAACATTTACACCTGCCAAACTTGCGATGTCACTAAAATAGTCACTGCCATATAAGGACAATACTAACTTACATGTATCAGTGCTTAACAACTTTTAAAGTACAAATTGTCTATGAAGGCATTTGATATTTCTGACTAAGTACTCCAAGAAAAACTACTTCAGCATCATGTGCAAAATAAAAACTGTTGCTATGCCTTATATTGGCCACACTTTAATACAACAGTTGACTTAGACACACTGAACAGTTTGCATTATCTATAAACAATCTCCATTCACAATAATCACACGCTGCAAAAAGCATTAATAAAACATTAACAACATATCTCACAATTGCACACAAAACTCTACGCATCAGTCAATAACTTGACACAGAAATCAATGCTGACAATTGGTGAAAGGTGCATCATCAACAGAACTGCAGTTTCACATATACACACAATAACAAGGCACTTACAAACACAACTTCCTTGATGGAACGATCACAGCAAAACAAACACAAAATACTACAGTACAGAGTGGTCCAGTAAAAAAAAATCCTCTAATTTTTTTCATAGCTTCATTAAAAAGTTTTATTTTCAAAATTCTTTCACTGATATGCTCTGTAGTAAATTTGAAATTAGTAACTATTACAACCCAATCACATGCTCAAGCACGTCGCCTTGTGAGATGAGGTAATCTTTAGAAAAAGTGAGCTACGAAGTACCTTGTAATTTTCAGTACAGTCGAAAGCTGACTATATTTCATAAGTCAGGTTTAGGATGTGACAGTGTAACTCAAGTTCCACTGGCATTGATAGTAAGAAGAGTTTTGAAAATCAAAATATTTGCTACACTAAATTTAGGGGACAAACATTTTATGGACCACCCCACTGACTGTACGCCACTGCTACTGTTTGTGACATCTCTATATTGGACGTCCTAGTGTTACTAAACCAGCCGACACTGGTGGATTGTCTATGTTCAACTCGGTGAAGCACAATGTCCGATACATCTCGACAGTAACAATGTGATCACTGCTGACAGTTGTACAGATGCCCTGTGAACCACAGACCTTCAATGGCGCTACAACGCAGGCAAGAGCACGCTTAGCAATGCTTGGATCACCGATAGCATTGTCTCGCCACTGACTCAGTATGTCCATCTGAACCACCGACTGACAATGATCGGCCGGCACATGGACGGCTTTAGATGGCGAGTGAAAACTGGAAATAATCTCCTGCAACATTACAAACGGCAGTATACACAAGCATTATTTCCACCTGACACCACACGTTAACGATGCAGTGTCTTGACTGTTTATACAAACTGTTTCTTCACTTCGACGTTCTAGTACTCAATCACAACCATCTGAATACTACACGGTGTTTCATAAAAAAGGGACCCCTTTTTGTTTTTTTCATAATTCACTCAAATGATAACCAATTTACACAAAATTTTTACCAGTTGTAGCTGAAGAAATACTTATTCAAAATATTGCAACAAAATATGGCAGTTGATTAAATATTCTTTGCTAGTCGTGACGTAATGCTGACGTCATAATGTGTCACGGGTACAAGCTTGATAGTCTCAACTGGTGCTGTCAGTTGGTACCCAGCTTCGATGGTGAACTTAGTCTGGTTCATTAATGAAAAATGTTTATCATGTCAGCACTAAGCAACATGGGGACATAAAATCAGGCGATTTATGAGAAAAACAAAAAGGGGTCCCTTTTTATGAAACACCATGTAGTAAACCCAATGTTTCTACACATATTTTTTTAAGATGATGCACACCACATTAAATATCAAACATCGGTGATCTCACACAGCTGGCCCATCCCCGAAATGACCTATACTGTGTTAGGTAGGACACTAAACCCTACTCAATTTATTTACTCATACAGCTGGAGCTTTTTAGATAGTGTTCAGTGTGCAAAGTCTTACACCTAGCTATTCACAAATGACACAACTGTGCAGCTAGTATTAGTGTTTTTGCACTACATTGAAATTCGCATCTATGTATGAGAGGCACGTTCTGATATATGGTATGATATGACAACAATACCATCACTGCAGACTGGTCAGCTGAGGCATCTGGCAATGGATATTTCTGCTGGAGATAAGGGAGCCATTTGTTGGCTACGCTGTCACAGAAAGAGTTGGCATTTGGCGCCGTCAGGACATAGCCACATACGTCCCCGAGCTGATCCACTATGACAAAGCAGTGCTCAGCACTGTGTGCTAGGAATGGACCAACAACCCTGTCATACAACACAATAATCGCACGACATACATATTGTTTTCACTGCATACATAATATGATGTTGGTTATCTTCACATTGGCAGGCTTCACATGAAAAGTTAATCACCAGGAACCAAGCCTATCTGATAATGCTCTTCATCATTTAATACACAAAATTAACTCTACAAATACAGAAGTACTTTCCACCTGCAGTTCTGTCATAACATGTGACTGTTCATTATTAACAGAATTTACTACCTTCACAACTGAAATATATGGGGCATACAAAAAGATACGTAGCTGGAACGTGCAAAGTAACTGCAATAATGAAAGCATTTTTTCAACGTAGTTCACTGCAGAGTTCAATGCATTACGGGTAATTTCTGGCACTAAATGAAACTTCTATGTCTTTCCTGCTGTGAATTAGACACGCTTCTGTCCTGCAGACCTAAACCTTTTCAAAGTAACGTATCAGTCAAGGTTTACAGAAAAAAAAACTAAGGCCAAACACAACATGCTTGGCTGATGCTACAGCAATAACGTGCCCCAGCAACAATACGGCAGCTACAGTTCAAAGTATAATAGGTAATCAGAAGAAACTGTAAGTGTACATATAATACTGACTTGTCCGGAAGTAGGTCAGCATACTGCGTACACAAATGTGAGCCATCAGCACCATCAATGTAAGTCTTCTTACACACATTGTACACGCTCTCCTGCATTGTCAACAGTAAGCATATTGCAACAGATCCATCTACTTATTACAGCAACAAACTGAAGCAGCTTAAACCCCATGCACCTAGCATGTCAAGATATTTACCGGAATACTGCCTATTCCACGGTCGCACTTGTACTGTCTGTCTCTAGCACTATGTCCACAGCAGTATGATGGGTTGATAAATCTACGGGTGCAATGTTGCATTTAAGCGTAACCAATTAAAGCAAATAATGAGACAGTGAAATAATGAGACCAAATAATGATAATAACGAGTGTCTGGATTGCGCAAGCTCATTTCACATTTATCCCACTCCAATCTTAAATAGTTGCGCTCGCCCAAGGTGATTATCACAGAATGCTGCACTTTTGTCATACTTAGGTGCCATTGCAAGCATAGCAAATACATAGTGTCTTGATCACATTGAGACTTGGGGACATTTTCAAAAATGAAGTTGGACAGTAAGCCTCTGGGGCTAGAAGATCAGTCTCCGAGGTCAGACAATCGGTCTCAAGGACGGATGGTCGGACTCTGGTGCTGGACAGTCGCCCTCTTCAATGGACAGTGGGTCTCCGGGGCTGGACAGTTGGTCTTTGTGACAAGATGCTTAGTCTCTGGGGCCAGACGGTCAGTCTCTGAGGCCAGACAATCGGTCTCAAGGGCTGGATGGTCGGTGTGTGAGACTGGACAGTCGGTCGCTCTGGCCAGACAGTCCATCTCTTGACCGCAAAGTCGGTCTCTGAAGCCGGATGGTCGGTCTTTGGAACCTTATGGTCCATTTCTGTGGCCGAGCAGTTGGTTATTTGGCTAGCCAGTTGGTCTCTTTGGCTGAACAGTCGGTCTCAAGGTCCGGATGGTCGGTTTCTGGGGCCAGATTGTCGGTTTCTCGGGTCGGACGGTCAGCGTCTGGGGCCAGACAGTCGATATCAGGAACCAGACAGTAGGTCTCTGAAACTGCAAAGTGGCTCTCTGGGGCGGGTGCACACCGGCAGTCGGTCTCTGGGCCAGATGGTCGATCTCTTGGGCTGGGTAGTTAAAATACTGCTGCTATATAACAAGTTTTACATCATTTTAATTGATTAATAAACATTATTCTTACATTCTGAGCACAAGAATAAGTTCCTGTGGTGGACTGATGGCTTATGTTTATCGACGTGACTTTCCGTCATTTATTACACTACCCGTCTAAGCAATTGTGTTATTAGCTTATATTGTTTTCAGCTTCCCAGAGCTCTATTGTTTTCTTATTTTTTTATAGCCCATATCTCACGAGCCACTGCACTTAGCTTGATGAAAAGTTAACACTGCTGCACTGCTGTCACCTGATTTTTGGAGCTAGACTGCTAGGGGTGCATGCTTTGCCAAAAATCACTTTTTAGTTTTTGTTCTTGATTGAGATATTGGCACCAGAATGAATTTGAAATGCATAAAATTAGTTATTTTGACAGTAAGTTTTATGGGACAACATCTTCAGGATATTTTGCACTGTACCAAACATTTGTGACATACTTTAGCTCAGAAATGTTAGTTATGGGTGACATTATGTCATAACAAATTTGTTACTAGGTTACCACAGTGTCCATAGCAACCGTTGCTATGTGAAAAATGCACCGTTGCATTCACTGTACTTAGTTACGTACAAATACATCATCATGGCCATGATATTTGTCACATTTAGACACTTATCATCTTTGTTACAGGCACATCAGGGCTGTTGCTAAGGGCTTTTGGTTTCCATAGCAACAGAATATCACCAAGGGCTGAAAAAATTTGCATCTCATCATTTTTCAAAACGATTTTATGCAAGTTAACTGAAAATGCAAAGAAAAATCAATTTTGGCCTAAATGTCAAACATATTGTAGATGAAACTGCTTGGTCAGTGGCAGTGTTAAATTTTATAAAGAAAATTATTTTATTCTATTAAAATTTGAACAGAAGGCAGCAACCCCCAAGATGTCCCCAAGTCTTAGATTGGTCAGCATGGTCTGCCCTTCATTTGTGCCAATTTTGGTAAAAGTATGACAATTTGCAGTATTCTTTTGCCGAGAAGCCCCACTAAAACAGTTATTTTAATTTAGTCTGAACAGTGACACAAAAAACACAACAGATGAAGTTTTATCTGTATATCAATATAGTTATCAAATTAGCATGAGTAACTGACAGGTAAGAACGTTTACCTTGTCGGTAGGTTTGTAGGGTTGTACACGGTACATGTTGGCCTGTGGATCTGCAGGAAAAGGATAGAACAGCAAATCTGGACAATTCTCAAACGGTAGCATCCTCTACAGCCAGAAAATCATTACGAGATTATCAACACCCAAAAAGCATCATCCAACAAATATGCAGCATATGTGGTAGCATGTAAAAGCAGAATTATTCATTCATATGACCAAAATGTAACAATAATTATTGTAGGTAAATCTATCAAATAAAAAAATCTTTATTATTGTAAAAGTCACTCATTCTCAATACCAAACAGACTGCAAACATAAAGAACGCATTGTTATCAGAAGGCAGAGAAGAAGCATTAATGATACATGCTTCAGACATACTAACATCCGTGCAAAAATACAACTGTCATGATTCAGTTTTGTGGAATTAAATGACTGAACAGCCACAGGCTCGTCTCTAAATAAAAATGTGCAATCGTCAGTAACATGCAGTGGTGTCATGATGATAATACCTGTATTTCACCAAGCAGACCTCCACGAAACAACCACGGCTCCTGTTCTCTGCACATCAGCTGTTCCCGATAGAACTTGTTAGCCCCTGGAACGTAATAAACAACCAACGTTATCAACATGCACCTGTCATATACAGCTGCCTCAACGTTTAGACGAGCTACAACAAACACCATCACCTGTAAATGTGCCGCGCTCGCAGAACTCAACTGAACATTTTCGCGCATTAAAAAACTCACTTATAAATAGATCCATTTTAGTCCCAAAAATCCCCCCAAAATCCATCTGCCAGATTGACAAAATACAAACCAAAAAACCTTACTTAAAAGATAAATCCATTTTAGTTGCAAAATCTCTCTCAATTTGACAAAATATATGCTAAGCAGACTGCTTCAGCATTAATTGGACATAAGACAAAGCAAAAAAACACATCTTTGAACCACAGTGGATGATATAATTTTGAGTTCAGTTTACAGTCCAGTTTTGCAACAGTAAAGCAGATAAATCAACAAATCATGCTGTGGTTGAACTATTACAAAGACTTGGAACGATCGACTATGTTGTCTCTAAATTACACCTACATATTCAAAACTGCACAATGCCATAGTTACAAAGTCTCTTCATAAACTGCAGACCAAAACTTTTCTATAGCACAAACACAATTTTTGCCAAATGCCCTTTAGATGTCACCAATAAATTTGGCAGATTGCATATCAGATAGTCACAACCAGTCAGTAATTAACCTATCTGGCTAATGAACATGACTCAAGATTCAGAATATTTGTGCACAAATATTTCAAAATATACAGAAAGCAGTGCAACACAATTTATTTACAAGAAATTTGAGCTAATGCTAATGAGACACACGAAAGCCTATAGCAGTTCCGGTTCAGTAGTTTAGCTAAAATTGGGGCGTTCACGTCAAGTTAATATACAAATACCAAATTTTCTATCTGGATCGCGTAACGATAGTTACGTGGCGCCACCTTGTGAATGATATAGACTTGTGTCGCAGCCCGAAATCGCCAAAAATCCATAAAACCCCCTATTTTGGCGTTTAAGGTCATTCAAGGTCATTGAATTCGGCGCCAATAGAGAGTCAGTGTATGACTTCCTATTAGTGATTAATGGTAACCTAGGCCCTATCTCGCACCGTTACTGAGATACAGCGACTTATTGGCCAAAAATCGCAAATTTTGCTCACCACTCTTTCATTTAGCACTTTCGTTCAGGGTGATTCGCTTTGAATTTATGGAAAAGCTTTACGGTTCCCAAAACTAGAGTCTTCTGGGCAGCCGACGGTGAAAATTTGGTGATCCTAGCTTGCACCGTTTTTGACTGATCCACCCGTGTGACAGATGGACAGACAGAATTGCGACGGCTAAGACGTGCTGAAAGCAGTAGCTGCTTTCGCGCATTAAAAACGGCAGGAAAGTTAACATAGTGCACTGCTGACACTGCAAAATACCCTCTAATCAACCTCAGCACTGTTCGGCGCAAACAAAAAAGCAATCTTCAGAGTATGCAAGTCTCCTGAAAGATAAAACAAGAGGGTGCGGCCGTTGAGGGGCCGCCCGCCATGGGGCCGTCCTTGCAGCTGAGTACGGACAGACAGAGGGAACGGCCGTTGCCATGGCAACGAGGGCACCCGGGAAAGGCAGCAAGGGATCCTTACACCACCTGCCAAATATCAAGTTGATCGGACAACAGGCAGCGAAGTTATGGGGATTTTTTGCAAACAATGCAATTAGCCGCCGTGTCCTTGACCTCTGACCCCTTGACCTTGTAATTGGTTCAGGGGTGCTGGTGTCCCAGGGACCCTTCCTACCAAGTTTCGTATATGTAGGCCTTTTCGTTTTCCCTCTAGGTGGAGGCACGCTGGCTTTTGGGTACGGT
>Ga0209367_1012136_pt1 | contig 11324 bp, 11 predicted proteins | sample WorMetLIZISLAND2_FD_187412 | JGI IMG/M metagenome (GOLD analysis project Ga0209367, IMG submission 187412) | Marine gutless worms symbiont microbial communities from Max Planck institute for Marine Microbiology, Germany - Olavius geniculatus... ... | reverse complement strand
GTTCGGGGGGACATCTGGGGGGGGAATGTCTTACACCCACATTTTTCATTGTTGTCTCATTGTCCACTTTCCATGCTTTGATTAATGTGTTGTAGACATAGGAAACAAGCGAAGATGTCGTTTAAGTTCTGACATCATATGCGGCCGTTTTTTGGTCTTATTCCCGCTCCCGAATTTTGGTCTCTGGAGTTTCCTCCCAATTCATTGAATCCCATTTCGCTGAATTTTAATTCACCAAATCCACTTTTGGGACTTGGAATTCGTCGATTTGGGATTCGGCAAAAAGGGTCTTGGTCAGAGTCAGGAAATGGGATTCAGTTATTTGGGATTCGGAGAATTGTAATTCGTCAAATTCGAGTTCAGCGAATTTGAATTCAGACTCTGGTAATGTATGTTTTACTGCCGAGTACTGAATGTTCTGACTTGACACGAATGTAAATGGGCCATATGGCCATATGGTGCTTTACAAATATGTGTATTATTATTATTATTATTATTAAAGGTGAAATCTTACCACCCAAACCAACTTTTTCACAGTACCATATTTTGGCCCCTAGGGGGTTCTGCACCCTCAAATTATTACAGGCACTAGAGAATGACCAAGGCTTGCTAGCACACACCCAACTGGGGAAAGGGGTCTTGAACAGGTTTTCACAAATGTGGTCAAAATTTGTCTTGAAATTAAGTGAATGCACATTTATAATTTTCGGTTAGGGGTAGTAATCCCGTGAAACTTTGCCACATGACATGCTGCAAGGTAATTTGTTAGGGCAAAAATGTTCAAAAATCGGTGCTGTTTAACCCAACTTTAGACTTTTGACTGCAAATATCTTGGAAACGGCTCACACTATAAGAGCCAATACCGGCAAAATAACGTCTTTTTAAGGGGTACCCCTCTTTGACGCCCTTGTTCAAGGGGAACCCCTTCACTCAGGTTCACAAAATTTTGTCACTAAAAACTAGAGCCTTGGGGCAGCCCACGGTGAACATTTCGTGATCCTAGCTTGCACTGTTTTGATACAGATAACGAGTGTGACAGACAGACAGATGGACATTTAGACAATGGCTAAGACGTGTGAAGCATTCTGCTGTCGCACATAAAAATCATAGCACAATTATTTTGAAAATTTGCTCTTGGACCAGCCTAATCTAACAAGGTACTAGCAAAATGTCACTATTGCATTAAAAAAAATTTTTTTTTGATACAGATGTTGTGGTGCATGTTGTTTAATGGCAGTGATGAAACAAGTCGCTAAGAAGTCCACTTCTGGCGGCATTTTCCACAAGTTATCAGCAGGAACTCGTCATCAGCAGAATGGTTTAATACCAGTACGAGATTCATCGAATGTAAAAAGGTCTGCATCTTCTTCAGCATCGTCAGGTGATGGATCAGCACTTAGCAATAACTGTGGTGATCGCCTCACTAATGGATTGCATGACAGTAGCGAACGTGTGTTAGCAAATGGACCGGGATGTTCGAATACCAGTAGAGCCGGCACTGGCACAGACACTGTTCACAGGCAAACTACTGATCGTTCTGAACCTGCTGTAACTAGTGCAGGTAGTTCACATTATTCAGCTGCTGATGTTCAGTCGTCATCTTCAAATGTTAACAGTAAAAGCTTGAAAGATATACTTTTGAAACATGGTAGTGCTGCAACTGCCAAGCCATCATCATCCTCACACACAGCTTCGGCAACTGTCGGTACTGCATCAGAGTCTGAGAATGACGTTATTATTGTGAAAGCGGATGATGATGATAAGGCTAAGCCTTCTGTACACTCTCTGAAGCGGCCGGTTTTGCCAGCTGATGACAAAAATGATGACGTGAAGAAGGCAAGACTTGATGGTGCATCAGGTCATTTGGTGACCATCGATGGAAGGGATGATATATCTCGCAAGGTATGAATGATTTAGTTTCTTTGCTCGCATGTGAATATTCCATGCTAGTGTGCCTATTGTCAAGTTTGTGTAGTGTTGACTTGATGTTGATAATTAATGCTAGTTTTCAGATTGCGTGTCATCAACCTATGTCACTTTATGCTGCTTTGATAGAAATTTTTCACACTGGCATATTTCTTCAGTTTGTAAGTTGAAAGTGTATATTAAAAAAGTAAATTGAACATGTCATTCAAAAGTATGTTGGCTCTATTGGCTAGATGTACTAATTTTTGCTATGACTTTTTTGCTTTTCATTAATTTGCTGTTTGATTTTGTTCTCTGTTTAGTGTATCCTGGTCTAAAACTGGGTACACTGTATGGGTTTGAGCTGGTTTGTAATTTGTATCACATTAATGGATATTGAAAATTATTTAGTCATGCTGCATAATGTGAGCTACTCTGGCAATGGCATGTGATGGCTGATATTTGTCTGCAGAGCACGATATACAGGAGAAAAATGTCAAAAACTAGTAATTACACCATTTTACACTGCGATTAGCCTCTTTTAAAGGTGTCTGGCTTTTTCCCCTTTGCCGGTTCGCCCCTTGGCTTGTTCGCCCCTGGCTCTTTTGCCCCCTGGCTCGTTTTCCCCCTGGCTGATTCGCCCCCTGGCTTTTCGCCCCCTACCTTAGACGTTTCCCCTATTGAATACCGGTAATTTGATATCGAGGTTTATACATAATAATTGTCTTTAGGCTTAGACATTTTATGCATGATGATGAAAATAAACGATTGTGTGAATGTTTAATGCTTTGTTCAATTCTGAAATAAAATCATTAGGCCTATACATGTATTTTATTATACAGAGTTTTAGTGCACTTTCTCGCCTTAGAATGTTTGCAATGATGTCTAACACTGTCTATGGATCTAGACATTCGTCAAGCGGTTATTAGGCCTAGACCCAAGTTTACCTGTAAGAATTTATTTCAAAGGAAGCTTGACGTTGACACATTAGCCGCATTTTAAGCGTTCTAGGTATAGGCTATATATAACAGTTCGGTTGCTGCAATGAAACCAAAGAATACTGCCTTTGTGAACTGTGATCACTTATTATTCAGTTTGTCACGTATAACATTAATTTAAGTAACTAATTATGAGTGATGTGATGCTACACTTATTTGATGCTTTTCTGTAAATTGAAACACAGGCCTCAATAATACCGGTATATTCAACAGGGTGGCGAATCAGCCAGGGGGCGAGCAAGCCAGGAGGCGAACGAGCCAGGGGGCGAATCAGCCAGAGGGCGAACGAGTCAGAGGGTGGAAGAGCCAGTGGGTGAACAAGCCAGGGGGCAAACTGGCAAAGGGGCGAAAAAGCCATAATTCCTTTTAAATTACATACTGTTAATACCGGGTGGCGCTAAAAACGTTTCGAACTTTGCATAACTATAACGGCACGTGTACTTCACAGGTATAAATTTCTTTTTGCACATCTGTAGACCAATATGTACTCTTACTTGCTTATAAATTTTACTGACCTCACTTATGACACCACTGAGTGTCGCTTAATGACGTAAGGCAAGTTAAAAATCCAGTTATGTAAAGACAGCATTCCATCACACCGCATCAAAGCGACTCAAAAATTTTTTTAAACACAACACACCCAATTTCGTCAGCTCACAGGAATGGAAACCGCATTCAACAGATTTCAGTCTACTACATTATTCAGTTTGGGATACCTTGCAACAACTTGTCTGCGAAGAAAGGTGTAAAGCATTTGCGAACTCAAAGATCTTCAGAATGTTATCTCAGACAAATGGCATGATGTTGCCATCAGACAACCTAAATCAAAAAAAGCCGTATAGCAATGGGAAACGCATCTTGCAGTAGTGGCAAAAGAGAAAAGAGGACCTATTGAGCACTTTTTCTGCTGATCAGTTACTGATGATTCGGCTCACTGTGACGCTTTGGCATAGCTTGCATACGAGTGGCAACGCAAATGATGAACCGCTTGCAAAAATTGCTTCATGGTGTGTAACGCTATTTTGTTTGTGTCGCGGCTAATATCGAAGTGTTTTAGGCGAAAATTTTTACACTTATTCGTTGATGTTTGCTCATTACATAAATGATTTTGAGCTGATTCATTTCGACCATTCGGCTGAATAATGCATGCAAATGTTCAGGACTTTTTTTTGCACCACCCGGTATAATGTGTAGCATTGGCACCATGGCAAGAGGCATTGGTGGGTAACTGTCCCTTCCGATATATCTTAGCTGATATGAAAAAATTCTCTAGTTGAAAAATTGTCACATAAGTGCAAAGTTTGGGGGCTAGAAATTTACTAATTTTTGCCGAATTTAAAGATAAAATTGAAAATTTGAGCATCTGTATCTATTTTTTTCTGTCAGAAATTTGCAGTTATCTATGACAAAATTGCAACTTTTTTTTCTCCATCTCATTTTCCCAATCTTTGTAACTCAGTAATGTTTAGGAATCTTGTTGCAAAGATACTTATTAGTCCACCTGGAGCAGACTTATGTTTTAGTGCATGTTTTTCTATTCCAATGTGATATCTCTGAGATGCATCGGCCGATCGGCGTGAAATTTTGCACGGCGATCACTGATCAGTATTGGGTTGAATTTTACAATGCCGGTCCAAAATTTTTTGGGGCCTCCCAAAAACATTTTAGGGGCCAAAACATGCAAAATTTGGCCCAGTAACTTCGGAGATCAAGAGGTATAGTCATATCCACCCAAATCAACTTTTTCGGAAGACCACATTTCAGCCTCTAAGGGGTGCTGTGCCCCCAAATTTTTACATGCAACAGAGAATGCCTAAGTCTTGCTAGTGCACCCTTCACTGGGGTTAGGGGTTTCCCTTACATTTTTTCAAAGGGGGATCAAAATTGGTTTAAAATTTAGTACTGGTATTAAATGAGCACCTATAACTTTGGATGTAGGGGAGTACCCCAATGAAACTTTGGCACATGACGTGCTGCTATCGAGGCATGACAAATTGGGTACAGTGTTTGTGGGCACCGTTCCCTTAAAATTTGGGAGGGCAAAAATGTCAAAAATTTGACGTTATTTAGGAAAACGTTTGATTTTGAGTGCAATATCTCTGGAATGGATGAAGATATCGACAAGCCATAAACGGTGTTAACAAGTACGATCGCTGGACAACGTTGAACAAAAAAATTGTGAACTTCGGTCCACTAACAAAAAAGTTGAAGGCACTCTATGTTGACCCACCCTAAGTCGACAATGCACGTTCTGCGTATGCTAATGCACTTGAGTTCAGGCCACATGACTTTGCTACCGGGGGAATTTCAGCTCCCTAAATTTTCCTTGCAATTGGACTTACGGCGCCGGGTGGACTCAGTGACTCACGTTGGGCTTTGCTCAAAAGTTTTAGTTTAAAAAGCATTAGCTAAGTAGTAATGTGAATTTTGAGTAGAAATTTCAAGTACCGTGTGTCACTACATTGATCTTCAGCTGTTGGGTGAATGTTGAAGGAAATGGACCATTGGATGCTGGACTTTGGTAACAAGTACGTGAAGACAAACCACGGCTCAGATATCGTTCTGATGGGGCGAAGCATCAGAGAGCTCCAAGACAATCAGCACAAAGAGGACAAAATGGCTCAAGACATGCTGAAGAAATTCGCCGAGCTGAGTCTGACACAGAATAGATTGATTCATCCTTCGGCGGGCATGTCGTCACCCAATCAGGTTTTACTGTTTTACACTCACTGAAGTGAGAGGTGGTTTGGTATTCTGATAGGACGATAGTGCGTTCGAATAGTGACCGCGAGGTTGCTGGTTCGACTCTTGGCTGGTGCACTGCCGGGTAACAACTCCGGGCAAGTTGTCGACACACATGCGCCTCTGTCACAATGAAGTATAATCTTGTACCAGTCTAACTTCTGGGAAGGTTACGGCAGTGTATGGGAGAGGACTGGCCCTCTGCTCGTATAACTGAGCTGTGTTTGCTGTTTTACACTCACTGCTGGCTGATGCGAAAACGGAGGTGAGCACTGCTTGTATCGATCGCTGTTGACTATCAATGGTGAAATAGATTGAGTTAGAGTTTTGGGCATGCATGGGAGGTGAACAGTAACAACAAACATTGCTGTTAGCTTAAGTAGCAGAGATAACCATTTTGATAACTGTACATGTATTGGTATATCTGTTGAAAACGAATACAGTGCTTCGCTGTGTATTGTATCAGTACTAGTATTAGTGTCGGCAGGACACACTAATATTGGTTTCAGAGTAGCTATCTTGGTATTGTTTTAACTGTATTGTTGACTGTGACACTTTGTATTATAGGCCGTGAGGAACTCGACCGGTGTGATACTAAGACCTTCGACGAGTGCTTTGCCTGCAGTGGCTGTTACATTACCAGCACAGACGTCCATAAGGATGACACAGACCACACTGGCTCCAAGCAGGCTTCCTACAGCAAGCGCTAACCTGACCGCCAGCATGCACAGACCTCTGACCAACGTTGTGAGTCTCAGATTGTTGTCTGTCCTCTAATTGTGCTGTGTAACTTGTTCACATCTGTACAGTTCTTTGTAGGTAATTTTAACAGGGGTTGTGTTTTTTTGCTTTCTGGAAAGGTGCAGTGATTTGTTGCAGTCTTGACCTGGACCTTTCCAGATTGACCACAAAATACAACGCCGTCAACCTGGAACAGATGTCGCCACGCCTCAGGCCCCACAATTTGAATTGCCTATAGCGTAAATAAAGTTCTAAACAAGTGCTTTGTGCCCTACAAATTTATTTTCTCAATAAACAAAAGTGCTGGCTAACAAGCCGATGAATGCACACACCTGTACGATTATTTTTACGCACAGTAAAATTCACAAAACTAAATTAACCGGTACATATATGTCCCGTAATCTGGTGCAAAACCGACGTGTAAACAATGCTTTTGATTGGCTGACATGGTGTGACATCAATCACCCTTCTGCGCTGCACCGGCTTTACGTACTTTCAACCCGGAAAGCTTTTGGATCGACACGGGCCTTTCTGGAACGATTAAAAAACGCAAAACTTTTAGGGTTAGAACGATACTAGCATTGGGGTGTTGGGTATTGCAATATTTGCAAGTACTGGGTGGTATTGGGTACTGGGCAATACTTTTCTAAGCTGTGGCATCCAGTACCAATACTGCCCAATGAGTTCTAAGTGCTCATTGGCTGCTGTCCGCCTGCCACCGACTGCTGTCCTGTAGCGATAATCAAACATGGCTGTCTCTTATTCCTAGTACAGCACGGCCACAGGCTGAAAAGCAATGAACAGAGAGTGAAAGGACATTGCATCGTTAAATGGTGGGCTGAGTGCAAGTGCTAGCAAAGCAGACCAAACAGATCTTAATGCTTAGTTAACACCGTTTGGCTAGCACGGTTAGCACAACACACTTCACTTCTCATGTCTAGCTCTAGCAGGAAACGTGGCAGGAAGCCAAATCGGTATTGGCATCGGGTATTGGCATCAGCATGACCCAATAATATTGGGTTAATGAATTGGGTACTGGGTAGCTTTTTTGGTATCCTTCTAACCCTAGAAACTTTCGTTCCGGAAACAATAAAAAAACGACTTGGAGCAGCCCAGACCTGGTCAGACCTTCAAAAAATCACAACCAGGGGCCAAATTCACAAAACATCTTATGACAATTTTTTGACATTTCATTTTGCACACGCTCGACAGTGTGCTAATTCACAAAACATCTTACGACCTTACCTTACCTTACCTCCGGGGTGGACAGGCTTTTACACCTGCCCAGCACTGAGGCCATATCAGTTCGGCCCAATGCGCGTCCCCGAATGTAACCACAAGGTTACAGGTAGCGGCTATAAAGCCGTAGACGGCTGTGAAGCCATAAATAGACGGCTATAAAGCCGTAGTCAGCTAAGAAGCCGAAACCAGCACCAAAGCACTGGTAGCGTGTAGCAGTCTGCTCTCACGGGTTTGGTCAGCTCTTAGTTAGCTCCTCACCTCCAGAATTTAGAAATCTTTCGGGTCATCGGTGCAAAGCCCCACCACCACGTCAAGGTGGCTGGTGGGGAACATCTTACGACAATTTTACGACAAAAATCTTACGATCACTTTTTAGATGTCTTATGACGTTCGAAATTATACATATTCCAACATCATCCAACAAGAAAAACTTCTTTGTATCGGTTTATAAGACCTGTAATTCAATTATACTTGTAATCTAGAAATGTCAGATTTATACTATATCTGTTTTGCTTGGTCTTTTTGCTGGATAAATTAATTAATGGATAAATAAACAGCACTTTGCATTGGCGATGAACCGTTACTATGCTGTAGCCACGTAAACACATATCTTGACAACGGACATAGAATAAAAAATAATACAGCGTAGTGTTGTGCAGTGCAAATGCATTAATGATAATGACTCAAATAATGTGCATGTTGATGAATGAAGATGCAGGATAGATTTCATAAGGGTTGTAATAAAATATAATCTGTAGCATGATGTTTATTTGTGTTGTGGACTTTCGTGATCTGTGTTCGCGACAAAGTTTGCCATGGACTTTGTTGCCGACTTTTCCCATGCATTGTAACGGTTTAAATTTCGTTACAGCGACACAAATGGGTTTGTCATAGACTTGTCACGGACTTTGTCACAAAAATCTCAACATGTTGAGATGGTTTGTGTCTGCGACTTTTGTGATTTGCATCTGTGACTTTCACCGAAACTTCATGATTTGTTACCATTTGTTTCCATGACTTTTCCCATGGGGGAGTTTCGGTGAAAGTCAGCGTAATGGAATTTGGGCTTTGTAGTCAATTTTGATTTTTTTCCTTTAAAGTAGTAAATGGTTTATGAGCATTTTTTATCTGTTTTTTATGCGTGAAAGCAGCTACTGCTTTCAGCGCATCTTAGCCATTGCAGTTCTGTCTGTCTGTCTGTCACACGGGTGGATCAGTGAAAAGCAGTGCAAGCTAGAATCACCCAATCTTTATCGTTGGCTGCCAGGAAGACTCTAGTTTCAGGAACTGTAAAGCTTTTCTATAAATTCAAAGGGGGTCACCCCGAACAAGGGCACTAAATGAGAGGGGGTGGGCAAAACTGCTATAGGCTTTCGTGCATCTCGTGAGCATTAGCTCAAATTTCTTGTATACTGTAACATTTGTGGGTTGTTAGATATTTGTCATTGGATTTGTTAGTTTCGTAGTTGTTGCTATTAGTGTCATGTGTTAGCAACTCAGCATGTATGCATTGTAGCCAATTTGTAGGGTTTTGTTTTTTGTTTTTAGGCACTGCAGCCACCTGCAGCAAGTGCTGCAGCTGTTTCATCGACTTCTGCAGGCAGTGCAGCCGATTCCAGTAGGTCAGTGATTGATCTGACGAATGATGAGGACACGGCGGCTATAACAACAGTACTGCCGACTCAAAACGCGCAGGTGTTTTTTGTTACCCGTCAGACTACGCCCGGTATGCCGGCATCGTCAACTGCCGTTGTAAAGCCAATGCGACCCGTGCTACCGCCCTTGCTACAGATTGCTCCAGGCCAGCAACCACGATTACAGGTACATTAGCAGCAAATTTCTTTAGTCATATTCATTGATTATGCTATGGTGCCCTGCGATGACCGGCAGTTAGAGAAACTTTGTGCATTAAAACATTAACACATACACATGTATTATAATAATTAATGCACATAACGTAAATTTACTAAATTTTTTTTTGAAGCAGGTGTTACAGCATTCCACAAAACTGCGGTTATTTAACGACCGTATAATATTCAAGTAATAATCATGTTCATCACTGCCTTATTTAATTTTAAAGTTGACCTGTTAACAAAATAAATTTTTAATATTATCTATGCTAAAGATGACGTCATTTATTGTTTGTTGGCAAGTTTGACAGAGGTCACATCTTTTAGATGAGACATGTAGTCATTTGCTGATGGCACCCTATGTCTTACAACATAATAGTCTTGTTGAATTGATGTGTTGATTAATGCATTAACACATGTGTTAAAAATTAATGCATGCATTAATGCCGTTAAAAATTAACTCCTCGACAGCACTACTGACAGTGCATTACATTTTTACATTGTCGAAGGCGCTAAATGAGAGGGGTTGGGAAGAATTTGCGATTTTGGACAATAAGTTGCTGTATCTCAATAAAGGTGAGAGATAGGGCCTAGCTTACTATTAATCACTAATAGGAAGTCGTACACTGGCTCTCGATTTCCACCAAATTCAATGACCTTGGATGACCTTGAACGCTAAAATAGGGGTTTTTGTGGATTTTTAGGCGATTTTGGGCTGCGAGACACTTTTCAAGAGCGAATTGCGCTGAAACCAGTTGAGATAGACATGGAGAAGCTGCATGTAAAATTTTCAGCATTGAACGTAGATTTTGACGGTCCAAGTCTCGATTTTCTATGTTCAAGGAAACCTGTGCACGAGGGCATCAAAGAGCGGTACCCCCGTAAAAGTCGATCGTTATTTTACCGTTGTTGGCCAGTCTTTTGTGAAAACAGCTGGAGATAGACTGACAGTTTGCGAACAGGAACTGCTATAGGCTTTCGCGCGTCTCGTGAGCCTTAGCTCAAATTTCTTGTGAAGTGCTGTTTTCCTTACTTAATGTTTACTCATATGAATATGTGCAGCAACATCCTGCGCCGTTGCCTTCCTTACCACCAATCATGTCTTCCGTGCCTCAGGGCACAAAGATGCCTCCAGCTAAACCTACGTTAAAATTGTCAAGAGTGGCTAACGGTATGCTGTTTTCTTTCTGCATTCTATGTGGATCATCAATGTATTGTGTTTTGCATTATTGTTTGTCCATTTGTGCTGGGATGTTGTTTTTGTGAGGTATCTGATTTACTACAATTATAATGCAGTGATAATTAGTATTTAATGTGCTACAGTTTGATACTAGCAATAATGCTTTTAATTATTTTCAATTAATGTTTATTGTAAGGCAATTTTTATTATGCTTTAGTGCTCAGTACCAAAATTTGACAAAAATTAGAATGATTAATGTTCTATGAATGCACAATTGCTCACCTGTTGATGGTTTTTCCCTGGTAAACCAAGGAAGATAATCTTATTTATATATTGAAACTGTGCAATTTGTCTCCGCATACTGTAATCATCGTTTCATTTCTGCCCAATTTTGAAGTTTGGTTAAGCGAAGAGAATCCAGTCTGATAAAGTACTGCCACAGAAATTATCGGAATTTAATACTGAGGAATGAGGATCAGCCTTATCAGAAGTAACTTAGGAAAGAGCTGCTGTATGTGTGATTGTGTGTGCTATTGTGTCATCAATGAATTCCTACCGGGTAGCGTATGCATCGCCTCAGAAATTATTAACTGAATAGCGACAAACGCAATTGACAATAATTATTATTACTTAAAAAGTCACACGTGTCACATCACATCATTTTCA
>Ga0209367_1012135_pt1 | contig 11327 bp, 7 predicted proteins | sample WorMetLIZISLAND2_FD_187412 | JGI IMG/M metagenome (GOLD analysis project Ga0209367, IMG submission 187412) | Marine gutless worms symbiont microbial communities from Max Planck institute for Marine Microbiology, Germany - Olavius geniculatus... ... | reverse complement strand
TATCTTTGCAGGAAAACAGTATTTTAGTAATAAAACAGCAAATATAAATGTACAAAACATTAGTTTATACACTTGTTAACGCCAACATTTAAGGACTTGCACATCGAAAACAGCAAAAACTACAAAAGGCGATATTGCCCGCATCACACTGACTGTGTGTCAATGTGCTGCTGAATAATATCGCCTTTTGTAGTTTTTGCTGTTTTCGATGTGCAAGTCCTTAAATGTTGCCGTTAACAAGTGTATAAACTAATGTTTTGTACATTTATGTACAAAAAAACCACTCTCCGGTGGTTTCTCTTTCGATTTTAGGTAAACATAGTGTGTGTTATCGACTCGATGTGCAGTGAATGTAGGCAGGGCGTCCAACATAACCGCATATTTGGAATTTTCGAGGCCACATTGCCTCTTCACTATGCCACTTTGTTGAGGCTACGATGACGATTAAGGGTAGTTTGTAGATATGCATCTCCATTGTTAAGCATTTTCAGTTCTAATGTTTCTAAGTCCGAAAATGGGCCTAAAAGTTTCGGTTTGAGGGGGATTTAAGGGAGGAAAGTATGAAAGATAAATGTTGAGACCCCCTAGAAAATCAATCCCTACCGAAACACGTCGTCCAGTGCAAAGAATGCGGCGATACTCCCAAAAATGTGTTTTCCAGAGCTTGGCAAAAAAAGTAAAGGTAATCGACGCAAAACCGAAGCGATTCGTCTTTCGTCTTTACCAGAACGATATTAGAAGCCCATGGCGAAGCGGCTGGTTCCACTATACCATGGCGGACCATTTCGTTGACTTTGCTATCGACCAGTCTAAGTGTCGAAACGGACGACGCCGAAGAGCCTGCCGACCCATTGGTCGGTGTTCGCTAGTATCATTTCTGTGCTCCACAAATTTGTCCGTCCAATATCGTGTTTTCCTGTCGAGATGATGCTTTGGTAACGAAACAGCAAAGCTTTTACCCGCTTTCGCTGTTCATTCGTTATGTCTTCGGGTAACTTTGTCATCAGCTTGTCAATGGCCTCTTTCTCTTCGTTTGTGGCGTCTTCGGGCCGCACCGAAACGGGTGCTTCGATCGGTACTTCGTCCATTATTTGGATGGTATGCAGCTCTCCAAGCTTTGTCCCTTTCGTCAAAATCTAACTTTCCTTTTTGGCATTAAGGACTGGTATTTTAATACCACCGAATTTGACTGGAATAAGGCTTCGGGCACTGTAAACGTGCCTCAGATTCGGTACTGCTTCGGTTTCCACTAGTCCAACGAACGGCTTGCTTCGGATGCCTTCGTGCATGATTCGGACATCTGCATTCGTTTGCTGTGCAGGGGGAAGCAAAATGTCTTCGCTCACATACACTCGACGAATGCTGTGTGTGCCGTCTTCGCGCCGAAGGTCAATCCGTCCTCCGTCGCTGAACTTGATACATTGATTGTCGCTTCCGCAACTAGTCCACTCCAATAATAAGTCCAGGCATATCCGGTGTGATGAGGATTTCGGACTCGATATTTCGGATGCCAACCCGAAGCGTCACGTACGTAACTTCTTCTATTAGCATGTCTTCGTTGTTCGCTAACTTGACTGACTTCGTTGGGTGTTCGTACATCGCCCATCCGTACTTCGTTGTGCAATTCAACCCAGCAATGGTAATATCACTTCCGGTATCGACCAGGGCGTTGATTTGGTATTTTCAGTACCTCACCTCGATGCACGTATTGACTTGCTTGTTGCGTACAGGACGAACGTCTTTAGGTCTTTGTGCACTGTACGAAGGCGACTGCATTTGGCCTTTTTTGCTTCGGATGTCGGCGAAGGACAGTCCTTGGCAAAGTGTCCAATCCTGCTACAGCGTCGGCAAGTATATCGACACGGTGGTGCTTCGGTCCGGGACGAAGCAGGTGCTTCAATCGCTGACCTAGCAGCGTATGGCTTCGGCAGTTGAGTCCTCAACTCAGCCATTTCCTTCCGTATTTCTTCTACTTTTTTCTTCGTATTCTCCATCTTTTTGATACGTCCATCTGTCGGTTTTCGTGGTGACTTCGGTATTCAGCTTTCTAACACCTGAACTTTCTTCGTCTTATCCTTTAATTCCTTCAACAGCATCTCATTCCTGCGTTTCGTCGCTGATGCGGTCGTCGTGCTGGACTTCGTCACTTCTCTCATTTTCTTTGGCTTCTTTTGTACGGTCTTCGGACTTTCCAGCCTCAGCCTTTCGCTGTCCTTGATCCATACCTCGAGCTGTAAGGCTATTTGTAGTGCTGAGTCCAAGTCCTTCGGATGTCTTTCGCGAACATTCAACGCGGAGTCCGGATCTGCCAGAGAATCTAGGAAATAATCCGTCGAGATCATCTCTCTGCTTCGGTATTCCATATACAAAAAAGCTAATGCAGCTAGTCTTCATATGTCCGAATGCAAATTCTGCAAAGTCTCATCATTCTGTCTTCGTAGGTTTTGTATTTCAATACGATGCTTGTCGGCGAAAGTTTTTCCTCCAAAGCGCATCTTCAATATCTTTGTCAATCCAGAAAGTGATTCGGTGACTTCCTTCCCATAATCCAACAAGACCTTGACCACATCCTTATTCAGCTAGTTACGAAGGTAGACCAGTTCGGTGCTTCGGTCCCAACGATTGTGTCGTACACAATTCTGGAATTGAGCCCAGAACGTTTCAAACGATGTCGTTCCATCAAACTTTGGCGGTTTCAGAATACACTTCGGTCTCGTTACGGCTGTCGTCTTCGTGTCGTGTTCGTCGCCCGAAGCAGTTGTTGATTCGGGCTTGGTTCGGTGACTTCGTCGACTTTTTTCTCGATTCGTTCGGCGTTCACGTCGAACCGAATCAACTTTGTATCTCCTTGTGCTGCTTCGTTTACGCCTGGCCGAAGATTTGGGATCGCTGGGCTTACTTCTGAGTAGAGTGCTTCGGTCTTCGTCGGTCTTTTCGTCTTCGGAAGATGACGAAGCAAAGGTCAAATGCTTCCTCGGTTTCTTTGACAAATCACGGCTTGCCGAACGCCATCTACTACAAGATCCAGCCCACAGAAAACCTTTACGACGACCAGAACGGCGTATAGACGAATCACGGTGCTGAAAATCGTCGTCTTTGTCTCTCGATCTTCGTACTTCGTCTTCCCTCTGACCACGCTCCTTAGAGCCTTCGGAGCGTCGTCCTCGACGAAGCGTTAAAGCTCTTTGATGCGATTGGTGAGGCAAAGAGGTCGTTTTTGGAATTCCCCGATGAGGAGGAAGCAACTACTTCGGTAGATGCCTTCGTTAAGTCCACTGTTCCACTTGGTAACAGTGTTTCGTTCTCTTCGTATTCGGTCATCTGTCGTTCAGCTTCCATTCGTAGGTCCTTCGGGCAACGTGAAGTAGTACCTGGCTTCGTACCGTACGCCGAGTCTTCGTACGAAGCACTCTTAGGCGTCGTCGTTGGTGCTTCGGTAGACTTCGTTGTCGGTTGTTGCCGAATCACTTCTTCTTGCCGCACGTGTTGGGCGCCACTGTAACCACCCGCTGCTTTCGCTTCGTCTTTCGTACTGGGTGACTGCAAGACCTCAGCTTCATGGGTACCTTTGGCCCCGAAAAATAGGCGGTTACCCATGCTGGTAATGAGTTCGTGTTAAACGAAGAGTTGCCGACGAAAGGTTCTTCGTGAAATGACCGTGAATGGACAAAAATATAGTTATTATTGAACAGTGGACTTCGTTTGGACGAAGGGTGCTTCGTTGGTTTTCGTTGCTTCGTTTGGGAAGGCGAAGGCTCAGCATCTTGTCAGTCGATGTGCTCTGTCCGAGAGCTGGATCAAACTGATCAGTTGTCATCACCGCGCTTCGTCTTTTATACTGCCGGAACAGGCCAAAAGGGCTTAGGCTGCCTATCACGTGACCGCCATTGTCGTAACATAACGTATTTTATAGCAATTGTTACATAACGTATTTACAGGGAGCTCCGACAGCACCTATATGTAGCTTTTTACCATACTAAAAGGCGACGTTTGATGATCTTTTTAACGAAAGATATGAATTTACAATATTTATTATTTATATCCGAAAGATAAATAATTTTAGGGAAATGGACTTAATATATTTTAGTAAGAAAAATAAGCCCGAATTTAATTTTATTTTACTGAAAATACGACAAAAAATACACTACAATTGAACCAGGTTTTTACCATCGGAGCAGGGTAGCAACAGACAGCACCAGTTGAGACTTGCAAGCTTGTGCCCATGTCATCAATTGATGTCGCCGGTCATAACGTACCGATCTACTTACCGATGAAATGGCTCAAACTGTCGCCTGCGCGGTGGTCCACTCTCGACTAGACTATTGCAATTCACTATACGTCTGGATGTCAGATACCAATTTTGCCAAGCTTCAGCGGGTTCAGAACTCACTAGCTAAAATAATCACTTCTACCAGAAAGCATGATCACATTATGGCCTACTCTGGTTTTGAACCAACTGCATTGGCTGCCAGTGTAACTATAAACGTATAGGCCTAACGTATGCGCCATGACGCCGTCACGGCGATCGTACAAATAACTGAATTATGGTCTGTCGTATTTTAATTATGGCCATAGTCTGTCTCTAAAAATGTTTGGTGTTAAACGTCACCGTCAGTCAACTACGATCATCCAACCACCAACTGCTGTCCCAGCCAACAGACAACACAGTGTTTGCCGGCCGCGACCACTACCAACACCTTTCGACGACATTTAGCTCAAGACTCATCTTTTCTCCGGCAACACCGCCATCGACTAACTCTTACCATCCGCGCCTACGATTCGAACTTCTGTTTTGACATATGGCGCGTTACAAATGCAGACTTTTTACTTACTTACTTACACATTATGACGTCAGCGTTACGTCACGACTAACAAAGAATATTTAATTAACTGCCATATTTTGTTGAAATATTTTGAATTAGTATTTCTTCAGCTACAACTGGTAAAAATTTCACGAAATTGGTCATCATTTGAGTGAATTATGAAAGAAAGGAAAGGGGTTGTTTTTATGAAACACCCTGTACACGTGCACGTACGACGTGTGCTCAAAGTTTGCTTCATGTTTGCTTCATCGTGTAAACGGGGTATAACTGACATGTAATATGCTAGCTGATGAACTTGGACGCCTCTCTCGAAAATTCTCTGGCTTCTGGGGGCCCTTTTTACGGGGTCCCCTGTTCGGCGAATATGCTAAACTTCCATGCCTAGATCCGCGTCTGTTTAGAACGGTGCCTTCGAGTGCAGCACATTGCTCGGCGGGTGGCTTACCGGTGAGTGTTCGCTCATTCAGCCTTACAGCCCTAGCAGCAGTCAGCCTGCCAGTTGCTAGGCTAGTCTACCGGCGCCTAGCGCGTAGGGCCCCCCCCCTCTACGCCTAGCTATCTGATGTCCATAGCGTAAATAGTGTACGCAAACTGTAGGTTACACGGTGAGCGACCCTTGCGGGAAGTAGATATTCTAACGTCCTGTATTTTGATCTTTCAATGCTATTGTGTCATTAAAGTCCGCCGTATGCCTTTTCTGCACTGACAACGACTTCTCGTAGGCAGAATAATTCACTCTGTCGCTGATTGCTGTGAGTATGCTGCTAGCATTTAACACTGCATCGATTTCATCGTGCGATCAGCTAGTGTTTGCTTCCGTGTTATGCAGGTGTGCACTGCGCTGAGGGCCCTAAATGAAAACTACAGTGGTTGGATCAGTGATAGCCAGCTGACGGAGCGTGCACATCGAGGCAATTAGTTTCTTTTGGCTTTAGCGGTTTAGCCAACAGCTAGAGCTCTATGACTAGTATACAGCTATATGTATAAGTCTCTGTCTTAGTATGCTGTAGTCTGCTTAAGAATCAACTTGTAGTGTTCTCATTAAAGCTGCATACACTGTGCAGGCCCGTCGAGAGCCACAGCGGGGCCCGGGGAAACATTCTCGCATGGCCCCTCTGGGAAGAAAATTTTTGAATTTTTCTTTTTCAAATGGTACATTTTGGCGTAATTCTGCCCGACGGTGGGGCCCCCAAACGTCGCGGGGCCCGGGATAGCTAACCCCCCTACCCCACCCTCTTAACGTGCCTGACACTGTCTCAAAAAAATCTCCAACATTTTCAACTGTAACGTGAAAACCAATGATCAGATTTTGATGATTTTTGGTACAAATATACCTGACGCAACTTGCCATCAAATGACCATTCAGTTTCCAACCTCACCCAACGTTTGTTTCTGCGCTACCTAGGGAAAGCACAACCAGCGAAATATCACTTTTTTATTTAATGCGATATGATTGCTTAATTAACATAACGAGTAAAAACACATTTTGTTTACATATATGACATCGTTTCTGACATTTCATTCAGCTGTCCATTTTTCAACTGCCTGCAGTAAAATTGCTTGACGTGTTGGCCCATTATGCGAACACAAACAAGGCAACGCTTTCTCCATTCAATGACAGCAGTATCGATAATGTTCTGGTCCAGACCAACCCTGGCTCTACCAGTCGCTTCTTGACTTTACAAACATTCCTAAACTTCATCTGGTAGACACACTGCTGCAAGACAGTCAAACCTTGTAACAGACCTGCTGTTGAGGCCCACAAATTAGGATAGATGGAATTTATTGACGTTTTTTCATTCATTTTAACACCTATTATGCTTGGTCTGCTTTCCCAAGGTAGTGAAAAAGCAGACGATGGGTGAGGTGGAAACTAAAACACTTATTTAATATCCAGTTGTGTTGGAAATATTTCTGCCAGACATTATTAAAATCTGTTAATTTTTATTTGAGATACGGCCGATAATGTTTGGGATGTTTTTTTCAGGTTTTCTGTTTATTTTAATGCATATTTCACTTGATCTGCTTTCCGTAGATAATGCAGAAGCATACTTTGGGTGAGGTGGGAAACTGAATGGTCTTTTGATGGCAAGTTGTGTCAGGAATATTTGTACCAAAAATTATTAAAATTTGATAATTGGTTTTCAGGTTACAGTCAAAAATGTTGGGAATGTTTTTTTGAGACAGTGTATATCAGTCAGTCTGCCGGGGCAGCGATAATTTTATAGCCTATACGCACTAGGCCATAGGAAAAGACAATTTAGTGCCCTAAATTTCATTTATTGACATTATGCGCTATGTGAGTTCACGTTTTACTCACTGTACGTTTCACGTAGGCCTGCATACTTACATACTAGCGACGCTGCAAGTTATAAGTGACCTTTATTCTCAGACGCCGTGACTGTGATGGCTGTCTGCGTCTCCGCGTCTGCTGTCTACCTGTCTGTGTCTGTCCACATCACCGCTTGCGTCTTTGTGATGCAGTTCTGTTTCACACTGCCTGTTTAATAATATCAACAGCAACACTTTTTTAGCCCTATATAGGATATAGGTTAGTCGTCCCATAAATAGGTCGGACTGACAAATACGCCGGCAAATTGCAGCTGACTGGAGAAGTGATTAGCCGTAGACGTCAGCCAGCCTAATGGTATATTACGTCTATCGAGGTGGTGTTTTGTCTGCTTGTGCATAATCCTATCACTATTGTATAAACTTGTTCTATACTTTCGTGATAATACAATACCTATGCAAGTTGCTTTTGTTAGATCGTGTCAGTGGCGTAGCCAGAATCTAGTTGTAGTGGGGACACTTGAGGGAAGGGTGTTTCCTTCCCACGCGGAATGGGTTTGGGGAGGAGGCTGTGCCCCCTCCTCTAAAATTTAGGATTTTCTGTGTTTAAAATGACATCTTTGGTGCGTTGTTGACACTATTTTAAGTAAATGTCTGGGCTCCTAGGGAGGGCACCTGCTCCCAGTGTCTCCTTATGGCTACGCCAGTTGTTCGTGTCTATTACGGTGACTATTATTATTCGTGATTCGTTAAAATGATCGGTATAGGCCTATAACCCGGTTTAGGTATGGCGAAGGCCTAATCAATAACCCGCCTGACTAGCTGGCTGTAATGCAGGTATGTAGACCTATGCTAATTGGTCTCTGTTGAACACTGCTACACTGTAGTGGCACACTAAGCACTAATACTCATATGAATATTTATGTTCATGTGTTGTATGCTGCATGAACGCGTTTATTCTCGCGCCAGAAGCTGCTGAAGAACTACCAAAGATCTAATCATAAGGCGCAAAAAATTTCCTTGCTTCCAGTTACCGCATGTCTTTAACAAGACCGCATCCCTAAAGTTTTTTTGCTGAATCTTTAAAAAAATTGGTGCAGTTAGAGGTTGTGAGAAACCCATCGCAGCGCTATACGGAGCGTCACCTGCCACATGGAATTGCCTGACACCCAACATAGACAAAAGCACCTCGCCTTAACCGGTAACCCTAACCAAGTAGGCCAGTACTCAATTTAACCACCCTGGAGAGATGGAAGGCTGAGTTGACTTTGTTGTTGGTTATAATTATACCTAGATGGTTTACCTGTCCACAGACAACCACCCATTCTCGTAGTAACCACTTGATAGCGAGCCAGCTGGGACTTGAACCCACAGCCTCTTGATCCAGCGTCCTAACCGTTACGCCGTTATCCCACTTCCAAAGAAGGGTGATTGTGGCAACTGGCGAGGCATCACGTTACTGTCCGTTTGAGGCAAGGTGTTTTCCAGGGTACTTTAGAATCTTATGCAGGATGCTGTAGACCAGTTACTTTGACAACAAGAAGCTGGTTTTAGGCGTGGCAGATCTTGCACGGATCAGATTTTTACCTTGAGGCAGACCATACAGAAAGTGACAGAAGGACGTCGGCCTGTGATAGTGAATTTCATTGACTTCCACAAGGCATTCGATAGGATCCACCGGCCAACACTGTGGAAAATGTTTCAGCAATATGGGCTTCCAACAAAGATGATTTCAGTCATTCAGAAGCTCTACGAGGAGAGAAGCAGTGCAGTCAGGGTTAATGGCAACACAAGTAGCTGGTTTTAGGTAGAAACAGGTGTTCATCAAGGTTGTATTTTGTCACCACTGTTGTTCGCTATCGCAACAGATTGGGTGCTACGGAGGACCACGGACAACGATACTGGAGGGATCGAGTGGTCTGAAGACGAGTCATTGTGTGACTTAGATTTCGCTGATGACATCGCACTAATTGATGACTCGTAGAACAGCATGCAACAGAACATCTACCTTGACGAAAGAAGCCAACAAAGTCGGACTGTGCATTAATGCAGAGAAATGTAAATTGTTGACCACCAGTGTTTGGATCGACAGATCAGATATACAGGCTGCAACTTCAGTTATAGAAAAAGTAGACGATTTCTGTTACCTTGGCAGCTATCTATCATCCAACGGCAGCTGTGAAAAGGATGTCAAAGTACGAATTGGAAAGGCAGCAGCAGTATTTGGTAAATGAGAAAGATCTAGAAAAACGACAACATTAGCCTGAGAATGAAGACAAGGTTATATGAAGCAATAAATATGTCAACTCTCCTGTATGGTGCTGATGTATGGCCATTGACAGCAACATTAACAAAAAGACTGGATGCGCCACATCACAGATGGCAGAGGAGCATACTGAGCATCTCTTGAAAAGACAGGACAACAAACGTTGAGGTCAGAGCCAGAACTGGACAACAAACCATGGACGTCATACTCAGAGAAAGACGACTTCGCTGGCTTGGACATGTTTTGCGTATGGATCATCAGCGCATACCACAGCAAGCACTGTACTGGAAGGTACCAGGATATAAGAGAGGACCAGGTCGACCAAGAGCGAACTGGAGGAGTACAGTCAGCAAAGACTAACAAAAGATGGGGTTTACCTGGGAAGAAGCAGAGGTGGCAGCTCTTGACAGACACGGATGGCGTCGGAGTGTGGTTCAATGTGTCCAGTTGGATGCGGGATGAACCAAGATCCAAGGTCAAGGTCCATAATCACTGTCCTTATGGACATCACCGTCGTTACTTGATTGACAAACAGTAGGCCTAAATGAGATCTGAGCAACTTCAGTTAGTTCAGGTATTGGAGTCCAGTGCATTTCGCAAATCACAAATCAGTGAAGGTATGACTACAGTAGATGCATTGAATTGAATGCTGATTGCTTTTTCAAATTTATTCTGGCTAACTGGTATAGCAAAATGCTGCGGGCAAATGCGTGTACAAGCCAGGTAAATTGGTCTTCTGGCACTTCCCGAAGACGTAAAAATTCACGGGTAAAACCGAGTATACCGTACCCGTGAAAAAGTGTACCCGACCAGATCCGACCGCGGGTAACGGGTCGGGTCGGGTATACACGCGGGTAAGGGTCGACCCGCAGGCCTTTAGTCAGCACGCCAAACATAAACCGCATGTAGATGGTGACGCTGAAATGCTGCAGTGAAATAGACACTATGCATAAGTGACTTACAGTTTTTGACCATCCTGTGTATCGTTGTGTACTTCGTGAACGTTGGGATGGTGACGGTATTGTATAGTCTGTTTTTTACATGTCGGTGTGTTCGGCTCGTCTCTCTAGGCACAGCTAGCAGTGGGCGTGTCAGGTTTATTCTGGTCTTTTCTATCTCTCTTCCCATCCAGTGTGTTGTTACTGTTTGACGTCGTAGGTTTTACCACGGGCTGCAGCTTAAATCCAAGAGTTTACGTATGTTGCTTTGTTTGTAAATAACGTAGATTCCATAAGCGTAATACACTGTGAATTTATACGTTGCAATGACATTTTGAAATGGTGAAACCGGTAAAACGCTTTGGTGGCGCAACGGTAGGACGGCGGACTATGAGAGGTTGAGTTTTCGACTCCCGGTCGCGTTGCCATCAAGTGGTTACTTGGATGGGTGACTGACTGTCTGCTGACAGCTAAACCATCTCGGTATTATTTTAACCAGCACAAACCTTCCCTTACTATTCCCTTCGCCGTAGGTAAATTGACTCAATCTATAGTACCGGCTTATCTGGCTCCATGGGGTTGAGGCGGAACGCGTTCACCTGTGATTGGGTGGGGCAGGTGACGCTCCGTAGCTCTGCGATGGGTTTTTTATGAAGAGTACCGTATAGGCCTACAAAATTTTTAACCGTGCATGACGCGCATCATAACGGCTTGTCTCAATGAAAAAAGTACGCCGTCCAAATAAAAAGTACACCCGAGGCTGATAGGTTATGCTGTACCAACATGCTAATTCGCAGGTTTGGCAAATGCTCAATGGATGTAAAGAGAGTGCTTTTCAGATCATACTGTTTATGCTTATATGATACAGGATTGTGGAAGTTTTATAAAACTACTGTCATTAATAAACTTAAGTCTGCATATAATAGATGCATGAAGATGTTTTTTGGGTATAGTCGATATCATAGTGTTACACAAATGCTTCTGGATCTGGCTCTTCCTAGCTTTGAAACA
>Ga0209367_1012134_pt1 | contig 11328 bp, 8 predicted proteins | sample WorMetLIZISLAND2_FD_187412 | JGI IMG/M metagenome (GOLD analysis project Ga0209367, IMG submission 187412) | Marine gutless worms symbiont microbial communities from Max Planck institute for Marine Microbiology, Germany - Olavius geniculatus... ... | reverse complement strand
CACTGCTTCCAGCAGGCCTACTGCTCCCCCTAGCGGCTCAGCCAAGTGCCTCAGATTCGGCCACTGGCTGACATTGTGCACTTTAAATATTCACATACATACATACATACATAGTACATAAAAACATGACACTAAAAAGCACAAAACATTCAAACAAAAAACACAAATAATTGAAAAAAACATTAAAAAATAAATTAAAAAACATAAAAACATGCTTTTTAAACTTTTATAAAAAAAGTGAAAAATGTTTTTACATCTATGGTTTCTGTAAAATTTTTCTTACAGATCATTCCAGTTCAGTTTCAGTATCAGTATTTGCATCGTTTCAGTTAGGCCTACAGGTTTTTTCGACTGTTGGACGCCGAAACAGACGTTGAGATAAGTCAGTTATCGACAGTGACAGCTTTGACATCTGTTTGTTTTTCGGCATAGTCGATGAGTAAGGGACAAAGAAAGTAGTTGGTATATACGAAAAATCTGCTGAAGCAGCCGAGATTTGACGGGATTAAGTCTGGGCACGTTCCAGACAAAGGCAACCAAATGATTTCAGTATCATTTTAAAAATTCATTTCCACTACAATGACGTAACTCAGTTTTAAGGAAAAATTAACCCCCTTCCCTCTACGCCACATTTCGTCACACTTCTGTGGACCCCATCAGATACGACGTCACAAACGTCAATCCCCCTTGACAGCCTGTAGTGTAGTCTACGATATGTGACGATTATGTCTGTTATCAAAATTGTCTACTGGTAAATTAATGCAGAAAATCGCGTGAAATTGAGTATGTAAGTATTCACAAATGTTTCGAAGCCTACTCGTCTTGCTGCACTCGGCGAGCTGGCGACGTGAAGTTGGCTGTCCATCGTAGCTTCCTGCAGATGTGAGTGTGTGACGTCACACTACCTTTAATCTCCCCCTTCCTTACGTCACACGTCGTCATAATAATCTGAACCCCCTCCTTCCTCAGAGTGTGACGCCATTTATGGACGACCCCTTAGTTTTTTTTGCGTGATCATTTCCATATGTCTGAAGTATCAGTATTGAAAATCGTTTCGGTATTAGTTTCAGCATGAGTTTAACTGATATAAATCTTTTCAGTATTAGTTTGAGTTTCGGTTACTGGAATATCACAGTTGGACTAAGCGCCTGGTGCTTGCGTCAATTATAACCTGCTTCCGACGACGGCGAACACGATCGACGTCGTTAGCCGGTCGTTACGAGCGTTGAAACGAACCATGCAGTCTCATCTGTGCCACTAACTAATCGAAGCATAATAATGCGCTGAATACACAGCGACACTCATCATCGCAGCAATCACTGGCTGCCGCAGCGCTTGTAACAGCCATAAATGCCAAAAAATATTTTCAAAAAACGTCAAGAGCCGTTTATTATGAAAAATAAACGTTCGCAAAGGAGCTGCAGAAACGTGACCGTTCAGGAATTGGGATGCAACCGTTTCGTATTCGTCGAATTTATGTTATCGCAGCAAAGTATTCAAATCAAAATACACAGGCATAACTTGTTAGTATTTTCGCGGTGACTATTATTCTGGCAGCCGTAACAATAGCCTGTACGGTATTATTCCGGCAGAGTTGATCGGGACTTAGCACTGATTAGCTGGGCTTGCCAGTGATTGACAGTGGTCATAGTTAGGGTTAGGATTACTTAGGGTTAGGGTAACCCTAACCGTAGGGTTTGGGTTTGAGTTAGGGTTAGCGTTTTTCAAACATTTATGTGACCATGGTAGACAACAAAAATTAGCGTTGAATATGGGTAGTAAATTCGAGGTTCCTGCAAGCAAAGACAAAACTTGCCAACCAGCTATCCGTGATGGTCTACTTGCTAGACTTGAGGTGCTAGTTGGCTGAAAGGCGGATCCCTGATACCGTACTTGCTACGGTTGAGGTCGTCAGTTCTCGGCTGCCGCCATCTCTGCGGCGATTCGCCGAACCGCCGCAGGAACTCGTGCGGCTTTAGCCGGTACCTATGAGCACTATTTGGTGATTGTACGTACCGGCTGATGTCGTCAAAATCGGCGGCCGGATCAATATTCGGCCCTCGTAGAACCGGATATTGATCCAGCAGACGTATCAATAGCCGCTAGCCGGCTGCCGGAACAATATCCTGTGATTAGTATTTTAGTATTTTATTGGTGTCACTCCCACTTTTTGCACGCATGGTCTAATTTATTATTTTAAAGTAGTGTCTGTCATCTTGCATTGTTGAACGCCTTGTACCGAATTTGTTTGGTCGTTGTTATTACTGATATTGTTATTGTTGCGTTGACAGGCATTCTGCGATGCCGGAACCACAGGAGCAGATAGTGACGCCTTTTGCCCAGATTCTTCACACGCTTCACAACGTACACAAGAACTACATGCTGCTCACCAACGCCACCTCAAACAGGTTCAGTTCGGTGCAGTACGATATTTTAATAGCAACAAGAAGCTTAGCTGTCGCTAGGGAAAACGCGCTAGAGCCTCTACAGTTACTGTTGCAGTACTGATCTTCAAGATCACCCAAGGTCAATGATTTTCGTGTCATTTGAAAGCCAATATGTGACTTCCTATTAGTGATCAATAGCAATTCAGGCCCTATCTCGCATCGTTTAGCCACAATACATCCATGACACACAGACGGACGATTGACAGACACATCGTGCGTAGCTGAATTGCATCAAAAAGCTATCACGAACGTGCTGGTTTACGTCAGGCTCTGCAGAATAGACTTTCAGTCTTCAGCTGACGACAGAATCAAGATTTGACTACGTCGGACACTTGGATGTTAAGTCAGTCCTTTGTGCTCTCGTGTCTAGGAAAATGTTTTTTTGACTTTGTATGCTGCATGACGATAATTTTGAACGAGTATATGGCGATTGAACTTACGTTAATTATTACCTCGCTCGTGATACGCTTTCAGAGCTACAATGCTATGTGTGTAAAAATGCAATAATAAACTATCATTTCACCTAGTTCTTATGCAGTTTCTTGTTTTGAAAAAAATTCAATAGGAAGATTTGTTGTAGAAGATAAAGTTGTTTGAAACGTCTATCACTGGTAGTAATTTTGGGGACCCAAAAGCAACAACCTTCAAGTGATTCGTAACGACATATACGATAAACTACCGTTTTCCTATGGATACACATTGTAAATCTTATATATATAGTACACTGCAGAACTACACTGTGTCTCAAAAAAACGTCCCACTATGTAACTGTCCATATCTTTGACAAATAGAAGCCAATTTTTGAAATTCTTCACTGGCACACTCTGTAGACAATTTGCAATAAAGTAATTATTGAATATCCCACCACACCATAACTGCGTCGCTACACTACCTTGTGAAATATAAATGCAAGAAAAAAACTAGGCAACTGGCGTGTTGGAAGATGAAAGACACTTCAGACCAAAATCGCGACAAATGATCTGTACAGTGCTATGCTGTATTAGATCCGTCTTTGTGGATATCTGGCGTGTTATACTATGTGTTTGTTTCTGGCCTTCGTGGTTTAGTAAGGCTACCAGTTTATCCACAGTGGTCACGTTCTCTTCAGTATGTGCATGCTTCAATCTGCCGCTCTCATGCCTTTCTTCGGCGCTTCCTGTCGTCCAAATCTTTTTAGTAACGTGTCCCAGTCCTTCCCTGTTTCTGTTTATCTTCAGAAATTTTGCCAACATTCTTTGCGAACTGCATTTTATGAACTCATAAAAGTTCTTAGTTAAAGCCTTGTCCCCATTGCTAAACGCACGTTACATTACCAGTGTATTGTCACTGCCAAAAAAATTATTTTTACAATAATATCATCTGCTTTTGTTTAGAAACACAAGGAATGTATCAAAAACTAATCATTATTAAATATTAATATAAAAATTGTTGAAAAATTGTTTTTAGAAAATAATTTTTGCACATGTATTACTAGCATTTTAGACATTTTTGACAATAAGAGTTTTACCTGGTAGTGTAGAGACGTAGTTAAGGTGTGGTGGTATGTTCAATAATAACACTACTGCTACTTGTCCACAAAATGTGCCAGTGAAAAAATTTTGAAAATCGGTCAATATTTGATGAAGATATGGACAATCACAAAGTGAGACGTTTTTTTGAGACACGGTGTAATATTTACTCACTGATTGTCACCACTGACACTGTGACGACTGACGAGGACAGGCGCACCCGCGCTGGCGGCTCTGTTGGCAGCAATGTGAGCACAACACATTGTTTGATTATTTACGATAAGCCGCTTTAACCGCTAGCTTATCGGCGGCGGCGGCGACAGCAGCGGCGAACGGCGGCGATTCAGAAGACTCCTTACGAGTACTTACTTACTTATCGCACGGTTCTCATGTGGTTTTGCTGTGAAAGGTGTTTGAATTGCGAAAAAAATTGATGGGGATGTTAATTTTTTGACTGTCGGAGTCCAACCAAAATTGTGATGTAAATCATATGTATATAGTATTTAGCCGACCCCCCAGTACGTAATTTGACAGTGTTGGGGGTTGAGAAAATAGTTGAGGGTGGGGGTTCAACCCCAACCTCCCCCGGCAGTTGAAACACTGGTGTGAATAATACCCCGTTTGCACGATAAAGCAAACATGAAGCAAACTTAGAGCACACTTCATGCACGTGTATATTGAATACGTTTGCTTCATGTTTTCTTCATCATGTAAACGGGGTATAACTGTTGTCCGTGCAGGCCATCCCGGCGACGCTCGGCGTCAGTGGAAAAGCCTGACTCGACAGGTGGCGCTGCTGCTGCTAATGCTGCTACGGTACGCGATAGCTCCGGTATTGAAATGACCGACCAAGTCACGCCACCGGTCCAAGAACTGGCTGCAACGACCGCCGCAAACGCTGTGTCACCAGGTCTTTTTCACACAACGCAGGGCCGGATTTAGCTGGTGGGAGGCCTGGGGCCCGGGGCCCCCCGCCTCCCCCCTAAATCCGGCCCTGACACAACGTTCTTCTATTAACCAGTTACCACTTGTGTCTGTGTGAGTTTAGTTAAGGCTGAATGTCATCTGAACGAATAACAAGAACCCAGCTGTCGCTAGGATAGCCGACCATACTGGTTGTCAGTGATTTTCAAGGTCATTCGAGGTCGATGATTTTTATTTTATCTAAAAGGGCCTACCGGGTATGCCACTTCCTATTAATGATTAACAGTAACCTTGGCCGTATCTTTCACCGTTTCCGAGATACGGCCAGTTTTGCGTTGAAAATCGCACATTGTTCCTACCCTCACTCCATTTAACCAGAATGTGAAAATGTTCCCTTTGCACTAGATCGCTGAAATTTTGCATACTACTTAGTGTTTAGCCACAATACATCCGTTAGCGACGACAAATGACGACGGACGGACAGACAGACGGACAGACGACAACCGTACCATAAGCTCGATCGTTACTCAAGTACGATCGGCTGAAAAGGATACGTAATCGAGGCGTTACATTTTTGTGCAGGGTGCCGCACAGAAAAGTTGAGCGTACGTGCTTTACGTAAATCTGTAAGCGATTAGTTTGCAACAGGAATGGTATGAAAATTACACCGGAATGCGCCATTTTCAGAAGCCAAATTCATGAAATTTCTGACGAGAAGGCGCAGCCTGCAGACACCGCCCCCGTAAGGACTTCGCGAGAATGGTTTTCCGTGCTCCACTGTGGCTCTCAACGTGCCTGCACTCAACAGTTTAATTAGGCCTACCTCCGCCAAGGAGGTTATGTTTTTGCCGGTTTTTGTTTGTTTGTTTTCTGTTTGTCTGTGTGTTAGCAAGATAACTCAAAAAGTTATGGACGGATTTTTCTGAAATTTTGAGGACATGTCGGGCATGGCATAAGCTACAAGTGATTCAATTTTGGGGGTGATCCGGCAGGAATCCTGGATTCTGGATCACTTTGAAATTTTCGTTACCATTGCGTTAAAGGGGGAATAAGGGAACCGCTGGCAAAGCGAATATGGTGCTGCCACCTAGCGAACAACATTGCCTTGGCGGTGGTGTGCGGGCTATGACTGCTTTCTAGTTTGCACTCTTGTTTATGTTTTAGTGCTTTGGTGCTGTGTTGTATTAGCCGTAAAATAAACTGTTATACAGCATTACCGAAAAGTGTTCTTTGGAGTCCAATAGTTTGGAGCAACACCGATGGGGCCAATTAAAGAAGAAAAAACCGAGTGTATGTGTGTATGTGCCCTTCATGATGAGTGCGACGTATTTTGTGTGGCGGGCGTGTGTAGCAGCGGGGGCTGCGGTGCAGGAAGAAGATCATCCAGCCAAGATGATGATGGAGACGCTGGAAGAGCTCGAGTGGTGTTTGGAACAACTGGAGACGATCCAGACCCACAAGTCCGTCAGCGACATGGCCACCAGCAAAGTATTATTACCGATATTTTTAACTTTTGGAAAATTCCAGTGGCGTCTCGAAAATTAGCTGTAGCAAGCAGAATGGAATGACCATCGATCCGGGCAGTCGACTGCAACAAAACTGTCGTGCAACAAATAGTACTGAAACGATGCAACAAAACTGAAATACGCTATTAATATTATTATTAGGCGGAATCGCTCCTGCCTATTCCTACGTAGTGTGTGGTCTGTCCGTCGTCTGTCTGTCACATTCCCGGCCTCTGCTTAAACCATAGATGTAAAAACGTTCCAGGAATAAAAACGTTAAAAAACGTAAAAAACGTGACAATAATGAAGAGACGTTTAAAAACGTTGAATAAAAAACGTTGGCCATAATTTGTTCAACTTCTTGCCTAATGTCATGCTGTAAGTGCAGTATACCTGGAATTATAGATAGAAAGAACTTCATTCAATTTCAATTTAACTGTGTGGGGGTCATAGGACAACAACGTTAAACTAATCAAATATACTAGTTATAAAACTTTTTGTTTAATATACTTGGACTAACTGCGTAAACTACATCACTATGTGATTTATTAATTCGTTTCTGTAGTTCCAAAAGTGTTTCACGAAGCTTTTGATGGAATTTTTAATGCACGTTTTTTTTAAAATAAAAAAAAACGTTGAAAAAAACAAAAAACGTTAAGAAACGTAAAAACGTGACAAGAATAAGAAACGTAAAAACGTTTTCTACATTTATGGCTTAAACCGTTCGACCGATTTAGACGCCATTTGGCAGGCACCCTTGGGGGGGTCCAGTGACATACTGTGTTAGATGGTGGGGATCCCTGATTTGCGGGTTAGTATCCCCTGTCCGAAGATGCAATTGCTCCTGACTTACGAAAAAAATGATTTATAATTCACCAGGTGGCAGCGTCGATCAGCAATTCCGCTTCTTACCAAATTACCCGACTTCTTGTTATTGCTATAACCATTATTAAATTAGTATTGTTTTCGAGTTCAACGTCTAAGCTTATTTACGAACGAAAGCCGCACGTGAATGAGCTAAATTTAGCATCACTGCACGTAGGCTTGCATGAAGCCAAAAAAGTTCTTCCAGCACGCTACCTGTCAGAACAATCAGTCGGACACTTTAGTTATATCAGAACGCCGGACGTCACTAGAGCCGACGACTTGGCATATCAGCAAAGTTGCTGTACGTCGAGCCTGATTGTATCGAGATGGGTGACCGGTTGGAGCATTCACCAACGACATAAGCCAACTCAGTCCAACCGTTCTTCATAAATTGGAAATGAACACTGGTTTTGTGCTGAATGTGAGTTTTCACTAGTTTCTACCGGATCTGCGTAGTTTAGTAGGCTACTATTTGCGGTTGCAAAAATACAGAAAAGGTTAGGCTTACAGCAAGCTATTAAGACTAACTTCAGTAGCAGCAACAGTGAGGAGAGAATTAATAGTGTAGAGCACTAAGGCATACGTTTTAAAGCTGATCATCTTCTCTCTACGCACCATAGATGTAAAAACATTTTAATGTTTTTTTTAAGTTTAAGTTTTTAAGTTTTTGTGTTTTTTCTAATTTTTAAAAATGTTCTTATTAGGGCTGCGAAAATTAACGATTAATTAATCGATTAATCGTTAAAAAATTGTTTTATTAATTTTTTTAATCGATTAAAATTTGATTAAATTTTGGACTGCTGACTTGGCTCGCTACAAAGATGAAGATCCGCTTCCAGAAACAGAAAATCCACTAAACTGATGGAAACTGAATAGCCATTGTTTTCCTGTTCTTGCTAGTTTTGTAAAAACAGTACTTTGCGTACCTGCGACATCTGTCCCATGCGAACGCCTGTTTAGCTCATCGGGCTACATTGTAAACAAAACGCGTGCTGCTCTTTTGCTCGAAAATGTGACATCACTTGTTTGTCTGCGTGATTGGCTGAAAGCCTGAAATGCGTGTTAACTGACTGCATAGTGTACAAGTAGACCTATACGTTTCCAACTTTTGTGAACGGTAACAAGTACACTTGCATTTTGCAGTTTTCATGGTTTTGTGCATTAACTACAAAATTGAAAAATTGTTCGAAATTAATCGATTAATCATGATTAATTTTTGGTGATTAATCGATTAAAAAAATTTTAAGCAGTACCAGCCCTGCTCTGTGGGTGTTGGCATCACCAATTAAACACGAGTTGCTGTACAAGTTTTTATTATTATTATTATTATTATTTTTATTTTTATTTAACTGTGCACATAAGTAACAAATGTATGTGCAGACGGACAGTGCAACATGTTGAGAACGTTGGAGTCGCGTTAAGTCAGTTCTTGGAGGACGTATTCCATGTCTTTGCCAGTCCGGGAACTGTTCGGACTTTTCTCGAACTTACAACACTTGTTATGGATTATATATACTGTGTGTAGTTGAATCTTCTAACAACGTGACTTTTTAAATATATCACTAACATTCACTTTGTTAGAGGCTTTTTGTGAACTGGTGTTAAAACTGTTACAGGCACAACTGCTTTACCCTGATGGAGAACACTTAGTTTTGTAGCCCGCATAATTATCAACTTTTGTAGGCCTGTATAAAAAAAGTTAGTAGAGGTAGGCGCTCCTACGGACAGAAATATTAACATCTGTTTTAGTTAAGTTGTTGTGAACTTTGTGTGGCGCTAGTTTCGTATGCTACGTATTGTGCATAAATAAATGCTTGGAAATGTTTGAATATTTTTATACTATTTGCATTGTAGGCCTGCTCATTGCAGTCTCCTTGAATCGGGATCGGCAGTCGGGCAGTATGAAGTGGGTATTAGTCACAGCTCTTATACATGTTCCACGTTAAATGGCTGCAAATTAGTGATGTCATATGATGCAAAAATAACCTAATATTTTTACTCCTCGCGCGCTACGTTCCTAACGTAGCGAAGAGGAACATATAAGATAAGACTAGTGACGTGATGACGTCAGTTGCACGGTCGATGCTGTCGGGGAAGTGATGCTGTCGGCACCGCTATTTGCGGTGTGAAAAGAAAGGAACTAAAAAGCAGTAAAAGTAATATTGAAGACCGACCAACGACCGACCTCTGTTCCTGGAAGAGCCTTCTTGGAAGAACTTCAAACGGACGTATCTCCACAACGATGCTAGATAGACGCATGGTCACTATGGACAAGACCATGCGTCTTCATCTAGCACCGTTATGGAGGTGTGGCGCCTCGAAGATAATGGGGTCACGAGTTTGACCTTTTGAGGTCACCTGACGTGATGACGTCAGTTGCACGATTGATGCTGTCGGCAACGCTATTTGCGGTGTGAAAAGAAAGGAACTAAAAAGCAGTTAAAAGAATACAAAAGAAAATAATGCGTGCGAGGAGTACATTAGATTGGTCACAATCTAAAATATTTCTTGTTATTACGTAGAATGAATAATAATGAACAGTGAAGCAGTTTAATACAAGCCTTACAAGGTAGACATTTAGAAGCGTTTGAGTCCACTGGTTATTAGTTGGCGCGTACGTGAGCGTAGTCACGTAGGCCACTGACGCCGTTAGACGGTCCCTACTGTCAAGCATTGCCGCTTGCACATTGGTCAGCTCGTCAGAAACAACCATGTCAGTTCAGTTCAGTTACGTCGCTGAGTACGCGCCAGTAAGATCGTTCAGTGTCACGTGTTACCTATTGAGCAGCGTTGTGCGGCAATACTTGGCGTCATATAGCACAATCAGTGGACTTGCGATAGTGACGAAGGCAACATTAGTAATTAGTTAACGACTGTTGGCAGCAGCAGCACGTGTCGCCATCTAGCGTAGTTCAGGTGCGTGGTACCGTGGTACGTTGCGTCACCTACTGTAACTGCTGCTGCATCTGTTTTATACACAGCTCTGCGATAAAGCCTTAATGCTCATGGTCGTCGTTTATGTGCAGGATTGAATAGGCTACCGGTACTGATTTTCACGGACTCGCGAGCCGACAAAATTGTGAGTGTATGGAAAGAAATAAACGTGAAGTCTAGTGAGAATAAAAACAGACTTTCTTTCTGCTGAATAGATCAGAATTCGAACCGTTTTGACATAGATTAACAACGAAGCTAGGCCTATTTTTTTCTTCTTTTCTTTACCCATAAGGCTACTGCACCTATACGCGGTGTTTCATAACAAGGACCCCTTTTTCTTTCTTTCATAATTCACTCAAATGATGATCAATTTACACCAAATTTTTACCAATTGTAGCTGAAAAAAATACTAATTCAGAATATTTCAACAAAATGTGGCAGTTGATTAAATATTCTTTGCTAGTCGTGACGTAACGCTGACGTCATAATGTGTCATGGGTACAAACATGCTAGTCTCAACTGGTGCTGTCACTTGCTACCCTGTTCTGATGGTGAAAAATCTGGTTTCCTCATGACAAATTCTTGAAGTTTTACAGTTGCAGCCACAAAAACATGCAAAACAATCACATATACGTCTGTGGGGATAGTTGGACTTTGACATGTTCGAGCAAGACAGTGCACTAGCACACTGAGCTTGCAAAATGGTTGCGTTTTTGAATCATAAGACGCCTGATTTCATGATCCCATGTTGCTTAGTGCTGACACGATGGACATTCTTCATCAGCGAACCAGACTAAGTTCACCATTGAAGCAGGGTAGCAACTGACAGCACCAGTTGAGACTAGCAAGTTTGTACCCGTGACACATTATGACGTCAGCATTACGTCACGACTAGCTAAGAATATTTAATCACTTTGTTGAAATATTTTGAATTAGCATTTCTTCAGCTACAACTGGTAAAAATTTTCTGTAAGTTGATCATCATTTGAGAAAATTATGAAAAAAACAAAAAGGGGTCCTTTTTATGTAACCAGGGCCTTCCATCCCCCCTGAAGGATGGAGACACCCCCCCAATTAGCAGGGGCTACGAGACCGAGACGCCGTAGGCGTCGAGGGTGGTGGGGAATGGGGAGGGGGTTTCCC
>Ga0209367_1012133_pt1 | contig 11328 bp, 11 predicted proteins | sample WorMetLIZISLAND2_FD_187412 | JGI IMG/M metagenome (GOLD analysis project Ga0209367, IMG submission 187412) | Marine gutless worms symbiont microbial communities from Max Planck institute for Marine Microbiology, Germany - Olavius geniculatus... ... | reverse complement strand
AAATGCTGTTATTTGCGGCTAGCGCAAATGTAGGCTATTGCATATTCACATATGCAAATGAGAAATTCAAAAACGTATTTGTTAGGGCTTTCACAAAATCAGATGGCACGGGGCTCCACTTTGGTACACTTAGCTACAGACTGGAAAACTGTCATGCAACAGTGAGCCTGATTCTATTCTGTTTGCGTTAGCGCTCCAAATCGTTTTGGTTTAGAGCTATATGACGTCATAAATTACAACAACGTCATATCCGCAACCGACTCATTATAGTGTGTAAAGGATGTACGTTTCACTGATGTATAGATTGTAGAAAATATTATTGTCTAATACGTCGAGGCCGGAAACTTTTGGGATGGCCCTCATACAATCAACGAACCACAGAATGGTTGCCATCAACAGTGTTGGGTTCTGTTATTGTGGTTAGCACAACTGCAATGCAGTGTGGGAAGAATTTGTGATGTTACAGTTTTAACACAGATGTTCAGATGGCTTCAGTACAACAAAATTAAAGAGTGTCAATGTTATGCACCTAGTTCTCACTTTTTAGTTTAATATTATCATTGTTACCATTATTATGATTATAATTATACTACACCAGTAGCACTCATTAATGGACATTGTAATGTGTACTTTTGGTTAATACAGCTTCGTTGTCACTGAGCTGTTTTTCTGGTTTTGATGCAGTTGTCTTAGTAATATTTACAGTTGTGTGATGGACAGTAAATGATATATAATATTATAAGCCGGGCACTGTTATATCATTGTGCTGGCATTGAATGTTACAGAGACGAGATTGCCAGATGTCTGGAAAAAGCATACGAGAAGATTGCGTTCTCAGAGGCTAGACGAATGCTGTTTTTTGACACCGATCAGCTGATGCTGGACTACCGCAGAGAAGTGAGAAACAGTTACTCTAGAAAGAAGCATTTGCAGCAGCAGCCGCAGCTAGACCCCCACTGTGATGCTGAGAAGATGATGCATGTCTATGCGAAAAAAGTGAGCCCCACTTATGTGCCATGCCCAAATGTCAGTTGGTGTGCTCACAAGTTTGTGCTGCACGGGGTTCAACGTCGAATGACGTTTTGCATAATGCCCAGAGTTTTAGGTTGATATTTGAGATTGGTCCAAATGGTTCAGTAAAAGTTCTGAATCATCTGTGACTGTTGCTGACATTTCAATTATAAGAGCATTTAAACACTATTCTCAGCCATCCATTCCATTTAAACCAAAGCGACAAAAAGGTGTTATTGGTACTGTGGTCAACATACACTGTAATAGCGCTATGCAGCCATTTCTTTGGTTGTTCAGGTAATTGTCAGAAGTAGCATTATTAGCAGAATCTGCCAATGTAGGCATCAAACATATAATATATGACCACCAGTGTGTTTCATGCTACCTTGTGCGTGGCTGTCATGGTTGCAGTACACAAACTGGGGGTGCTTGGAGTGAGATATGCCTTTTTCTGCAATTTTGCAAAGTCGCTGTATCTTCAGTCATTATGTCTTGCGAACTTTTGTGCATTAGGAAATAGCAGGTCGCTGTTTCTTTAGATCAAGTTGCTGGTCATCATTAGCTTAGTCAAGTGTGTGCCTCTGTCACCTCTGCCAAGAAGGGAGCAGTTCTGCATGGAAACTTTCTGAAACATACATGAATGCTGCTGTTGCTTCAACATCCCCTGTTGTGTTGTACTTGCTTACAAATCAAACTTTTCCACCTTCGACATGAGCACAGTTGGCTTATACTGTGTCGTATGTGTCCGATCAGTGCCATTTTTTTGCACCAAGCTTGCAAGCTGTTAATGTGTGTGACAGTTTGTGAGTTACTGGTGATTGACCTGTTCATTGTTCCTTCTGTCACAGTTCTGTGCACATGATGACTCATAATGGCAATGACGTCATTGCACTAACAGCATCAACCAGCAACGCCAGCTGTTACTTTTCCCTCCCTTTCCCCTGCCACTTGACGGCTCTTCTTCTTCTTCCCCTTTATTGTTGTAGGTGTACTTGTAGTTTTAGGTGTTGCTGTAGTTGCAGGTGTAGTAGTCATTGCAGGCATAGTTGTAGTTGTAGGTGTAGTAGTAGTAGTAGTAGTAATCTTTAAATCACTTCACTTGGCAGAGATATGCACTCTCTGGAGCGCCTTCTAGTTACATTGTGTAGTACCTAGTTTTGACGGTACAGCTGGGAAAGTGTGCTTAAACATTGTTTTGTTGCGGTGGTTTAGCGAAAGTGGCACCTGGATCCGGAGAGTGCAGCCGGCATGTTCTATTTCCATCGCGAACAGAAAGCTGACGAGTCTATAGCATCTCTGGACCTTGCAGCGAGAGCAATTGAATACGCTCAGGAACTAGAAATGATCATCTAGGAATTTTCTGCATACTGTATGATGAACGCAAAGACTGTTTGTCTTCGTGTGGTTGACTGCATTTTGTTGTTATCATCCATGTATTTGTCGAGGAATATTATTTATGTTTTTTGACTCGGTTGTACCATTTTGTCTTTGTTAATATCTGTCAGTTGGTTGCCTGGAAATCGGGGATGATCATAATTTGAAAAATGAAATATTTATATCATATATGAAAAAAATATACGCAGTGTTTCATAAAAAGGCACCCTTTTGGTTTCTTTTGTAACTCGGTCAAATGGTGATCAATTCCCATGAAATTTTTACCAGATGTAGCTGAAGAAATACTAATTCAAAATATTTCAACAAAATGTGGCCGTTAGTTAAATATTCTTTGCTAGTCATGATGTAATGATGACATCATAATGTGTCATGAGTACAAACTGGCTTGTTTCAGCTGGTTCTGTCAGTAGCTACCCTGCTTCGATGGTGAACTTTATCTTGTTCACTGATGAAAAATGTTTATCGTACCAGCACTAAGCAACATGGCGGCATAAAATCCGGCATCTCGCAATCCCCAAATTCAACCATCTTGCAAGCGGTGCTTGCTGGTGCACTGGCTTGCTGGAAGGTGAAAAAGTCAAGCAATACCCACGGGTGTGTGAAAGTAATCATTTTTGGCACCCATCTCAGTACTAACCTGGCCCGGCGTACAGTAACTTCATTGATCGAATAAAACGCATTACCACTGCGCCAGGCCACCACCTGCAGCTCGTGATGCTAACTCGAATGCAAAACCTTTGGCGCTCACTGTTTATGCCTTGGTGTTTGACACGGGGGGCTTCAGCGCACTCCATTGACCTTGTGAGTGATTTTTTTTTTACTGCTGCTAAACTAAGGTTTGGTTAACTTACCCACTTTTGTAGATTTTCTCCACGTTAGGTAGTCTGTCAAACGTAGGCCTATACTTTTGGGAATATCAGAGCACGGCATCTTTACGACATTATGTCGTCTATTGTATTTTGAGCAAATAGGCCTACCACATAGGCCATAACTTGTCTAAGGCCTTGTCTTGTCGCAAGACTCTTGCAGCTTTGCTGACATTATAGATGTACTGTCCAGTTAAAAGTCTGCAGTATTATTTTGATGTATGAATGAGGTTTGAGCCAACTCTGCCTGGTCATCCCTCTGTGGGTAAGCACAATGAGTACCAGTGAAAGCATGGACGTTAACAGGCACACTGTGTGATGCAGTAGCACTGTATCCATGGTGTTGCAGTGTAAACTGGGGTGTTGCTGAAGGCTAAGGAAACGGACATCAGTGCCGCCTTATGGCTTAGGAAGGATTTTGAATTCTTTTATGAATGAGGTTGACAGATTTGTATGTTCTTCCTTAATTTTTGGCATAAGACTTCCTGAATCTGCACTTGGCTAAAACATCAGATACTCCACGTATCGGCATATAACTGTGTATAGGTGATGTCATTGTGATGTTGGCAAAAATACCTGTATAGAATTAAAAACTGACGGCATATTGTGTATAATGATTAACAAATTAAAACACATTGTAATTTTTAAGCAACGATAACAAGTAATTTGAGCAATGCTGACATGACGTGTGACAGCATCGCTGCTGCCTCCTTAGGAATCAGTATACAACGTGAAGTAAAATAATAATGTGTTTTGAAAGGGGTACCCAAATTTGACGTCCCCTAGGGAAGATTCCTTGAACGTAGGGAGTCGAAACTTAGACTGCCACAATCTAAGTTTTATGCGTAGGGTTCTTGGGGTGAAGGCAGTGAGCCCCATTCCCTGCAGCCACAGATGTGGTGAGTGCTGTAAGCTCCCCTAGGCGGGTTCGAGCGGATTGTTGAAGGCCGACCCCAAACGCATTTTGAAAGCATCCATGGAGCGCAGAATAGGCCTACGTTTCTTGATGCAGTAAATATGGTGAAATTTCTCATGAACTAAACGGCCAAAAAGCAATGTAGCTAATGAATGACGAGTGCGTATCTAAATGTTACAGATAGGCCTACCCCATGGTTCATATGGCAGCCAGCCGAGAGGGAAATTCTTTCCCCTATGCAAATTGGACGGTCGCTGCCATTCGAATTTTTCCATATACTGGACTCTTGCTAAAGCACACCCCACTGGCGACGAAGTCACAACAATTTTTGACAATGAAATTTAGAAAAATTGCTAAAAATTCAGCGCATTTTGGCTAATTGTAGGGTCAAACTTTCTCGCCTGATGTGTCGCAAGGCAATTATGAGAATGTGTACAAACTGTCTAAGGGTGCGTACCTGCAAAATTTGGGGGAAAACGTTCTAAATTCGACACGATTTCGGACAACTTAGATGTGAATATCTCCGAAATGGCGTTATCAGCAACAATGATACAACTGCTCCCACATTTGCGGGCGGACAAAATATGGTGAACTTTGGATTTGGCCCACTAACAAAAAGTTTAGAACCTGATTTTGGATCCAAGCAAAATCAACGCTGCGTACAGCATTATCCAGGCTTAATGCTACCGCATTCGCCACGATGTGTGCGCACTAGCCTCACGTTGCTGGAGCAAAATTTGATACACCTAAATCGTCTCAACAGACGGGTGTATGACGCGAGGCGTTCTATGCGCCGGGCTCTGCTCTGAATTTCTAGTTATCTGTCCCATTACTATAGCATAGCATGGAACAGATTATGAAATCAGTAGCGCGTCACACTGTCATTCTGTCACTCTGTCTGTAAGCACTCTTACGGCTACAATATTTATTTGATTTTGATGAAATTTTGCACAGTGGTTAGGGTCTTCAAGAGTAAAGTCGAGTTTGTTTGGGGTGAAAAATCTAATCACTTTTTCCCCATTTTGCTCCCGTAACGCATTTTCAATGGGAAGGTACTATACCACAGAATGGAGGCCCGATGACATGACCCACATTGACGGTTAATAGCTCAAAAGACGTGGCCTGGGGGCTGCTATAGGCGCAAATCCAAAAAATAATTTCACCCCCTAAATTTCCCCTACCTTCCAAAAAGCCAATCACTGCATTGTCAATGGTAATTAAGTTTGGCTCAATGTTTGACATGCAATATCTCAGCAACCATGCGAGATAGAGGGATGGCTTCAATAGACCAGTTATAGGAAACTATATATTGTGAGTCCAATGATCACGTGGCTGATGACGTCACGTGACTAAAGGGTCAAGGTCGTGACCCCCTAAATCGGCGAGGCTCCATATCTTCATAATCGTGGAAGATAGACGCATGGTCACAATGGACTTCCACAGGAAACCACACACGGCGAGTCTAACAGCTACGTGATCGATGACGTTACGTTGCCAAAATGGTGAAATTCTAAGGCTGAGATGGCTGTTGGAGACAACCTGCAGAGGCTATAACATATTTAAACTGACGAGCGTTAATACGCAGCAGGCATACAGCAGTGTTGTTAACAAGGACTTGACCTTCAAGGCCAAGGACTTGACCCTCAAGGACTCAAACTCACGGACAAGTTCAAGGACTGCTTTCGATAGGGGTGTTTTTTGAATGCTGAATTTAATAGTAATGGATGAATAGAGTGCAGAAAACCGACCACGAAGACTGGCCAAAAGAGTATGGAGGAATGATGTGTAGACTGAAGTGTTTTGCATGTAGGACTCAAGCAGGTTGTTTAGAGACAGCAGGATGAGAACGACGCAACTAATCGTCACCATTAGTTCTCCTTGCGTCAAGTCTGTGGCTTCGGCAAACGGTGTCAGTATCTGAACAAGTTCCTTCAACATGCTGGTATCTTTGGCAAGAGTATTAGGTTTTAATGGTTGGTGTCTGGCAGAAGAGCATTGAGTGTCGGTTGGTCAAGGTTGGCAATGCACCGAAGCTGTCTAAGAGTGCTATTCCAGCGTGTTTCGTTTGACGATGGAACTATTTTTCCAGAACCAAGTGCAGACTCGTATGCACTTCGGAACAGAGCAGACTGGTGGATGAGATTTGCCAGTTTGGAGCATTTGGCAATCAGAGACCTTGCTACAGTTAGGTTTTTGAGACCGTCGTGCACAACTAACTGTAATGAGTGGGCAAAGCATGACACGTGTTGGAAGTTTACACCTGCAGCAGACAGGAGTGAGAGATCTACTGTGTCATCCTGATCCTGCCACAAAGACGGGTCATCCACCTCAAAGGCACTGTCTTCCAGCAGCACAGTCATCGCCCGTCGCATATTTGAAGAATATACATGCACAAAGATGATAATTAAACTAAACGTCGGTATGAACTGAGAAATTTACTGTCCACCAAAAGACCACCAGAATCCAGTCATTCATGCGATGAAAATGCTTTTAAGTTTTAACATTGTAGCAGTATTAGTCTCCCGAAACACGAGCTTTGCAAGGCCAAGGACCTGGTTGGTCAAGGCCAAGGACTTTTGCTCAAGGCCTTGGCCCTCAAGGCCAAGGACTCAAAATTTGTCCTCGAGGACACGCCAAGGACCAAGGCCAAGGACAACAACACTGGCATACAGTGGCACAGAACGTTTTACTAGTTTTTTTAAATATAATAGTCGCACCTGACGTATTGCACTTGGTCCATTAATTTTTACGCGCGACAGCATGTAGCGTTAAGCGCGTCTCAGCACTTAGGGACGTCTGTGTCTCCGTCCGTCCGTATCTGCCTCTCACACTCAGCGATTATTTCAAGGACCTGTTGTTTCATTTCATACTTGCTCTAGGCTATTGGTTCACGACGTGTTTCCTGCTGCTTCGAACTGCCATCCGCACCCCGCGTCGTGACAGGCCGCGACGTCTACCGCAGGGCCTACTTCAAGGACATAATAATCATATAATCGATCATTCATTAGGCCTATACAGCGCACTGTAAACGAATCACGACGGTGACGACAATGGAACAATGGAGGCACGCTAACGGCTTGTTGCACTGGCTGTAGGTCGGCTTCAGCGGCTGAGTCGCCATCGATTCGCGACTGACGTCAAACACGCGTTATGTTTACAGTACACCGTTCGAAATCGCTCTGACAATAGGCAAACTATTGACACTATTGTTTCACAATAATTGCCGTTGTTAGCCTACAAGGATAAATGAATAATGCAGCGCAAGAATGTTTACCCTGGGCCCCGCTGTGGCTCTCGATGTCCCTGCCTGTATGGAACCTCATCTCAGTCAATTTCACAGTAAGTATTTCACGTTGAGAAAATACGTGTTAAAGCAACCGCAATAGGACGTTCTGGGAGTTCGTCTGGAACGGAATTTGCAGAAAGGATTGTTCCAAACGTTCCAGACTTTGAAGCCAAGCTGGTTAATGCCACGCAAGACGTTCCAGTATCTTGCCAGGTCATCGCGTGAACTCGTGCCGTTGACGGTAAAGTTCATCTCACGAGTGTGAAATTCTACCATCAACTGCTTCACGTTTGCAAGACAACTTGGAGTGGCAAGCATTGTTTCCAGCGCATCCCATTCAGAGTAATCTATGTCAATTTTCAGTATGTCAACTGTCGACTACATATCATAAACAACCACACATCAAAATCCTTTGAAATACGAGAGTTAAAATGACTGAACTAAATTTCATACCACTTTAATACTATTTAATGAAAAAAATATTATAAAGGCAGGATTTTCTTCTGTTCCTCTTTTTAGATAATGCACTCGCTGCTGGGGCAAACTTTAAATGTCTACTCGAAGTTTGACTTGCAGAAAATATCCTGGACTATACGCCAGTGGTTGAAGACTTTATCCTAGCTTGGGTCGTTTTGACGCAATACCAGTGCGTCAATTGACGCATCGAAGTAACCGCAGAAAATTTTTTCGCGTTATCAACCAAAAAAAATTGAGCTATTGCTCACAAGACGCGCAAAAGCCTATAGCAGTTCCTGTTCGCAAACTGTCAGTCTACCTCCAGCCGTTTCGTCGCAGTTCATTCTTAGAGTGTGCGCTGCAGCCGAATATCGCAAAAATTAATAAAAAAAACCCCTTATTTTGGAAGTTCAGGGTCTTTCAAAGTCATCGATGTTGATACGACTGAAAAGCTCGTCATTAGTGCTTGTTGTGATAGGCAGCATGCCCATGGTAATCTGCAACCGTTTTCAGGAAAGACTGGCCAACAACGGTAAAATAACGACTTTTACGGGGGTACCGCTCTTTGATGCCCTCGTGCGCAGGTTCCTTGAACCTAGAAAATCGATACTTGAACAGTCGAAATAGACGAAATAGACGTTCAATGCTGAAAATTTCGTACGTAGCTTTTCCCTGTCTATCTCAATTGATTTCGGCGCAATTCGCTCTTGAAATGTGTCTCGCAGCCCAAAGTCCATTAAAAAATTCATAAAAACTCCCATTTTTGCGTTCAAGATCATCCAAGGTCATTAAATTTGATTGCAATCGAGAGCCAGTGGTTAATAGTAAGCTAGGCCCTATCTCGCACCGTTATTGAGATACAGCGACTAATTAGCTAAAAATTGCAATTTTTTCTACACCATTTCATTTAGCGCCTTTCTTCGGGGTGACCCCTTCTAATTTATAGAAAAGCTTTACAGTTCCTGAAACTAGATTTTTCCAGGCAGCCGATGATTCGGTGATCCTAGCTTGCACCGTTTTTGACTGATCCACCCGTGTGACGAAGGGACAGATAGACGGACGGACGAACAGAATTGAGATGGTTATGACGCGCTAAAGCAGTAACAAGTGATCTGCTAACGCAAACAGAAACGCGCAACAGCCGGCTTGCATGTTTGAAACATAGTAAAACGAAGTCTAAGTCATTCACCAGAAGGCGCCAGACGACCCACGGCTATAGTGTCTATAGTGTTTTACTTACTTGTACTCACCAGAGGTCGCCTCTGTCGCTCTGCTAACGTCGTATCGGCTGGATATAGCAACTTTTGCCTACACCCTTTTCATTTAACGCCCTCGTTCGGGGTGACCCCTTCGAATTTATGGAAAAACTGTACAGTTCCTGAAACTAGAGTCTTCCGGGCAGCCGAAGGTGAAAATTTGGTAATTCTAGCTTGCACCGTTTTTGACTGATCCACCCGTGTGACAGACGGACAGACAGAATAGCGATGGCTAATACGCGCTACAGCAGTAGCTGCTGTTGCGCGTAAAAACGATAATTGTATTTTTCGCATATTACATCTCTGCAGAAAAACCGAGCTAACATAGGCCTACTCACCGAAGACAAACAAATAAATTTATAAATAGAAGCATTTTAGTCAAAAATTTATTACTAAAGCTAAATCTCGTATCTGCTGCTGGTGCAATCAATCGTCAGAATCTGCACTTATGCGGTGTGGTCATGTGTTTTTTGGTCTTGCATTCTTTTACATTCTTTTACTTAAGAACTAAAATGCACTAAACTGCATTTTTTTGTATTTTCTTCTTTTTTTAACATTTCATTTTGATGCGCTTTTAGTGCATCTCTGTGCCTGACTTATCAAGCGGCATTTTAATCAAATGTACAAATATACGTACGTCTGAATGTTTGTTCTCACGCAGTAAAGTTGGAAATGTTTTCATCGACCACTTTCTACTGTTCACTTTGTCACTGCCGCCAAGGCCATTGTTATAAAACCACAGCAGTGGGCTTGGTTTATAATCTGGTTTACCAAGTCTGCACATTAACACGACATTGGATATCCGTAAAAAAACAACACCAGGGGCGTATCTAGAATTTCAACTTAAGGGGCGTGAAGTAAAGGGATCTGAGGGACGGAAGTATCCCAGTGGGGTCCAAGGGCAAAGTTCCGGTAAGGGGTCTGGGGTACCAGAAACTGAAGCTTTTTGTGTATAAAAGCATGGATTTTTTGGCACTGGTTGTAAGGTGGAGATTTTTCCCGGGGTAGCAAATTTAGAGAGTATTTCCCGGCCCTTACCCTCCCCTTTTTACCCTTCTTCTCACCTTCGTCCCCCTTCTGTTTTCTTGTTTCTTTTTTCTTCCCATATCCTCTTTCCTTCTCCCATTTTTTTTCTCCTTTTCCTTCCTTCCTTTCCCTTAAAAGTAAGATCTCTAAATTCCAGCTAAAAAAACTGATGAATCGCTGTGAGCAAGCCCCATCCGAAATTATATTGGTGCATTACAACTTTAAAATGTAAGATCTCTTTGGCAAAAATTATTTTCCTGAGAATACTGACAATACTATCATTATGTTGACATATTAATATCACATTTACATTCTTCTTTTGTATAGGCAATACGCCTATGTTTTGACGAACTTAAAAATTGACCTATTTTTCAATTTTGTTCCAAATTTCAAATTCAAATTTTGAAGACAGCACAGCTGGGATTCTTGGGGAGTGTTGATATGTTATTCCTAGTGCCCCAAGCTAACTGTATTGAAAAAATCAGCTTGATACTAATTTTTTCCTCAGTTGACCCCAATATGGACTATATGTGTAACAAGCTGCTGCTCCCAACAGCAACAAATCTGCGTATTTGTCGGCCATATTAACTCATTAATATTTTTCCCAAAAATGTCTCCGCCCCTTTTAACGCGCTGGTTTTCGGGGTCGGCCAATTTAACGGTGTCATTTGTATTTACCGCTAATCGACCCTGTTGCCATAGCAACGAAATTTGGGACAAAATTGGCCATAACTCGGCCCCCTTAAAAGATAATTGCACGCTGTTTGCACTTACTCCCTATTTTCGGCCCCGGCTATCCAAAGGTGTCATTTAAATTTCTCCCCTCAGTCCCCTGCCGACCCCCGTTGCCATGGCAAGGAATTTTGGGATAAAATTGGCTATAGCTCGGCCCCCGTAAAAGATAATTCCGCGCTGATGACATTTATCCGCCCCTATTTAAGGGCTCGGGCTATTTGACGGTGTCATTTAAATTTTTTCCTTGGCGACCCCTGTTGCCATGGCAACGATTTTTGAGACGAAATTGACTGTAACTCGGTCTGTGTAAAAGATATCTGCAAGATTTTTGCGTCTATAAGGGGGTTTTCGGGGATGGGGCATCGAATGTTGCTAACCGAA
>Ga0209367_1012132_pt1 | contig 11328 bp, 7 predicted proteins | sample WorMetLIZISLAND2_FD_187412 | JGI IMG/M metagenome (GOLD analysis project Ga0209367, IMG submission 187412) | Marine gutless worms symbiont microbial communities from Max Planck institute for Marine Microbiology, Germany - Olavius geniculatus... ... | reverse complement strand
CGACAACGGTCTGCCGTAGGCCAGACCAGACCTCCACCAAGCGCTGCTTCAGTTCATCCACATCTTTCACCAGCTTTTATGAAATATCGTAAGCTCATAACACACTACGATATTGAGTACCTTTTGACGATTTTCTCAGCTAATCATTATTATTATTAGGCACAGTTTGTTGGAGTTATTTCAAAACGTAATAGGGGTCCGGTTTTTTTTTAGACACAGTGTCAGTAAATTTTCTATTGTTTTATATTGCCTAGGTGTATTTTTTATCGTTAGGTGCTGTCATCCAGTATTGCAAGAGGCGCTACAGAGTACTTCATTGTAAACTTGAAGTGTAACTGCAATTACACTTATGCAAACAGTTTCAGTGACAACAAACCATTGGGCCCAGTACGTGGTTCTTTGCGGGAATGTCTCTTCCGACCGCCGCCGACACCACCACCCTTCTGCTCCAAAGCAGCTTTCAGCCGTGCAATCTCCTCCTGGAACTCTCGCAGCAGCGCGTCCTTGGGATCCTCGTTGATCTTCGGCTTGTTCTTTATGTTCTTCGCACGGTTAGCGTACCTGTCAACATGTCCAGTCAGTGGTCATGTGGTCCTGACCTTGCCCATTTTGAGGACTGTTCAAAATATTTTCTTCTGCATGGAAAGGAACAAGAAAGCTATGTTCCAAATCTGGTGAAAATGCTGCATAAATGACGACAAAACATGTCTGGTTATGTGACCCTGACTTCACCCATTTTGAGGACTGTCCGAAAATTTTTTTCTGCGTAAAACAGAAAGCATCAAGCGCATTCTTTGTAATGGCAGTTCACGTTAAGAGAGCTGATGGTTAAAGTAAAGTAATGGTTAAACTGGGCAAATGGCAGTATGCTACGAAGGAAGCCCAAAAACGACCACTGGCAGAAATTCTCAGTGCTTGTCAATGTCGATCTGATAAGCCAAACGAAAACATACCAGCAACATCATATAAATATAAACATATCAGAACACACTTATATAGTGCCATATTTCACATATGCGAGCCCAGAGCCGACATATTATACAACAGTCCACCATGGCATTTGAACTAACTAGAAAGCAGTCAGAGCCCGCACACCTCTGCCAAGGCCATGTTGTTCGCCAGGTGTCAGCACCATATTCGGTTTAGCAGCGGTTTCCCTTATGCCCATTGAAAGCAATGTTAACGAGAATTTCAAAGTGATCCAGAATCCAGGATTCCTTCCGGATCACCCCCAAAATTGAATCACTGGTAACTTTTGCCATTCCCGACATTCCCAGAAAATTTCAGAAAGATCCGTCCATAACTTTTTGAGTTATCTTGCTGACACACAGACAGACAGACAGACAGACAAACAAACAAAGTCTGGCAAAAACATAACCTCCTTGGCAGAGGCAAAAATTGATATGCCAGTTACTATTCTTTTGGGCAATGTTCGCACCAATTTTGATTCCTCTATGCTTCTATGAACAGACACTATAATGATGAACAGATAATAATCAACCTACTGACATTATACCTTAGCGTTGTGACCGTTTCATCATAGTTATAGTTAGCAGGACCAATATTCGCAACCATCACCGTCTTCGCATTTCCACCAAGCGAATCTGCATTCATACATGTATCAGGTATTCAACAAAGTTTCAACTCTCATTAGAACAACATCAAACAGAACAGACTATCCAGATAATGACTAAATAACAATAGAGTAAACGGCTTGTTTGTGTTCTCAGATACAATGCAAAAAATAGTTGAAAAAGGAATTACTGGTAAATGAAGAAAAACAAGAAATTTGAGCTAATGCTCACGAGAAGCGCGAAAGCCTATAGCATGCCCATGCTTATCTGCAACCATTTTCAAGAAAGACTGGTCAACATCGGATGAATAGCGAATTTTTGGGGGGTACCACTCTTTGATGCCCTCGTGCGCAGGTTTCCTCAAACCTAGAAAATCAAGAATTGAACCGTCAAAATCTACGTTCAATGCTAAAAATTTTATATGCAGCTTCTGCATGTCTATCTCAATTGATTTTGGCGCAATTTGCTTTCGAAATGTGTCTCGCAACCCAAAATCGCCAAAAAATCCACAAAAACCCCTATTTTAGCATTCAAGGTCATCCAAGGTCATTGAATTCGGTGGCAATCGAGAACCAGTGTATGACTTTCTATTAGTGATTAATACAGACCTAGGCCTTATCTCGCACCGTTATTGAGATACAGCGACTTGGCCAAAAATCGCAAATTTTTCCCACCCCCCTTTCATTTAGTGCCCTCGATCGAGATGACCCCCTTCAAATTTATAAAAAAGCTTCATGGTTTCTGAAACTAGAGCCTTGCGGGTAAAAATTTGGTAATCCAAGCTTGCACCGTTTTTGACGGATCCACCCGTGTGACGGACGAACGAACGGACGGACAGACGGACGGAATTGCGATGGCTAAGATGCGCTGAAAGCAGTAGCTGCTTTCGTGTAAAAAAATGAGACAACAGATGATAAACAATATAAGCAATGGAACTTGTTACAAACTGGTGAAAGAGCAAGCAAAATACAGATGTTTACAAAGCTGACAAAGACTGAAACAACAGACAACACGCTATTCAACAGCAAAACACCAAACGAAAAAAATAATACAATGAAAACGTCAAGAACTGGTACATTTTTGCCATATTAGTGCAGCACGAAAGATCACAAAAACCTTGCAAAAGTCTGGTGAGTTTTGAGTCACGGTATGGAATGTGTGAACTCTTTCCATCGACCAATGCCGAGATAACATTGCCAAGAGCCGACAAACTGAGATTGATCTTCGTTGCTTCCTTCAATCTATCACCCTGACAATTCATGACAATATGCTTACAATTTACAATTAATGCTAGCAGCAGCATCCAACTTGAAAATCTCGCCACAGTCAGCAACGGATTAATGTAGCAGCACAGGTAGCAACTGCCTGTCATGTAGGGACTAGAGTCCCTGTAGATCTTAAAGTTAACAATTTTTTATTACTTATTAGAGCATACAATGTAACAATTTATAAGTCTGTCAAACCTTTGCTGTTACAGCAGCATAGAAATTAACAAAATAATCAGTTATTGGTTATACTCACTTCAGCTTGGGTTTTATTCTGGCGCTCACTGCCAGCGAGATCAACCAGGTTTAGCTTGCCGACACGAATGTGATTCTCACCATCAGTACCAACCTAACAATCATTCAATCAATCGGACTTTCACTAAGTATCAATTATTACTATTATTAGCACAGTGTCAGTTAAAAAACAAATAACTGCAGACACTGAAAAAAATAGCTATGTGACTACTAGGCAAAACAAGAGTGGATAAAATGAGTTTTAAAATTCATGTAAAAGTTGACAAAAATGTAAACTTTAAAAATCTGTCAAATGAAGTGGTACAGAATTCGAGTCACTCGAGTGACATGGGAAAAATCGATTACTGAATACACTCCTGCATCTGGCAATGTGGAGATGGTGTTTAGTGAAGCCACCAATGGTTAATAATGTGCAAAAATATCACAACAGTTGACAAAAAAACTCAAGAAAAATATCCATAAAGCGAATGTCAACAACGCTGAGTGTTGTTACTAGTGAAATATTCCACAGTATTTCAATACTACTAAGACAGTTAGAAAGTCATGAACAAAACATTTAAAACAATTTCAATTTTTCCGTATTTAAATAGTATTCACCAACAATGGAGACCTATTTACCATTTGAAAAAGTAAACAGCCCATGACACGTTTGATGGCTACATAATAAGACAACGTGACAGTAATCACTAAAAATAAAAAAAGGTAAAGGTGTCAATTTGTATAGCACATCTCGCGTACACGCCTCCAATGTGCTTTTCGTCACTAACCAGAGCCGCTGGTGCAACCTGCAGACACAGGCTAGTGCAGCAGCCGGCTAGGCAGCCCCAGTCAGCTGGTACTAAGGTCACTGAAATGTTCTTCCATCCTAAACCATCAACTGAAATATGTACAAAAAACCGAAATCGATAATAAAATTTGGTTCTGACATAATCTGCACTCAGCAGCATAGTGTCATGCAGATTCATAGTAAATGTGAAGTCCATCAGTCATCACAATCACACAAGGAGTTTCCAAGAATACAGATTCGAGAGGTGCTAAGCATATGACTAACTGAAGTGAACGACCATCATGGTTCATCATGATCACCAACAGCCAACACCCATGCAACGTGAAACAGTGAACTGCCAAAGTACCAACAATAATAAGAGTGATGTAGTGAGCAAAAGCTGGCTTCAAAACTAATGTGATCCCAGCAAAGTTCAGGTAACAACAACGGCAACAAAAAACTGTCACTCGCAATGTGACACAGGTTGTCACTGAGTTTTGCACAATAACAAAATGCGAAGCATTTCGCAGTGATAAAAGACTAATTCCAAAATACAAAGGAAAGACAGCAAGAAAAAGCTCGTGAAAATCACCCGAGGCTTACCTCCTACACTCAAAAGACAGCACACAGTTGGATAATGTACACAACAGCAACTAGACCAGTTATAAGTACCAGTATGTTGGACTTTAACATGAACTTTACAATAGGAAAAAGTAAGAAAGTAAGCACAACTACATAGCACACAACGTCAGCAAGAAGCCCATCGAATCTAAGCTGCAAAACCTTATTCACTGGTCAAAAAATAAACAGCTTACAAAATCAGAATAAAAGCACGGCATGAAATACCTGGCTGCATTCAACGGTAATGATGAAGATTGCATGAGAACGTGAGCTCTGCTCATTCATGTTTGTTGCTCTAAATAAAATACCGGTAGACACAGTTGCGCTGAGTACTCGAGTTGAAAATAGAACTCAATTAATATTTTAAAACATGAGTAATCACACAAAACATTTAGAAATTAAAAAATATTTTATAACATATTTTATGTCCAAGTTTAAACAAGAAATTTAAGCTAATGCTCACGAGACACATGAAAGCCTATAGCAGTTCCCGTTCGCAAACTATCAGTCTATCTCCAGCCATTCCGTAGCAGTTCATTTTTGGAGTGTGCACTGCAGCCGAAGATCGTAAAATCAATAAAAACCCCTTATTCTGAAAGTTCAGGGTCTTTCAAAGTCATCGATGTTGATACGACTGAAAAGCTTGTACTAGTGCTTGTTATGATAGGCAGAATGCCCATGCCTATCTGCAACCATTTTCACGAAAGACTGGCCAACAACGGCAAAATAACGGCTTTTGCAGGGGTACCGCTCTCTGATGCCCTCGTGTGCAGCTTCCTTGAACCCAGAAAATTAAGACTTGGACCGTCGAAATGTACGTTCAATGCTGAAAATTATCGTATGCAGCTTCTCCATGTGTATCTCAACTGATTTCGGTGCAACTTGCTCTTGAAATCTGTGTTGCAGCCCAAAATCACCAAAAAATCCATAAAAACTCCTATTTTAGCTTCAAGGTCATCCAAGATCATTGAATTCGGTGCCAATCGAGAGCTAGTGTATGACTTCCTATTAGTGATTAGCAGTAACCTAGGCCCTATCTCGCACCGTTACTGAGATACAGCAACATACTGGCTGAAAATCGCAAATTTTTCTCACCCCTCTCATTTAGCACTCTCGTTTGGGGTGACTCCCATGACGGACAGACAGACAGACAGAATTGCGATGGCTAAAACGTGCAGCTGCTTTTGCATGTAAAAATTACAAAGCAAAGGGAGAAATAACATAATACAGTTATGATTTTAATTACATTTTAGTTATATTTCAAAATTTACATTAGTTTACCCAAGAACACATTTTTAAAAACCCACCTTTACTTAAAGCACAGTGTCATTCAGCTCTTTGTTACAGCGTGCTACACTTTTTGCCAGAGTCAGTTTAGAAATGACTTTCACATTTTTTACTTTAAAACACGTTAGCACTAACACTTACCCCACCGATCGGTTCTGGTTTCCAACGTTCATCACATGCTCAATTTCCTTGATGCTTTTTGTTACGAACGATGACAAGTCCTAAAACAGCAGTCAACATCCATGAGAGGAGCAAAGAAACAGAATTTACAGACAGTTTTTTGAAAAAATATATGGTTAATAAATCCACATGCAATTAACTATTATCATCAGGCAGGCTAAATCGGCAAACTTGAAGTATAAGTCAGCCCTGTGCTGACATACTATGTGTTCACCTCCTTGAACTGGCATTACTCTGCTTACTTGAATGTACAAAACAATTTTGGTTTCTAAAAAAAATTTTCTTTTTGAGTTAATAGCCCACAGAGGATGAACAAACAAACAGATGAACAGACCACCAAGAAGTGTAATGTGACCGCATACTACAGCAGTTTTGCAGTCAGTGCAACCTGCTTTTATAGAGAACTTATCGTTTCTTTCCTAATAACAGATGCAGCTGTCACTACTTCCGAGTCCTAAAACATACTACCAACAGCTGTTTGAGACTTATTGTCATCACTTTCCAGTTTCTGCAGTCCTCTTAAAACCAAACTGCTACAGAAATAACTTTGTATGTTCACGATAGCTTTGCTATAAGAATGGGCAAACTTAAGATCTTGCACCGAACCTTACCATTCCTGCAACACAGCCAATGACAAATAGCAAGGTCATATTAACAAAAAATAACAAAACGAACCTTGACATAAACACCAGTGTCAGGCCGTTCTTTCAGCTCCAATCTCTTTGACTGATCCTTCGCCAGCAGGTCACGAATCTCCTCCTTAGCACATCAGCAACAAACACATACAGTCACAGTGACAAAAAAATTCACCTGAGACTACAACTCACCAAATAGAGTCCATGCTATTGGCCTTAAGGCAAAATCTGTACTGCAAAACTAACTAGCCAAAGTAGAACACTGCCCCAGATACTCCACCTACATCGAGAAAACAACGCTGCAACCCTTCTGCAAGAAGCCAGAGGCACATGTTTCTATGTTTCTATGCAGTTATGCACCCAGCAGTCAGAAGTATCAACAACTTTTTGAAGTGCAATTGGACTGCGAAAAATGCTGCAGTGCTTGTTGCATGATGCTTCAGACATGGCTTTGATAATTTTTTCAACACTTACCTATAACTTCTCGACAATGAGGCAAAAAAACAATAAAATGCTTTGACAATGTTTCACAATGTCACATGTGTAGTGATAAAATCACTGCGATACAGACTGTAGTAGGACCATTGAAGACGACATATTATGTCTACAGTTCACATTAAGTTGAAAATACGGAGACAATGACAGACTGCAACGAGAAAAATCCTTCGCCCAAGTAAATCAGTTCTTGGCCTAGCACCTCGTGCCTCCACTGATGTGACTACTATAACTACATTAAACTTACATTAACAGAAGACAAAATGGTAAAGCAAAAGACCAGCGTAAAACTTGATGTACCATGTAAATCTCCAAATACGAAGCCCGCACCAAATACTGCTGATTTTCAGTTCTTGCGATGTGCGAAAATATATGATCAAATGAGTTCGGAATAACACCCTTCTGTTCCGCATCACTCTTTATCCCTGTTACGAGTAAACAACAATGAGCCAGCTATAGCATAACACCTCCCCATTTTCCTCAAGTAACTTCTTAAAAATGCAAATAAAACTACCAAAAGGTATATTAATATTGTCTAACTAACTACATTATACAGCACACTGTAAACCATTTGCCAGCAAAACTGTTAGAAAAACAAATAAAATGCTACTGACTCTCTGCAGTTTGTTCAAATGACGATTGTAAAAACATTCTGCAGAGAAGTCGGTCATGTGCGTACCTTGCATTGTGAACGTTTTGCCAGTGCCTGTCTGACCGTACGCAAAGATAGTTCCATTGAAGCCATCGAGAACAGCTTGAACAAGATCTCGGAATGTTTCATCGTAAAGGTCTCGCTGCTTAGAGCTAAAAAAGAAAAACAGATGCAGTAAATAATAAATGTAGCACCAAACCGCACAAGGCTTTCTTTCATCAAACTACCCAGAACTTGTAGTTCTCCATAACCAAGATCCACAACATTCAGCTCTATCTATCTTTCTTTGGCACCAACTATACTTCTTATGCATCCATCCTAATTATAAGTCTTGTTCGTCTGTTTGTTTGCCTGTCACAAATAGGCCAAAATCGGTGTGAGCATTCCTGTAGCAAGAGTAACTGGAGTGCCATTTTTCAGCTCTAAAGATCAATAGTCAATACTCATGATTATGATCGCACAATACTGTGGGTAAGTATATACAGGGTGGTCCCAAAATAACTAGACCCGTTTGATCATTGATATCTTTGCGATGGTTACAGACAGAAAGATGTGTGATATGTCAAAAGTTTCAGAATGTTGTACAAAAAGAGGGCTAAACTTGCATAGCAGAGTATTTAAATAGTCTTTGCTTAATTTGCATAAATCTTCATTATCCACGAAATTAGACATTTGCCTGTACTCTCATGCACCTGAGTTCAATGAACTCAAAAACTTGCTGCCAAAGTGGCTGGATTTTTATTCTGTGGATTATTCAATGTGAGGGCATAGCAACAAATGGCATGGCCACAAAATTTCACAAACTGACCAGCTAAAACATGTGCTAATCGAATGGTGGGCTAAGGTGATTCTGTTCAAATTCTGAATACATTGACTCCAGTGATAGATCAGCTGCCAAAAAGACTAATGATGGTAATGAATGCAAAAGCTGATAGCTGCCTATGTCAAATTTCATCTAAACTAAACGCGTGTGTTAATAATTGTTGTTATTTCACTGTATGCTGAATGAAAATCAACTGAAATCCATGCATTACTGTTAATTTAATATGCTTTTGGGGATGGTGCAGATTTGTGTAAATCTGACAAAGAATATTTAAATGTACAGCCATGCAAGTTCTGTGCTTCTTCTGTACACAATTCCAAAACTTTTGGCTTCTATGTGCCTTTCCGTCAGTAAACATTGCTACCAAAAGCCCAAATATCCATGTTAAATTCGTGCGTTACAGTCAAATTTGACAGAATTTTGGGGGTGACGAACATATATGCAAACTAGGCAAAGAATATTTCAATGCTTTGCTATGCAAATTTGGTCATCTTTCTCTACAACATTCTGAAAGTTTTGACATATCACACGCCTTTCTATCAGTAACCATCGCAAAGTTATCAACGCTCAAACAGGTCCATTTTTTGGACCATCCTGTATAGCTACAAGCTAGATGACCGCACATTATGTCTGTACCAGACCAACATCATGGCTTCTTATTAAACACTGTATGCTATGAATAAAAAGCTGAAGAAGTTAATAAGCAAAACTGTTTTGTATCTGCAATAGTCCTTGTGGGACTTGTGGGCAATCCACAGAACACAGATATGACCAAAGAATGTGTGGCACATGAGAAAGCAACTGGACTGAACCTAAACCATCAACTCAAATCCTGTATCAAGTGACACAGATGAACCTTAGTTTGAGACAAATGCAGTATCACATACTTCCAGTCATAGACGGCATCGAAAGTAAAAGACTTTGGTGTTTCGCCGTGAGCATTTCCTGGAGGGTTGACTTCAATGAGGCCACGCTGTGGATCCATGCTCACAACACTGTAATGCAGAAAAAACAGACAAATCATATGCAATCCAATATACACTTCAGTTCAATATGATCGCCATTCTCACAGCAAACATGCTAAAATAAGACGCCCATATGGATGCCCATAGGCCTGTTAAACAGTTCAGTTTTAAGACTGGACAGCATACATAACATACTCCAATAACTGGCAAATGTGAACCGCATGCATTTATTTTCCCACTACTGCACGGCACTCCCTGGCGCAAAGAAAGCTATTGGTAATCGTACTGTCTTTTATATCATTTGTTTCAGATAACTGTTAACAAATCACAAATATTTACAATAAAATATTGTAAAAAAAACTTTAAATCGATACTAATAGAATCAACATCTCACGCCTACTGAGTGACATAACACTTCCATTTAAAGTTTGCTTTTGGGCAGATGGGCACTGGAAAAAAGAAAGAATCACAGAAACACAACCACAAAAGCACAGAAGTTTCCTTCAAGTTAGCCACCATAAAATCTGCTAACAAACCGTTCATTTCCAGCTGCAGTTTCTTTGTCATTCATAGGACGACATCTCACGACAACCTTCACACTTTCAGCTTTGGATGGCAGTGGCTTAGGAGGCTGCAACAAATAAATACAAATGTAGTGTTTACTGCATTTATTGCTATACAAATTTCCTCACTTTTACTGCATACTGGTAATATTAACAGTTCAAACTTCTGAATGTAAAATTAGCACAAGTCACTCCTTCCCTGGGATACATTCACATTAATCTCATTTTATATTGCTTTTTTAATTAAAAGCTAGATAATAAATGAGCAAGACAAATAATGTGACATATTAGGACAGCCATAAAGTAACAAAATAAGAAATCCAATTTCATAATCGCTATGTCAAAACAAACCAAGGCCAAATTTAACACGACAGCAGCGAACGTGCACTACCTAGTATGAAGTACTGTCAACATAAAACTAAAATCTCTGACATCAAATTACAAGCAAATTCTGTACAAAATCATATAAGTAACACTGATGTTAATGACAAGTTAATCTCATCGAATCTCTTATGTTCAGTACACTAGTAATCAGTGCTGACAAAGTGTTAATTTTTTAACGGCGTTAATGCATGCATTAATTTTGTTAACGTATGAGTTGATGTGTTAATTAACCCATCATTATAATGCTCATTAACCGCTAGTTAATGGAATATTAGACCTCCTGATTCACAGAATTTAGTAAACTTGCGTATGTGTGTGTGTAAATTTTTTTAACACGCGTTAAGATTTTTTCAATGCGCATTAATTCATTAGCGCGTTAATGCATTAATTCTACAGCTCTGCTACTCATACTCAGTATTGAGAAACAAAACAGTAAAATATATTAAAATATTTTTTAAAAATCAGATTTCAGCAACAACATGCAGTTACAAAATCCAACAAAAAAAGCACTTATTAAAGGTCAGTGCTAGGGTAGATCGGTGATCTCACACTAGTGAGCAGAAAATCACTAGTGGTAGATTGCCACTTTATCCAATTACATTTATCACATTATTAATGTAAGAATGCAGCCATATTTCTTCACTCATTACCAGGACTGTGGTTGGGACTGAAATATCAGTCACTTTGTTATCAATTACCAAATTTATTCAAAAACAATATATTTTTAAGTCTGTGTTACAAAGAAACAGATAGGTATGGCTTGAGATAGACTCTGATATAATACTGAATAAGCCTGATTTAAATACGTGACAGTGTCGTGGCATGGTCCTATGACTACCAGGAACATAAGTTCTACCATGTAC
>Ga0209367_1012131_pt1 | contig 11329 bp, 9 predicted proteins | sample WorMetLIZISLAND2_FD_187412 | JGI IMG/M metagenome (GOLD analysis project Ga0209367, IMG submission 187412) | Marine gutless worms symbiont microbial communities from Max Planck institute for Marine Microbiology, Germany - Olavius geniculatus... ... | reverse complement strand
ATCTTATACACAGCCAAAGTTATGACCGTTTAAAGAATTGCTTAATTTTCCCCATAGGCGCCATTGTAATTTTTTTGATTTTTGCGAATAAATACGTGAAATATTAATTTCAATTTTTTTAATTTTCAAAAGGCACATCCTTGCGCGAGACCGCGTCGTTTGAGCCATCGCACGCAAAAATCCGCCTAAGGGTCTGACCTGTAGGTGAGTTGACTAAAAAAAAGGTATATGGCTATAAAAATTTTTGCGTATATTTCACCCATTTGCCGAGAAGCCCCCCTTGGGCAGATTTACATGAAATTTTGCGTGAGGGGTCATCTAGCCGACGTAATCAACCGTGCCAAATTTTATCTCAATCAGCTCAGGGGGTTTGATTCTGCGGGGGGGTCGAATTTTTGGCTTTCCCATAAGAAAGAGAAGTCGCCGTTAACACAGGGCTTGAACTACCGTTCAGCCTGTGATGACATTTGTGCTAATGATGTTTTTGTTGTTTCTGTCGCAGTGACAATGATAGTTACTGGCCGAATGCTGACATCGAATACCGACTGCAAAGTTCTGTCGACGGTTTTGCTGTTGACTCTGCGACGGGCAAGTGTCTAATATTATTAGTGTCTAAATGAAAAACGTGCCACTTTTATTTTTTGAATAACTTTGTCAAACATTGGCCAATTTTGAATAATTTTTGGCACGCACATGAGGAAAAAACGTGACGTAAACGACCTTAGCTTTGCCCACCTCACCTTAGTACTGTTGCTACACTACCTTGTGAATTGTAGAAGTCGTACTTTGGCCATTTACAACAATGAAATTATACTGGGGAACACATGCATCGACTCGAAAAAATCATTAAGATCACAAAATCATTGAAAATCTGTCAAATATTTAACATCATTTATATTTATTTTAAGATTGTATGTCGACGAACTGAAATGACGCATCAACAACGATATATAAGCTGCTCTGGGTCGCGCGTGTTTGAACGTGCTGTTGGAGAGTCGCGTCAACGTCCACCGCTTACGTTCGTGCTGGAGAAGGACATTATTAGCACATGCAGTAATAAAAATAATGTGATGTAACATGTAAGACTTTCTGAGAGATAATAACTGTTACTTAATTGTGTTTGTGGGTTGACTGAAAATGCCGGACATGAATTCGACGGACGTGAAATTGACGGATCAAGTGTCCAGGCATGAAACTGACGGACATGAAATTAGAGGACAAGACATGTATCGTTTGAAAATAGATTACAGTGCAGTGTGCAGTTTTTTTAAACAACGGCAGAACATAAATCACAACAGCAAAGTAAGTTGTATAATATGCATATGTATAATATGTTGAAATGCATAAAATATTACGAAAACATCAACCTAAAATTAGCTACGGGTGAGCAGTGATAAACCGAAGTCTACTCAATGTAGGCCTATCGTATGTTCAGCGACTTGAAGCATGTCTTGCATTTTCATGCCCGTTAATTTTATGTCCGTTAATTTCTTGTCAGGCTACTTCATGTCCTGCCAATTTGTCTAAATTTGTCCTCCATTTTCATATCCGTCAATTTCATGCCTGGACGTTTTGATGGTCCGTCATTTTCACGTCCGTCATTTTCAGCGCCCCGTGTTTGTCGCTATTCAGTTATCATTTCTGAACCGATCCATGCGCTAACCAGTATGAATAAATCGCTGTAAACGGCCAAACTACAACTTCTGAATTTCACAAGGTAGTGTAGCAACAGTATTAAGGTGAGGTGGGCTAAACTATAATCACTTACGTCGAGTTTCTTTTTGATGTTGCGTGCCAAAAATTAACAAAACCGGCTAATGTTTCGCGGAGTTATTCAAAAAATGATAGTGACACGTTTTTATTGATACACGGTGTAGTTTCTACGGTACCGGTGTAGTGGAAAATTTGTCGCACTGGAAAATTATTCCTACACGTAGCAGTACGGGTTAGGGTTAAGATTAAGGATATGGTTAAATTTAGGGTTAGGGTTAGCGTTAGTTACATTATGACAATATGGAGGTGGGAAGAATTTTCCAGGTGCGACAAATTTCCCACGACACCGGTACTTGTGTGCTAAAGAAGCATGTTGTGCTGGATTCTTGTCGTGAACTAAGGCAGAGCATATCTTACGGAAACACCGGCTACTCAGCAAACAGACATTCGAATATCATTCAAGCTATCAAACAGGGCTTTCTGTTTTTCTTTTCAGTCGGAACACCATGACTTGCAAAATTAGTCGCTTCCCACCTACATGCAAGATCGTGCTCCCGGTGATACAACTGACAGGCAGCTGCGGGTTTTGCAAGATTTTCGTCGTTATGTATGTCGTTGTTATATTGCCGTGTCAGTGATGGTGTCTTGTGTGACTGATACAGGCGTAGTGACGTTGACAAAGCCGATATCTGGCAACAGTTCGTTCTTAGCCACAGCGTCAGACGGCGGACTACCGCGTCGTCAGGCCACGGTCCCAGTCTACGTCTACGTGCTGCCGGTGAACAGGCATGCACCACGGTTTGTCGGCGGTCAGCAGGCGTTCACGGCGACCGTAGCGGAGGACCGTCCGGTGGGCTACGTGTTCGGACGCGTGTCGGCGGTTGACCGTGACCGCGGGGTGAACGGCTTGGTGCGCTACCACATCACGAGCGCTGACGACGACGCCGGGTTCTTTTCTGTCGACGCAGTGGGCGGCACGCTGGCGCTGGCACGGTCGCTCGACTACGAGATACGACGTCGCTTTGACATCCAGCTGACAGCTCGCGACCTCGGCGTGGGTGGACAGTCGCTCGAGGACCGGCGAGTCTTCACGGTGATGGTCGCTGACGTGAACGACCACCCACCTGAGTTCACTCGCGCCATCTACACCATGTCAGTGGACCAGGACGCCGGCGCCGGAACGATCCTTGGCCGTCTGGATGCGTCGGACTCAGACCGCGGTCTCAACGCCGACGTACGCTTTCAGCTCGTGTCCGGCAACGCGTCCGACGTCGTCGACGTTGGACCGCTCGATGGATCAGTCAAGATCACCACCACCGGAACTCGGCCGCTCGCTCCCGGGCTTTACGTCTCCGTCGTCGAGGCCGGCAACCCCGGAACCAACCTGTCGTCGACGGCGACTTTGCTCGTCAGAGTGAGGCCGTTGAACCGACGCGCTCCCATGTTCCGACGTCGTGAGTACGTGTTCACGCTGCCCAACGTCACGGTGCTGAGTGCCGGGCTGGTGATTGGTGCTGTCGACGTCCTGCCTGCTGACTGGGATGAGGTGCTGTACTCAATGGTGGCTAACAGCAACCTGGGTGTGTTCAGCGTCGACCGGCGCACGGGAGTCCTGTCAGTGACCGTCACGACAGCGACGTCTAACCTGGCGACGACCACACTGAGCGTCATGGCGAAGCATCGCGGCCCACTTCGACCGGGCAACTTCGACGTGTGTCGCGTGGTACTTCGAGGCGGTGGCGGTGACGGACGTCTGACGCTGACCTTCGACCGTGACCTCTACACGGCGACGGTGCGCGAGGACGCTTACGTCGGTGACGCCGTGCTCAAAGTCTCCGCGTTTATCGTCAACCCCGGCACACTCACGACTTCACCCGGCGCCGCTCGGCCTGTCGTCTTTGCAATCGTCGCCGGTAATGTTGGCCAAGCGTTCAGCATCGAATCACGCACCGGGCTCATTCGCGTCGCGCGCAAACTTCGTCACGACTCGCTGTCCAAGTACAACCTCACTGTCTCGGCTTACGTCAACTCAGGCCATCCCCTCACCGGTATCAACATAGTTATTCGTCGTAACAATAGTGTAAAAAGAGGAAAACAGGAAAACAAACACTTAATTATAACACAACTGGTATCGACAGTTTTCAAGATGGGCCGAAAATGCGGAACGATTTAAACAACCTATTTTCTGAGTAGTTTGTAAATTTTTGTATGAAGCATGCAGTAAGATTTGCAAATGTTACTTAAGCTTTTTTCAATTGTGCCACCATTTCGTTTATGGTGAATAAAGTTGTATATATGTAAACATTTTACAGTAAAGGAGGTGGCACATAATGAGGGAGAATAAATATGTACGCACTGAATTTTACTTTATAGCTTATGGAATTTGATGCTTTATTTTGTGCAGTTATTCGTATTGTTATATATTCTTCCAGTATCTCGACACTAACAGATATGGAGCAGACCGTGAAATCACGTGCACGTGTTTACGTGACGTTGTTTGTGTCTGTTAGCACGGTCTCTGGTTCAGATCAACGTGACGGCGCTCAAGCGTGTCGGGCCGTACTTCGTTCCGTCGGTCCCAGTCGGTGTAGCGACGGAGCACGAGGCGGCGTACTCACGAATCATCCTCAACCTGACGGCGATGACGCGCGATGCCGACGCGAGGTACGACGCTGGACCGTTCCGCTACAGACAGGCGACCCACACCGAGGTGTTCGACGTGCAGCGTCACACGGGTGCCGTGCAGGCGCGCCAGTCACTGGATCGTCGACGCACGGAGGAGTACAACATCTCAGTCTACGTCGACAACGCTGCCTCGCCCCCTCGCACTTCGCTGCTCGTCTTCACGGTCTCTATCATTGCCTTGTGGTGCTTTGATGGCAGACTTGTAAGACCAAAAGTGCAACACCAAAACCGAGATAAAGATCGCAGAGAACGAAACCGCACAATATTGTCGACAATTAGAGCAAATGAAAACTTTTTTTTAAAACGCAGTGTATTCCTTTACAGTGATGCTACTGAGATTTCAGAATGTTAGGAATCACGGCCTGTACGTAAACTTCCGTGCGTCTGTCTGTTCAGGTGTTGGTAGTGAGCGCGAATGACGCGTGTTCGACGGCGGCGCTCAGCGGTGTATCGACGTGCCTGTACGATGGCTCTTGCATCACAACATCGCACGGCAACCGCTGTCAGTGTCTCTGGGGTGACCGCGGCGCCACGTGCGACCGATCCGCCTGGACGTTTCAGCCGCAGTCCTACATCGAGCACTCTGACGTGCCGCTGGACGGGGGATCGTTCAGCGTACAGATGGACGTGGCGACGGTCGAACGGCGGGCGCTGCTGCTGCTGGCCAGTGCGCCAGCTCCTCGGAGAATGTTCGTCAGTGTCGAGCTGATTAATGCAAGGGTTGTTGTGTCGTACCGCGGCGGTGACAGTACCGTACAGCGAGTTACCGCGCCGCCGGCGCAACTGTCCGACGGACGCTGGCACCACGTCGTTGCCAGAGTCACCAACACGGTACAGGCTCTGAGTACTCTACTCTCGCATTGGTAGTTTTGAAATTTTGGAATGTGAGGAAATATAGCGCATCGTTTGTTACGTAATCGAATATAACTATAGCAGTTAACCACGTTTTCGTTTTCTTGCTATACGTCAGAATATGCTCGCCTCACGTACTCGCTCCAGGGTGGATTCAGTAGCTCTTGAAGTGTTTCTAGTTGTTATCTAACGAATTTCAACCAGTCTGAGTTAGGATTTCGCCGCTGACCGTATCACTGATGATCTGTTAGAGTGAAGTCCATTTTTCAGGCTATTGCTGTCTTTGAACTGACCGAATTGTACTTTCTAAAATAACTGAAAGCACGTAAGGCTTTAGATTAACTAAGTCTATAGTTGCTGGACATAAGAGAGCAGAAGTAATCTAATAATATTACAGTATGTGTGTGAGATGCTGTATGATTGATACTGATGCTGTGAACGTTGACAGGCGGTGTACGTGGCAGTGACTGACTGTATCATTGGTGCTGCTGAATGCGTCGTTTGTCGTCATGGCAACACGAGCTGTTCTGTTACCGCCAGCCTCTCAGCTCCACCGTGCGTTTCACGCTTTCTGTTTCTCTCCCTCTCCCTGTCGTCGCTCTCTCTAAACAACTCGTAATAAAACAGTCAGAAATAGGTTGCTGTTGTGGGCTTGGTGTTATAACACGCGCGTGATCATCAAACCGAGTCAACACAGCTTTCTGCTTTTCGCATTTTTGGTGTCATCTCGTATCATATCATATCATTTTCAGTGGCGCCCCTTCCGTAGCACATGGGCGCCACAGTGCATAACTGTACGGAAACATGCAGGAATAACATGAAACGAGAAATACGATAGAAACTAGAGTACATCGTCACTCGTCAGTACAGACAAAGAATCAGCAAAGTGTCAAAACTCACCAATTGAGTAAATTGATTAAATTCATCGTGCTGAGGCACCTGTCATCATCGTCGTTGAGGGGTTTTATTTTAAGCGTTATATCTAGATGTGCGTGTGTGTGGTTGGCAGGTCGTTGTCGGCCAGGTGGCAGTCGGTATCAGTGGGCGGAGTCAGCGACTTGTCGACCGTCCTACGTCACGCCGGTGACGTCACCACGTCCGACTTTGTCGGCTGTTTGCGTGACGTCACGCTCGCCGGTCCGGGCGACCTGCTCTTGCCTGACGATGACGTCACGGGTGTGATGACGTCACAGCAGCTGTCACGTGACTCGTGTGGCGGGAGACCAGCTCGGGGTCAGTGCGCGGAGCACCTGTGTGCTAACGGTGGACTGTGCGTTGACGAGTGGACTGGATACCGTTGCCAATGTGCGCTCGGCTTCGCTGGACAAAACTGCACCACAGGTCTGCTAAAACTTAACGAATTGTTGTATTCCTAGTGACTGACTATTGCCAGCGGCGGGGGCGTAGTTAGGAATGTGAAATAGGGGGCGACTCATCTGGGCCCATATACAATAATCCATAAATACACCCTTAAATTTGCAGGGGACTTATATTCTCACGATGCATAAGGAAAATGCCGTTGAGTCATCGAGGGTGCCACTGCGACGCTGACCTACGATTACTTTGGATTGTTAACGGATTTGCGTTGCTTGCGTTTTTTTCGTTTTAGTTCTCGTTATTTCCTCCATTTTTGTTTTTTTTCGTTCTCATGCTTTTATCTCACCTGTCTGTGTCTAGATTTTTAAATACTTTTTTTTAGTATCACCGGTTCATTTTTAAAAAATTTAGTTCTCTTCATAACAGTTTTCATTCTTTTAGTTTGCGTGCTGGATTGAGCTGGCATTTTGTCTATCAGTGATCCAGTGCGAAAGGTACCTCATATTCATAGCATATCATATGTGTAGAATCAACGGCAGTGTCGCTCGGCGGACCAAACTCAGTTATAATCTTCCGACAGAAGGAGACGTATCGACGCCAAGCACAGCTGGATGCCACTGTGAATGACGTTCATCGACGTCGACGTTCTTCCACAGTGCAAGACACTTCGAGCGCCGTCTCGTTGACATTCGTCGTCAGCAACGCATCGCATGGCGTTCTTCTCTGTTCACAGTCGTCCGATACCGTCTTCACGCTTCTCTACGTATGCTTTGTTGATGATTTCAGCGTTATTATCACATCATTGTCGGCTTGTAACGAATAATGTCTACTGTACGATGCATCGATGTGTATGTCTGTACAGATAACACAAGGCAAAGTGGCGTACTTGTCCACGACGGAAGACCGTCAACGGAGACCTCTAGTCGCCGACGCCGACATTACAGCCGGCACCTGGCATAACGTTACTCTCCTGGTTTCCGGTTAGAAACTTTTCTTTGACACATTTCTCAAGCTCCATTGAGGGTTAGGTGTTTATGAGACGTGTGTGCAGATGTAAATAATTCAGTGCGCGCGTTTAGACCGAAGATGTCAAACGACAGATTCTGCGTACTTAAGAGGAATCTTTTAAACCTTTTTCTTGCATTTTGGGTCTTTGACTCTTGTTATATTAACTTCAAATGCCTGCAGTTTAATTATGGCAATGAAAGAAAATAGGCCTATCAGGTGGCGAGTAAACGAGGGGAACATTCCTGTTTTACATAGATTGATCAGTCGGACAGTTTCCAAAACAATTAATCTCGATTGTTGGGTGAATAGTGTTTGTGTTGAACACAGTGTTCAAATTTTGAACACGACCACTCTTAACTGCAATGATCGACGCTAATCGTTTCCGAAACTGTCCTGATTGTTTGATCCACATACATGTTTCACTTTCAAAGTGAAACCACCGTATAGCGCAAGGGATTTCGCGCATAGATGTAAAACATTTTTTACGTTTTTTGAAAAAAAGTTTTAAAAAACATGTTTTTAAAATGTTTGTTTATTTTTTTAATGTTTTTTATTATTTACGTTTTTTAAAATGTTGTTTGTGCTTTTTAATTTCGTGTTTTTTGTTCTTGTTAAAACATAAACGTACAAAATTACAAATATATGATTTATTTCTTATGGGCAAATTGCGTTCTGCTGTTTTTGATCTGTACATTCAGTACATTCTGGTCTTTAGTCTTTATAAATGGTAGGCTTTGTTTTTAATTATCTGGGTTAGATACTCTTTGCGTGTATAATGGCGAAAAAAGTAGCGATTGGAAACATCTGCAGTTTAATTTTTTTATCCATGTTTTTATAATGTTTTTTATAAAAGTTTTAAAAAACATGTTTTTCATGTTTTTTTAAATTTGCAAATCAATGTTTTTAACATTTATGATTTCGCGTATGCCTACCCATTTCTTCGTAGCGTGGTCTGTCTTCTGTCGTATGTCACATTCGCGCACCCTGCTTAAACCGTTTGACAGATACACTTCAGCAATCCAATGAGATGACGCATTGTTTTAGATGGGGTCCCGGGCCCCATGGAAAGGGGAAATTTGAGAGTTGAACCGCTCTGGCCAAAACTTGCACTAGCCTACTGATGATTCACCCCAGAGGCAACACCGATCATTAATTTCACTTTTTGTGAAATTACTTTCGTTGTTGTTACACAGCAGTGACTGCTACGTGCAGGCTCGACAGTGACTGTGGGCGTGGACAATGCGTCAAGTCGTCGTGAAGTGTACAGTGGAACCGCTGTTCACAATCCGCTTGATCTCAGCGTTCAAACTATCTCTATCGGCGCCACCCCTACTCCTCTGCTCATTGGCTCTCAACCTGCTCATAGTGCGTACAGTCGTCACGATTTTCTGTTCGTTTCAGTTCCTAGTAGCAACTAGAACTATTGCAATAAGACTGACAGTATTGCTAACTAGAAGCACTTAACGAGTTTCAAGTCTCTGTAGGGCCTCGGCCTAGTGTAATTTATTTTTTGGCTGTCTATAGAAATCAAAATATCAGTCAATAGTCATGTAAAAATCCTTGATTTGGATTGCCTTCTGGACTAAATCCAAGCGATTGTTCCTTGTATCCTTGGGCTCTGTCATCTCCTTTTAAAATTAATAAAAAGGAATTCTTTAACAAATCTGAGTCTGGATTGCACTTCTGAATCTTCGATCTGCAGATTGTAATCTGGATTGCTACCTACCAAAATCTGAACACTAGGCCTACATCGTTTGTAATTTGAGTAACTTTATGAAGTGTGGACATCTGCCTGTCTTAGAAGCAGTTGGACTTAAATAACTGCAATTTTGGTCTGTACTCTACTTGTTGTCAGTTTTGGTCCGCCAAAAAAAATCTTTGAGAACTAGAGCAACAAGGTATTTTTAAAATAAAAATAAAACGGGATGTCGTCTCGTGGTTCAACAGCGACAGAGCAGTGAATGTAAATATGTGTAAATATCTGATGAATGGCGTGAAACTGCAGGTATGTCTGGGTGCGTGGGCGAGTTTCTGGTGAACGGCGAGCGGCTGCCGCTGGAAGGTGGCACGGATCGCTTCGACGTGCAGCAACTCGGTGAGGTGTCGAGTCAATGTGACGTTGTGATCGTTCCATCGGGTGATTCGCCAGGTGGCGACTCCGAGGCACATTGGCGGCTGCCGGTTATCATAGTCTGTGCTATTATCGGTGTTTGTCTCATCGCAGGCGTCATACTGCTGTTGGTCGTCTGTGTCCGCCGCAGACGTCGCTTACGACACAGCAAAGGTAAACGATTCTTCGCGCAACGTATCTCGAACTTTTGTTTCCATTTGGTTCATAGTTTTATGCCTTTTTGCGAACAATTTTCCTCATCATCAACACAGTAGCCTATATGCGACGCTGGTCTATTCAAACGCCAGCTGAAAACGGAACTGTTTTGCAGAGCATACTAACGTTGCTGTTGCCAGCGCTGCTAGACGTTCCCGTAAATGGCGCTTTAGCAGTTACTTCATTATATAGTGTTGCGAAGCACAACATTTCGAGATCGATGCACCAGGTTTCTATAGGTCTGTCAACTAACTGCCAGTGCGAAAGCACCGAAGCAATGAAGAGTGAGCAGAGTGTACACATGAATAGAAAATATATTTTCGTCATTTGATGTTAGACGTAGACGTTTGAACTGTTTCAGTGGTCGTTCAACCGGCTTTTTTTCTGCAGTAAGACAGTGGCTCATATAACATAGAACATTTGCACATATGTTTTATTTCATACGTAGTACTACCGTACACGATTTTTCTCTGTCCGAGGGTCGCATGGGAGAACATGCGTGGTGGATGCTAAAAAGTAGTCAGTAAATTTTTTTCCAACAGATTTCTTTTGCCCTGTATTATGTGCATTGTTTCACTGCTGTGTATTTCGGCTGTTTTTGTTACATGCCTGTTACTGTTCTGTTACAGAGGGAGCTCGCGCGAACGGCAGCGCCAACAAAGTGGACGGAGGCGTACATAACGGTCTGATGCGTGGCTCGAGTGAAAGTTGTCGCACGATGCTGGACGAGATGCAGCTGAGATCCGTCCAGCCTCCGGACGTCGTGACGTCACAGCGACGTCTAGACGTGGACGCTGACAGTCTGGAAGTACATCATCAGCCGGCTGGCGTGGACAATCCCGGCTACGCACAGGACTCCCTGGAGCCAGTCCATCGCCGGCGGTCTGACAGTGATGGTCCGGTGACGCCGACGTACGCTAATGGTAACGCGCGTAGTCCAACACGCTTACAGTACGTGCCGCCGACAACACGAAGTCCACTGCGTGGCTTCATGGTTGATGGGCGACGCTCAGCCACGCCCTCGTCCTCCATGCTACCGCGGACTTCACCCGTCCAGCGACCGACCAGCGCTCCCGGCGGCAAGCGCTCCGCACCGCTCCGGTCGACTCCTGTCGGCGGCGGGCTTGAGAACGTGTATGAGGAGGAGCCCGGCATGACAGCGCTACCGACGATGATGGCCCGTGGCCGTGTGCTGACGCCGACCGTTGGACTGACCGTGGAGGAGGTGGATCGTATAACTGACAGTCGACGCTGTACGCCCGCAGCGGCAGCGGCAGCGGCACACTCGAGCACTTCGAGCACCGGCCGGGCGTCATCACCGGACTTCGTCAACAGGACTGACTTCACCCGCGACGACTTGGAGCTGGTAGCTCGGCCACGGTCCACGACTAGTGATGATGACGATGATGATGAAACGCAGGACGAGAC
>Ga0209367_1012130_pt1 | contig 11330 bp, 7 predicted proteins | sample WorMetLIZISLAND2_FD_187412 | JGI IMG/M metagenome (GOLD analysis project Ga0209367, IMG submission 187412) | Marine gutless worms symbiont microbial communities from Max Planck institute for Marine Microbiology, Germany - Olavius geniculatus... ... | reverse complement strand
TAAAATAGCGCCTAGTACTGACCATCATGAAAACTATCGTTTTCGGGCGGACTAACAAAACATCACATGCTCTGAATGACTTGGTAGCATAATGGAAACTACTCGGACAAGTAAACCATCTCGGTATATAACCAGCCGCCTAAGTCAACTCAGCCTTCCATCCCTCCAGGGTGAATAAATCAATTACCAGCCTGTCTGGCTAGGATTATGCTGGGGTGCATTGACTTAAGTCAGGTAGCAGCTAACACTGTGATTCCATGATTGTGGCCCGCCATAGCCAAGGGCCGCCATAGCCAGGGGCCGCCACAGCCAAGGGCCGCCATAGCCACAATGCCATAGCCATAGCCAGGGGTCACCATAGTTAAGGTTACGGTTAGGGTTAGGACCCCACTAGCCCTAACCCTAACTCTAGTAGCCTATAGGAAAGTGTGGTGAAGCTAGCCATTCGTACCATCGATTGTGGGATTGTGGCTATGGCAGTCCTTGGCTATGGCGGCCCCTGGCTATGGCGGGCCGTCACCGATTCCATATGGCAGGTGACGCTCCATGATAGTTCTGACATGAGTCGCCTATGCAGAGCCATACCATTATAACTGCATCTGCTGACGCTGGTCGCACTGTGGCAATCAATGATGAGCTGGTTGAGCTCGGAGCAGTGAGCAGTCAACAGCTGATGAAGACGTTTCAGTCGGGATGCTTCGTTGCCCACGTGCAGCCGACACAAACGCCGCGACTCCAGAAACCACTCTATCTCCTGTCGCAACACAACAACGATAAAACTAATCACGCCAGCAATTGAAAATGTTTGATCTATTACCAAAATTAATTCATTAATTATGATTATTTTTTGTAGTCACGAAAAACTGTGAAAAATGCAGGATTTAACTACTGGCAGTTGTTATTTTCTTGCAATTTAAAGCAAAATCAATAAAAGTGATGATACTGCAATAGTAACCTACACAAACCGTGCAGTCAACACTCAAAAAGTGCAGACTGTTGAACTAACACTATACAAGTACGAATGTTGATGACATGTCCTATGCAAAACAAAATTACACGACAAACGTTGATCAAAATATGATTGAGAAAAAGGTAAAGTCCAGTGGATGCTATAGCGCTGATTAAATGAGTCAAACTCGTGGCCAGAAGTGCTTTAAAATCTTGGAAGTGGCAGCCGGTTGGCATAAGCTAATGATACTGCAGCAGCATACAATGCTGTTAGCAGCTAGCAGACATACCACCACCCCAAACAGCCGTACTAGGCCATCATGCCAGTGCTACCTGCTTCTTTCATCTCAGACAGATTCGTCGTGTCCGGCAGTCGTTGGATGTCAGGTCGGCTAAAACCCTCGTGCAAGCATTTGTGACATCTCGTGTCGACTACTGTAACGCTGTGTTGGCTGAGTCGCCGAGAGTCATAACAGACAAGTTGCAGAGAGTGATGAATTCAGCTGCCCGCGTCGTCACTGACACTCGGAAGTACGACAGTGGTTTGTCGCGATTAATGCATGACGAGCGCCACTGGCTTGATGTCACCGATCAAGTACGATTTAAGCTCGCAGTGCTCATGTATCGATGTCTCCATGGAACTGCTCCGCCGTACTTCATGGACAGTTGTACACTCACAGCAGAAGTCACTCGCCGTCAACATTTGCGTTCTGCCACTCAGCGGAAGTTGGTTGTACCGCGCTATCGACTGAACAGTTTCGATCGTCGGCGCTTTTCTGTGGCGGGCCCGTCGACTTGGAATTCGCTGCCAGACAGTCTTCGTGACCCAGAACTGAGTCTCGATACTTTCAAACATCAGCTGAAGACATACATTTTTACGAAATATTGATGGACAAAATGTATTAAGCGCATTAGACATCTTTTTGAGTATGCGCTATATAAATTTACACTTTACTTACTTACTTTACTTACTTACTTACACGTAAGCAAGTAAGCTACTACTCATTTCTCATACAGCTAAGAGCAAAAAACCGAGTTGCCATGAGAAACGTTAACTTAGTTTCAGAGAGTGTACGGCAGTTGACACGGCATCATCTTGCTAGCATTAGATTAACAAGCAGCCAGACAGATGGTGTACCTGGCGTAGTGTTGGCAGCAAGCCGTTGACAGAGCGTCGTCTACGACAGACATCACGAGTGACGTCAAAGACCGCAGCATCAGGCAATGGCTCCAACAGCATAAAGACTGAGCCCAGCTCAGCCTCGTAATCAATGATTATACGCTGCATCAGCTTCACAACCTTCACAGCAAAACAATCGGATTCCGTGAGTTTCTCGCTGACACTGTGCGCTTTATAAATTAAACTTACTTACTTACTTACTTACAATCTGGCTTGACGGCATGATGGTAAATGGCGTAACGGGTTCAGATTCCTCTCCTAGCAAAGTCGTGTGACCCAAACTCAAATGCATCAGCATACTCAGAATGTGCAGTGTTGACTTGGAGTGAGTAACCATTAGCCACAAAATCTCCGTTGTTAGTGGACCAGAGTTCGCCAGTTTTTTGTTCAACACCCTTTCGGCTTGTTGATATCTCCATTTGATCGAGAAGTCGTAGGTTTGACTGCTGGTCAAGTGGCTATCAAGTCGGATGGGTGACCGTCTGGAGTGTACCAGATAGAAGGTCACAGATAGAAGAACACATGGCGGACGAACAAGCAGCAGGATTTCGAAAAGACAGGAGTACAGTACAGCAGATCCTAGCCCTGAGACTGAGAGCAGAGAAAGCACGACGAAAAGGTAAAAAGATCTTCAACTGCTTCGTCGACTTCCAGAAGGCATTTGACAGCATAGATCAGACGGTGACCTGGGCTGTGCTAGAGTCATATGGAGCAGACTACCAGTTAGTTAGTTAGTCCGGTTGCTAAGAGACATCAATGAAAATGCTCAGGCAGCAGTGAGAGTATGTGGGCAAGAAGGATCATCCAACACCAAGTTCAACTCAGCCTTCCATCCCGCCAGGGTAGGTAAATCGAGTATGTCTGTTTGGCTGCGGTTGAGGCGGGGCACCTACATAGCACAACAGCCCAGCTCAGCTTCACCCACGTTCAGATATCCAAAATCAGAAAACTAACGTGTTGACAGCAATTCCTCTCACGTTCATCATCATTATCATCAGTTTATTTTGGAAACACAGGACAATGTCAGAAAATACAGAGCAGAACAATAACATGTGTTCCAAGGGTCAGAAAGGCCGCAACGACACTTACAACTGCCCATATAACAAAAAGTAGCACGGTATAATAAGACAGAGCAAATATGAACGAGCAGTACTGAATAATAAAATTAAAATCAAAAAACCTTGAGAAAATCAGAGAAATCAACATTATTAACTATTATTGAATTTTACTCTGTTTTTTTAAGTATGGTCCGTCACACCATTAACATTATGTTAGGCCTATAGTAGAGGATAGATCAACGTTTGGCAAAAAGTGTGGTCAACTGTGGTACACCAACCCCAAAGTCGGATATGTGAAGATATTCATGATCAAAGTCTGAAGTTGTCTGAAATCATCCCGAATTTTGCACGTTTTCGCCCATATTTTTGGAGAGGACCCATGCATTTTGGGACCTGGATTATGGCATTGAACACACTTCCGATCATGTGGCAAAGTTTCATGGTGATCAACCAAAAAAGTTCATAAATAAATTTTAAAATGTGAAAAATAAACAGAAGTAAAACATAAGACATCTCGTTACTAATGTACAGGCAATCAAGTAATTAATAAACTGAATATTAACACATAAATTATAAAATAAACACATTCGACTATGTAAAACAGAAACTGACAGACAGTCAATAAACAGACAAAGCACAGACTACCAATACATACTTTGGTGGAGATGTTTTCCAATTTGTTTGATATAAACAGTGACGTCAGAGAACTGGTAATAGATGGAATATATCGGCTCAACGACTACAAAACAACACATACACACAAATTTATCTACAGTTTACTTATTTACTTAATTACCTGTCATCTGATTTGGTCGCTAAAGACCGCAGAGCAACGAACACAAGAATATAACAAAAACAGACACAGAAAGCTTTCTGCTGATGTCTGGATGCTAAAAAATTGCACTTTTAAAACTGTCAACAGGGACCATTAATGAGTGAAAATGTACAAAATATAAGAATCATGAATGAGAGAGAGAGAGAGAGGAGTATTTATTTGCCAAAAACACAAATACAATGTTGTCGTACAATACTAGACAATGTAGGCGGGCTACCAAAAAAGCAATCGCTCATCAAAGCTGGCCGCCCATAGTAACTGTAAGTAATCAATGATACAATATCCACAGATAAAACAAAAAAAAGAAAAAGAAAGAAAAGAAAAAAGAAAAATGCAATAGTCAGTTTTAAACAATATGATTATAACAAATTGCAAAAACCAGACTAAACATAACAATGTTTAACTTTAAAACAAAGACATACCATTGTAAAATAACTCCTTTAGTTTCTTCTTAAATGTAGTTGTATTTTGTGCATTTGTAATATCTTCTGGCAATTGATTCCACAAATTACAAATGAAATTACAAATGAATGAAAACTATACAACAAGCAAACCAGTTTTATAGCACAGCTGCAGGAACTCAAAATTTGCAGCAGTTACAGAAATAATGATACACAGTAATTATGTGGGTCAACAATATTTAGTGGACAGAGTGTATGTGACATAGACCTCTTAAAATAAGAACTGACAGCAACCATTCTCGGGTCAGTGAACTTGGGGTCCATCAGCATTTTTAGTTTTTTTACTGTAACTTAAGTCAAACGTGGTCCGTTTGCTACAAAATTTTGTAAACAGTGTCACAGACAACGTGAACAAATGTTGCAAATTTGGTTACTACTTTCTTGTGTGCACATATACTGCGGCTAAACCATACATCGGTATTTTTAACACGCACGACAAAGTAGAAATCACACAGTAACCAAATTTGCAGCATTTGTTCACGTTGTCTGTGACACTATGTGTACAAAATTTTGTAGCAAATAGAGCTGTCAAAACGTTAAATTTTTTAAATGCATTAATACACTGCAATATTTTAAACGCATTAATTAATGCATTATTAATGCACAGAGGCCGGTCCAGAGGGAGAGTAAGTTACCCAGGCCCCGCGACAATTGCGGGGATCCACTGTAGAATATAGAAAATTAGAAACACATTTTAAACATATAACCAACAATAACTGACGTCATAGCTAGCATAGAAATCTATTAGAATGTCGTCAGAATAATTATTTATTTACAGTAGTGATAAAACGGCAACTACATTCATTTGATTGTCAAATAACTGCAGTTTAACAGAATATTGAAACTTTTGCTTCACAAAATTCAGTAAATTGAAATAAATTTACATGTGTGTGTTAATTTTTTTAACGAGTGTTAATTTTTTTAACACACGTTAATTTATTAATGCATTAATTAATGCGTTAATTTGACAGCTCTAGTAGCAAACGAACCACATTTGACAAAGTTCTAATAAAAAAACTAAAAATACCGATGGACCAAAGTTCACGAACCCGAGCAGTCTTTACGAGAGGTGGTCAAAATGTTTTGAGCCTCAACATATTACAGTACAATTTTTTCACAACCTATATATTAGTGAAATGTGCATTCTTCACTGACTCATGAATCTGCTGCAGATATGACGTCAGTGAAACTTACGACATCGCAGAGCATTAAATGGAAGCGATTCAAAGAGTCAAGAAAAAAGTTTCAAGTCATTCATCATTGTGGGTAGCAGACAGCACTTTGATCAGATTTTAGATTTCTGAAACCCAATGAAACTCAAGTCATTACTGTATGCTGGGTGGTCTTAATGGTCACGAACAGCCAGCCGGGTAATTGTAGACGTAGGACTGGACTGCAGTGCCGAATTTAGGAAATGGTGTGTGAGGATTGCTGTCAGCCTGCTGCCCATCAGGGGCTCCATGCAACAGGTTAGTTAGAAATCTTCATTAGTCTTTCGTCAACATAACTGACATAATTAACAGTTAAATTTTTAATAATTTTTTGATACTGACTAGTATTGATATGACATCATAATCTGGCTTACTGCTCTTATTTGTGGCTATCGTATATTCACGGATGCAAATAAGAAATTCCTAAACGTATTTGTCAAGGTTTTTACAAATTCGATGCCACGGAGCCCCACTTTAATAAATCCAGCTGCAGACTCAAAAAAGTTTCATACAGCAATCAGCCTGATTCAAACGCTGCTTGCGTTAGTGCACCAAATCGTTTCAGCTTAATGCTCTATGACGTCATAAATTACAATGACGTCATTTCCGCAGTCTGCTCACACGAATACGCAAAGTAGGTAGCTTTTACTGATACATAGACAATAAAAAGTTTCAGTCTAATATATTGAGGCTTAATACTTTTTGACTGCCCCTTTGTATTTGTATGAAGTCATAATTGACCCCAATGCTCTTATTTGCAGCTAGCACAAATTTAGGCTATTGTATATTCACATATGCAAATGAGGAATTCACAAACGTATTTGTTAGGGACTTTGCAAAATCAGATGCCACGGGCTTCCACTTTGGTAATTCCAGCAACAGACTGGAAAATTGTTACGTGACAGCGAGCCAGATTTTCTGCTCTTTGCGTTAGCACTCCAAATTGTTTCGGTTTAAAGCTCTATGACGTCATGAATTACAGCGACTTCACATCCCCAATACGTGCAGATGAGTACACAAGAAAGACGCTTTTTATTGGTGTATAGGCAATAGCAAAAATTTTAGTGTAACATATCAAAACTCAAAACTTTTTGACCGCCTCTCGTATTTCAAGAGGTCTATGGTACACGATCATAAAGCGGAAAGTGAATGAAAAAGCAGAACTGACGTCAGGGTTGTAATTGACGGCTGCGGTGACAACATCAGACAACATGTCGAGTGTCATCTGAACCAGACTGACTTGACGACTGCTGGCACTGAACACGCAGACAACGGACAACAGATGACTTCATGCCTTGACTTAAACTTCAGGGGCGGTATGCATAACAACGTTGTAGATTAGTTTGGACATAAGGTCTACGTTGCGACTAACTACTTCCAAACTAGAAAGTTACGTTCGACGGCATGCAAAACGCTGTTGTAGCGAGTGACTAGCTAGTCGCGACTTAGTTGACGTCGGGTAAATTTGACTCTGGAATTTCCTGGCTAAACGCACTCTGCCTCAACCGGCCTGCAGCTAAAAATAGATATGGCCTGACTTGTCGTCTGCTGCAGTCTCGGGCGTGCTTGAGCCTAGTTACAGCTCCATGGGCTAAGTAAGAATGCGCGATGCGAATAAATAACATTTATCGAATGCTAAAAGTTTTATTTAGCAACTTTTTGATACTGCAATTAGTTTCAATAGTGCAATTGATTTACCAGAAGTCCTATACGACGCATGACGTGATTGCAGATTCTCCATAGCAACGTTATTTTACATTGACAACGACCGACTAAATATTTACGACAGGTCGCTGGAGCGACTAGAGTTAGTTCGGACGTAAGCGTCTGACTAGTGCTACGTCATTGTTATGCATACCGACTTAGCACTACGTCCGACGTAAATCGATTTTAGTTTGGAAGTAAAGTTACGACGTTGTTATGCATACGGCCCCTGCTGAGCCAATTCGAGTTCAACTAAACTTTGGTCTAAGCATTTCCTCTTTGCTAAGCAGAAACGTCGGTCTAACTCCAATGTCTCCATCTCGGTATATAATCAACATCAAGATCGACTCAGCCTTCCATCCGTCCATGGCAGGCAAATTGAGTACCACCAACCTGTCTGGTTGAGTTGAGGCAAAGCACGTTCATCAGTGTCAGGTGGTGGCAAGTAACACTGAGTAATTCCACATGGCAGGTGACGCTCTGCAGCTCTGAGATGGATTTCCTATGAAAACCTATACCCTTTTGAAACCTTTTAATATCCACATACCCGGCTAATGTTGAGATGCAGAAGGAATATTGATAATCTTTATTTCACCAAACAAACATTGGTAGACAAAAATTAAACAAAAAAAACAAAAAAAGAACAACAATATAAAGTCAAACGCATAGAATTGTCATGTTGAGCAAACAGCTATAGAGACAGCAATATCAAACAGGAAAAAAAAACCTGAAAAATCTCAAATCGCGTTAGTTCTGGCTGTGAATTTGTTCACTCGTATCAGAATGAGAACGCTAGGTAATTTGAACGAAAAATAACTTTGACAAGCCTTTATGATTTCCATATTATTTGTATTAAAAAGCTTCAAAAGAAGCGGTTAATGACAAAATCAAGTGATGCGATCTGAGATTTATTCAGTGGGCATACTTCTAAATCATACAATAATACAGGAATGCATTTGGACTTAATCAAATGGAACGTAACCTCTTCAGACGCCACTCTACCAACCTTGCCAAATATTGCATTGGCAGCTCGATAGAAGGAGCGTTTTGCATGGTCCAGTGAGCACTTGAAAGTTTGTAATTTAACTATGAATATTCCTAGATATCTAACTCCATTAGCCCACGCAATGGGCGCACCTGACAAACACATTAAACCGTTACAAACAACTTCAGCACGAGGGCCAATACGCAGGCAACAACTTTTGTTATAGTTGATAGCCATATCAATCCAAAGCAGTTCTAATTCACATTTGTGCAGTAATTTTTCTAAAAAAGTTATAGAGAGTGCAATTAATAGTATGTCATCAGCATATAGTATCAGACATAACCTATTCAGACCTATATCAATATTTGCCAAATCATTCAAATATACATTCAATAATATAGGAGATAGGACAGAACTTTGTCTGACCCAAAACGTGATAGCAAACATGCTAGAGTACATATTAGCACGACAATGCGCAGTGAGATGGCAAAACATGTTGTACCCAGCTAGCGTAGACAGCAGAGTGTGCAGAATGCTGTGAAGTATGAATTCAGTTCCACCGCAAAGTCCAGTCTTGAGATCTCTGAGCAGCTGATTAACAAAGAAGCAGTAGATGGACATTGCGCGACAGACGTCCGATGCCGACAGCTTTGCCGACAAGTTGGACGTCAACGCTAGCAACACTCGCTGTATGCCATCCTGTGTTAGCAATACATAGGCCTACATGTAGTGGCTTCATACCAGGATTTCAATTTGGACAGAATATCGATACGACATTTACAAAATATCACAAAATCGATAAGATACCATATCGATATTTTTAAATATAAAAAGTATTTTTTACTGCAAAAGCGGTTAATATAAACTAACAATCACAGATAAAAACATTAAAATTAATTCTGTCATTGTCTCTGTTCTATAACTATTCTGTCAAAAATTAATTATTCAATGTTCAGTTATTTACTCAGTTTTTCACTTGACAAAATTACCAAACATTACCAATAATGAAAAAGATACAAATGTTTAATGTATATATCAACGCTGCTTCTCATATGAAAGGGAAAGAGAAGGAAAAAGCAGCCAAAGGCACAGTGCCGGTGAGTTTGTTTAAGCCCAAATTCCATTACGCCGACTTTCACCGAAACTTCCCTGCGGGGAAAGTTGTGGACACAAATCATGAAAGTCGCGGACACAAACGGTGACAAATCATGAAATCATAAAGTTTCGGTGAAATTCGCGAACGTAAATCACGAAAGTCGCGAACAAAAACAATCTCAACATGTCGAGATGTTTGCAACAAAGTTCGTGACAAGTCCGCGACAAACCCGTTTGTGTCGCTCTAATGGAATTTGGTCCGTTACAATGCACGGGAAAAGTCAGCGACAAAGTCGGTGACAAAGTCCGTGGATTTTGTCGCAGACACAAATCACGAAAGTCTGCGACACAAATCATGAAAGTCGGTGACGTGATTTGTGTCGCGAACTTTCATGATTTGTGTCTGCGACTTTCCCCGCGGGGAAGTTTCGGTGAAAGTCGCAAAGTAGACGTAATGGAATTCGGGCTTAACTAAGTTAATGAACTTCGTTAATGTGACCAAAGATGTTAGCGACTAAGCCAAGAACTCACTCACGCGTTCAGCTACATTAGTACCCAAACACCAGTTACTCCTGCACTTAGAAACACTCATAGCAATTTGACTTCTCTACACCATTTGTTTTCAAGTCATGACCTCAACGAGACAGACCAACAGGCAACATGTGTGACAATGGCTATGCAACACAATTTAATCTAGCACAAAAACTAGATACCAATGCCAAAACTACAGCTTATATATGGCTATATACCGGTAGTGGATAAATAATATCACATTTCTCGCATCACAAAATGGTCGGTTCGACTCTGCTAGAGTCGCTATCAAGTAGTTACTAGTTGCACGGGTGACTATCTGCGAACAGATAAACCAACACCAAGATTAACTCAGCCGTCTATCCACCCGGGGTAATTAAACCGACTACAGCCCTGTCTGGTGGGGTGCGTTCACCCGTGACAGGTGGCACATAACACCGTGTGATCCCATATGGCAAATGATGCTCCGAAGCTCTGAGACCGGTTTCCCATAAACCGTTTGAACCTTTTGAAAATACCGAAGTACACGTATAAGATAACGGGTCTGACAAAAATAGAATACAATGTCAGCAGTAGAGTAAAGCCCAAATTCCATTACGCCGACTTTGCGACAAAGTCCAGGACAAGTTCCTGACAAAGTCGCGGACGTGTCGCGGACACAAATCATGAAAGTCCGCAACACAAATCGCGTCGCCAACTTTCATGATTTGTGTCACGAACTTCGCTGACTTTGTCGCCAACTTTCCCCGTGCATTGTAACGGGCTAAATTCCATTACAGCGTCACAAACGGGTTTGTTGCGGACTTGTCACGAACTCTGTCGCAAACATCTCGACATGTCGAGATGGTTTGAGTCCGCGACTTTCGTGATTTGTGTCGGCGACTTTCACCGAAACTTCATGATTTCATGATTTGTCACCGTTTGTGTCCGCGACACTCATGATTTGTGTCCACAACTTTCCCCACGGGGAAGTTTCGGTGAAAGTCGGCGTAATGGAATTTGGGCTTAATAGAGACAATACCTGAGCTGTTGCTAGTAACATGACGCAAGAGCTGGCATGAGCGCTATGCTTCTCCGTCAAGTAGTCAAACGTTGCCGACACGACACGCGATGAAAAGTACGGAGGATTCGGTTCTGGGTCCGAGCTCCTGCATCAACATCATCATCATCATCATCGACAACCGTGGGCTCAACACCCATTGGTGTCTGATGCCATTGTTACTATCGCTGCCCACCGCTGCCTATCTAGGGCAGCGTGGCTTAACTCCTGCAGGGTTGCCCCACACCACTGCTCAATGTCATCTGACCATTCTCGGTGAGGC
>Ga0209367_1012129_pt1 | contig 11332 bp, 5 predicted proteins | sample WorMetLIZISLAND2_FD_187412 | JGI IMG/M metagenome (GOLD analysis project Ga0209367, IMG submission 187412) | Marine gutless worms symbiont microbial communities from Max Planck institute for Marine Microbiology, Germany - Olavius geniculatus... ... | reverse complement strand
TCTGTGTGTCAGCAAGATAACTCAAAAAGTTATGGACGGATCTTTCTGAAATTTTGAGGGTATGTCGGGAATGGCACAAACTACCAGTGATTCAATTTTGGGGGTGATCCGGAAGGAATCCTGGATTTCGGATCACTTTGAAATTTTCGTTACCATTGCTTTCAATGGGGCATAAGAGAAACCGCTGCAAAACCGAAGATGGTGCTGCCTCCTAGCGAACAACATTGCCTTGACGGAGGTATGCGGGCTCTGACTGCTTTCTACATACTGGTAAGTGTTTTATATTTAATATTTGCTGTTTTATTAGCAAATTAAATTGTGAATTTGTGAGTTAAAAGCAATAATGTGACCAAACCAATCACGTGACCATTTAACTCGCAGTGGGTGACTTCCTATAGGTGGTCTATTGTAACCATGCGTCTATCTTGCACCGTTACGAAGATATATCGCCTCAAAGATAATGGGGTCACGATCGACTTTGACCTTTTGGGGTCACGTGACGTCAGCGGTCACGTGACCATTCTACTCGGCATATATGTGATTTCCTATTGGTGGTCCATTGTGACCATGCGTCTATCTTGCACCGTTAAGGAGATATGAAGTTTCAAACTTGCATTTGCCTATGTTAAAGGCCAAAAGTTCACTGCGCATGCGTCGTGTCACGTGACCTGTAGGCAGGGGGTCCAAAATAACCGCATATTTGGAATTCCCGAGGCCACATTGCCTATTCACTATGCCACTTTGGTGAAGCTACGATGACGATTAAGGGTAGTTTGTAGATGAGCATCTCCATTGTTAAGCATTTCAGTTGTAATTTTTCCAAGTCCAAAAATGGGCCTAAAATTTTCGGTTTTGGCGGATTTAAGGGGGAAAATATGAAAGACGGATGTTGATACCCCCTGGGAAATTAATCCCCACCGAAACACGTCATTCAGTGCAAAGAATGCGACGATACTCCCAAAAATGTGTTCTCCAGAGCTTGGCAAGAAAAGTAAAAAAAGAAAAAAAATAACCCAGTTGAACATTATATTTCACCCCTTTGCCCCGCCGACCCTGCTGGGCCGATTCGTACCATTTTTGGCACGTGGGATCAGACCACCGACGTAATCATCCAAGTCAAATTTTAAGTTGATTGATGCAGGGGTTTGGGGGATACGGGTGCCCAAAATCTGGGGTTTCCCATTGACTTTGATAGTCGCCCTTACAACAGTGTTACGTACTACCGTGCTACACTGTGATAGACGATACGTATCATGTTTACAAACCTAAAATGGCATCGTTTTGGACACACATATATTGTGTAATGTTCATGACTATTTTGGTCCATTACTACAAGCACATGTTGCTTTGGATATAAATAGACGACAACACTGTCGAGTAACAAATAACGATGCTTTAATGCAATCAAATAATTTTCTTTCATCCAACAACAAGTATTTGTCATTTGCGGGCATGCAATAGACAATTCAGTCTGAGAAACCAACAGAAACGTCGAGATCACATTAGCACTTAATACAACTGAAGTTACTGTACACGTCCTATGTACATCATAGTACGCTAGCAAGTCACAGTCGGCATAAAACACTAGCGAGTCCAATTATTATAGGCTAAGTTCTAATCCAGACAACAGTTCTTAAGATAGTACAGCCTATACGCAGAATATATGCAGAATGTCGTCTACTTGGCCAGATAAACGGCTCTGTACTAGTAACAGTATAACGCACTCGCAGAGTGGGCTACACTACAAGCAGTATTCGTATAGCGCTAAAACACAACGATAAAACGTTGCCATTAGTTTGAATTAGCGAATAATGTAAATAGACAACAGATGTATTCAACACTTGATTACCGTCAAAGGTTACCAAACATTGGTAAATATTCTGTGAGTTAACAACCCAATCCTTTCACTACAGTAGCCTATTAACAAATGCAAAGATAATGGTGTAAAAATCAAATAGGTATAAACTGACTCCGATTTTTCAACGTGACGACAACGACAACGTGGCTCTCTTTAGAACATTCTGAAGATACAGCAGTAACAGTACCTAAATTTTTAACATAAAGCTTTTTAGGAAAGTAAGCAAGGCGAATATTTGTACAATCTAATTCATCGTTGCCTTAGCTATATTTGAACCACAAATTGTCTTAATATATTAATGTCAAAATTAGACGGCAAAAACCATCTTTGTTATTTGGACACTATACAATTACACATGTGTCATGGACTTCTGGCAGATAATATTTTATTACCACAAATTATGAAAACTCAGTCAAATCCGGAAAGTCGGCGACAAATTTACGTTAATTATCTAGCCTATCTACTTGCTTTAGCGTCGAAAATAACGAGCAAATTTACTTGTCAGTTATCAAACTTGCAATAGTCAGGCTAAACTTACGAAAATTTCATCATAATGTTAAAAAGTCTAAAGTTTAAATTTCAGTCGATTTGTTTGTCGCCGAAACTACAACTGTTGTAGCAATTTTTACGTTATTAACGATCTACGTTCATCAATACTCCCAAGATATGAATTACTTACTTACAACTGATAGACGACAGTAAATCGTTACGACACTGTTAACGAGACGTCAACAACATATTGGACGGAAACTGCAACTTTACAGCCACAGACAAAACTGCACGAGCTTGATATAACATAGCAAACGACAACGCAGGACAAATTACGTACATGTAGTTGTGGATAAAATAACGTTCGTCCAAAAGTCAAGTAATGAAAGGAAATACCACGTAAACGGTACACGTCGTAATGGCACAGGCCATGCAGCAGAGTACGATAAAGAAATGTATTAAAGACATATCAAAACTCATTTGCATATACAGCTCAGATCACCGATTTAGTAATGCCCATCTCGGTAGCAGTAATAAAATATGCTATCAACTTGATATAAGTTACAGCTTAAAAGCTGCAGAAAATTAAGCAGGGCCGCCAGCAGATTTTTGCTGACAAAATAGCAAGGCCTACTCCCCTTTGTCCCTCATATGCTGCCATTTTAAAGCACAGCATAATCCAATTTTTACCCTCGTTTCTTGCACCGGCGGAAAGTACTAAAAGTTGTAAGTATGCTATTCAGGCGCCAATGACACGAAGTAAGCTAAATTACAAGCGACGGTGCAGCGTTTACTAAGGCAGAGGGTAAAGCGCAGGCTTGCCGTGGATATGGATATCCATGGATACATCCACGGATATTACGCTGACCCACCTGCTAATTAAACTGAATACTTATATGCTCGGTCTTTTTATAATATTTTTCTGTCTGTCGTTTTTACTCTCTATATTTTCTCGTTTATTTATGCTATTGAGTCAAATGAATAATCAGTGACATCAGCAGGTCATTATATAGTTAGCCTAAATTAATTTTCTAGCACTATAGCAGCAACAGATCTTAATCTTCGGTGCTTTAATGTTGTTGGCTAAGCAACAAAAAGTCTATCGATTTGTGAGTTTATTTTTTATTTTATATAAAATGGTAGGCCTAACAAAATTACAAACGTTTTTTTTGCTTACTTTGCTTGGTAACGTATATAAACACTATCCTAAAAAGAATAGGAAGTAGGTTTACAAATCAAGTGTTCTACAAAAGCGTTTACATGTAGGCGTTTTGGAAAACAAAGATTCCAGCTGATGCTGGGGTAGGCCGACCGCACTGCCTATATCCGAAGGCCAGCGTCAGATCTCGGGTCGCGGAAAGAAAGCGATTTCCCAGAGTGAATGCAATCTTATACACGCTATGGTGACACTGCTAAATCGAACGCTAGAATCAACACTAGGGCCCAATACGGTAATTCGGTGCACGTGCAGGTGCAAGCAGCAACAATGCATTCAAAATTACGGCCAAACCGCTGCAGATTACGGTTACTTTTGACAGCCTATAGGAAGTCCCATCGTCCTGTCCAACGGTAGCCTACTATCGCCGACCCTTAAGACTACTGTTTACACAGTAACAACATGACTTAAGAACAGACAGACGACAGACAGAAGGCATGTCATACCCAAGGCTTGACGAAATGTGACAGCTTGTTGTACAGCAGTTAGCAAGAAATCTTTGCAAAACTGCCTAAAGGGTGGCGCTAAATCAAGTGGAACATTTCATTTTTATTCTTCACACTGTGTACATCACCCATAATATGATATAATATTTATATGATAGAGTTTTTATGATAAATGACGTGATGCAGAAAGCTAATTTGCAATTTATCCACAGTACAGCACCCACTTTAATCCAAAAATAGAGACTAATTGTTTCTAAAACCACGATTGACCAAAAATCCTACAAAAACTACGAGTATGTCACTATAGTACGTTTCACTTTTTATGCGTCACCCTAAAAGTCGTAGTGTAGCAGAGTTTAACAGTACTTATCGTAGACCAAGGCACGTTACGAACACAACCATGCATTTCAACGAGAAATATACGACTTTTATAGGCCTACTGCCTTTGATGCTGTCGCGTGACGATTCATGTAGGGCCTATTAAGCGGGTAGGTTGTGCACATGAAAGTTTTGTATTATATTTATTGCTGTTTCGGTATCATTTTTCAGTTCCTAAATTTCTAGTCGTGTTATTTGATCCGTCATTTTTTTCACTTAGCGCTAAAATAATCATGTCACTGTCGTATAATAACGGTAGTCAGTAAATTTCTGTTGCGGCATTCACTCCTGATTGCCACGCCCACCAGGGTTAATTGGCCTAGCCAAGTAAAACTTTAAAACATTCGTTAAACAGTTGTGTGCCAATTTCGGGAATTTGTTAGCACTCAGCAGACGGCTGCAAGCGTTTTGCATTATGATCAGCTTATAAATACTGGCACCAAACACGCCAATTGCTGCTACAGGTAGATCTACCTAGAGAACACCAACTTTTCCGGCCTACAAACATAGCCACAGAAGTACACACGCAGTATCAGGGGCGTCTGCGCAATGTAAACTTTGCAGCAAATGCGCCACTGTAAAGAGGAAAAGTTTTTAAACCCTTCGAGGAGAGTTGGCATAATTAAGACCTAAATTATAAAAACTTTCTGTCTAGTTTCCGACCAAATAGGGGTTTCAGGTTCAGAATGTCCCAAAATACAGGGTGCGGCAAAAAAAGTAGCCCCCTAAATTTTTTCACTGTTTTCTCAGCAACCGTTTAGCATTTTAATCTAAAATTTTACAGATTTATTTCCGGAATAATTCTACGGCCAAATGCCGAACAAAATTGAAAAATGACGAAATTACAGATTTTTTAACATGACTGCCTACCGATTTTTCAGCGTGAAAAAAATGTTCAAGCTACAGCACCAGTTCAATAACATCGTGAAACAAGTCAAACAACACAGTTAACTAATGATCAGACGCCAGAATTTCATTGTCACTGTGAATGTTCGAGGTGTCCACCAACAGCTTCAAGCTCCAATACAAGCCTTCAGTCGCTTAATTTGAAAAGTCTTTCACAGTCGTGTCGATCGGTCCTTGTGATAGGTTGCTCCAGATAACCTGAAGCGATTCCTTGAGTTCGGCGATTGTTTTCGGCTTTGTTTTAACCTTGCGGTAAGCCTCCAACATTGCACACCACACGTGATAGTCCACTGGATTTGTATTAGGCGAATTTGGAGGCCATTGGTCTTTTGTGATGAAATCTGGACAGTTAGCCCGCAGCCAGTTCCGTGCGCTGCGCGTGTGTGTGCTGGTGCGCCGGCCGTCCTGCTGGAAGATGAATCCGGTGGGCAACCGGCGATTGCTTTAAAGGAACGATAATTTAGTGATAATTCATCCTAAACAAAATAAATTACTGTTTGTCAAAACGTCACTGTGACGTTATCGGCAGTAACGTGGTAACCGGTTTTTGAAAATTAAACAGCATTTTTAGCTTGAACATTTTTAATGCTGAAAAATCGGTAGGCGGTCATGTTCAGAAGTCTATAGTTTCGTCGTTTTTAACAAAATCATACGTCACTTCATAGCTAGATGTAAAGCGTTTCCGTAAATCAACATGCAAAATTTCAAGTTCAAATTCCAAGCGGTTGCTAAGAAAACGGCGACAAACTTTAGGGGGCTACTTTTTTGTTGCACCCTGTAGATGGCGACTCCATTGAAGGAGCTCACAGCGCGCTCCTAGTTCCCTATAGCTAGATTTACGGCAAAGGCTGCCGAAAAAACAGGAAAAATATAAAGAGAAGGAAATGGGGCAAAAAAGGTAAAATATATGGAAGGAAAAGCTGGAAGAACTAACGATCTGGTTGCTCGAGGGGAACAGTACGCCCGTAAACAGAATGGCAAATATACACGTGCAAAAGAAATCTTTTTTACAACAGAAAACAGTTGTAAGTGTAATTAACAGCGACAACGACTGCAGAACAACGTCATTAAATATAGATTAATTGCTGGTGCCCAACTGACATGTAATCGACGAGACTGTATGACTGATTATAGGGCTTATCGTTTCTCATAACAACAAAAACCAGCATAACTAACAATGCTATCTATAACTGCTTATATAAAAAGGACGGTTTATGTATAAAAATACCGTACGCGACGACAACATGACGTAACGTGTCGCCAGCAATGCCGTAAATACTTCATCTGAACACTGTCGTCAGTTTGTAATAAATATATGCAAGTCCAAAAAACATCGTTCAAGTGCGATAAAACAGTTTTCGTTGATACAGCAAAACGGCACGTTCTAACAACCAGCAGGAAAGCACGCCTGCAGAACTGGACAACATTATTCACAGTATTACGTATACTTATATTACTAAGGAGTAACAACGGGATTAATTTAGCATGCAACTGGCCTTCCATCTTTGATTGAAAAATTCACAATATACCATTCGCTGTGCTAAAAATGTTACCATTTAGCAATGCTTCGAATAGAATAAAATTGAGACATCCATATTTAGTTCATTTTAGTTACGCTTTATTTTTCATATTGCTTAAATGTATTTTTTTTAAAACCTTCTCAGTGCACTGTTGTTTTGTTGTAAGACAAAAGTCATCTTTGCATACTTTTCATTTGGTTCAATTCTCCAGAAAATGGCCCGGTTCAACAAAATGCAAAAGAACAGTTGTGTGTGCTTACACAAACAAACTGCAAACCACGACAGTGCCCAAATATTTTCACAGGGTTTGTCCTTGATCAAAATAGCAGCAGAGCTAAAACTTCTTATAAAATGCTTTTCATAAAGCAATTAAAACGTACTGAACCAAAATCAGGAAAACCATTAGACCTATGCATGCCAAACATATAGTATTCCTACAATGTCGAACACTACGAGATCAATAATTTCGTTGTAATCTTTCATGACAGAATGTTACGTTGCCATGTATGATCAATCGGTTATATTATGAAGACATCCAATAAAAATGATTCGTTTGAACGAGCCAAGCAGCAAACAAATACTGTAAATGTGACTCAGAAAAAGATCAGTTTGGCAAAACGTTAAAAAACAACAGAACAACTAGCAGAAAGCAACATGTTAGTAACGATGTAACGTCACGGACTACACGAATACTCCACAAACATGATGGGTGCGTATATAGCTGCCTTGTTGTTTGTTCCAGTTCAGAGCACAGATTTCTTGCTGATTATCTGCACAAACCATAAAACAGTGCGCACTGTACTCAATATGGCTTACAGACTGGCGTTGATCTTAGTTAAACCATATAATCTTAACAGCATTAGAAGAATGCAATCGATGCTTAAGCCTACGTCTCACGTAGTAAGATCGTCACACGTGACTGAACAGACAAAACGTTATTTCAGCTACAAATTTCAACTTTCATGTAGCATTACGAAAACGTCTATCAAGTCCGTAAATAAAATGATCTAACAGGCAGCCCACGTCAAGACGGCATAAAATGAAAAACGCCAACTCCCACTGCAACAGCACGAATACGGAACGGCTAATGCATCACGCAATGTGTCTGCATGTTTACGCCTTAGCCGTTGCTGATACTCACTGCGCCTACCCATCGACGAACGGCCGCCAGATTGAGTTAATGTACGTAAATATCCATACAGAAAAGAATAGCATAGCAGCATACCTAACAGTTAGCAGTCTGCGTTGCCAGCAACAGCAGCAGCAGTAGCAGCAGCAAAGATGACGCGGTGATGCACGACTCAAGTTGACGACTGCAGAACTATCCACAGATCCATGCAGGCGAATATGACGTCACTGATGACGTCATGCAGTCGACGGCTGTGCCGGACAGCGCGCCGGTGGTTGATGACGTCACAACATGGCAGGCGGCCGGGCAAGCGGACGAGCGGAAGTCAGAAGTCGACGACGTCGTCGTCAGTACGGTACGGCGTGTATCGACCACACGTGTCCGCACTGCCGCTGCCGCTGGTTGGCTGTTGTAGGACCGCACTAAGACTAAACCGGTCGTCATTCAACGACTTCAACGACGCCGGGTCCACCCAGGACGATATGTCAAAGTCATCGACGTACGTCGGCCGACAGACATTGCTGTGACGATGATGAAGATGATGACGACGGCTGGACGACGACGACGACGCACGACTATGATGTGTTGTCGTCAGCTGACTTAGTAGACTGTGGTGCTGACGACTGTGGTAGTGGCTCGGGTGCAGCAGATACTGCTGCTGCTGCTGCTGGGGATAGATGTTAGGGTCATACGACGAGTGACGATGTTGTTGGTGCAGCTGCGGCTCGTGATTGGTCAGCTTGATGTAGCTGCAGCCGGCCGCTCGACTTCGCTGGTCGCGGCGGCACGTGTCAGCGTCAGCGTCCAGCACGTCGTCCGGGGGGCAGACTGTCGGCTTGGTCTTAGCGCCGTGGTCGTGGTGATGGTAGCAATCGGCGGAGACAAGCGCCGTGTTGGCCCGGTTCTGACGCAGTGCCAAAGCGGCGTTGTTGACGCTGCTGCCGCTGCTACTCAGGAGGTTGTCGGAGTGATGTCGGTTGTTGATAAAGATTGCGCTCCGGCTGCGCTCCTCGGCGCGCTTGCGACGCTGACGACGACGACGCACGACGACAACCAGGACCGCCGTCAGCAGGACGACGGTCAGCGGCAGACCGACCCCGAGTCCTCCGATCAGCACTAACTGCAGCAGCGTGGACGAGGTGTCTAGCGTCAACGACGGTGCTATGACCGGCACTGCAGGAGTGGCACCCATCACCGCGTCAGCACACTGAAGACCCGTGTACCCCGGCGCGCAGTGACACAGGTAGCCGCTGGCGTCAGAAAGCGGGACGCATGTCGCACCGTTGAGGCACGGCCGCTCTCGACACCGACCGACCAGCACTTCTCCAGCAGACGCATTGGACGGCGGCAGCACGTCGCCACACAGCGGTCCGAAGAAGCCGGTTGCACACTGACACACGAAGTCAGCGACCAGGTCATGACACGTGCCGCCATTGGCACACGGTGAACTGACGCAGTCGTCGGTGTTCGTCTCACAGAGCACACCCTCGTAGCCGGCGGCACACTCACATCTGAAGTCATTGACGGCGTCGACACAGAGCGCTGAGTTCAGACAAGGATCGGCGCGACAGTCGTCTACGTTACGTTCACATAGTGAGCCTTCGAAGCCTGTCGGACACACGCACTGGAACCCGTTGACCGCATCCACGCACTGGCCGCCTGCATTTCACCACATCAATCAATACAAGACATACAGAGCTCTTGTACACTGACGCCGGCTGAGACCACGGATACATGAAATATAAATATACCATAAAAAGTACGCGGCTAGTGTAACCTGGAAAGTGCAGCAGATTAAGCTGATTCAGTTAGTTTTTGGGCGCACAATAAACGTTTCTTTAGTCGCTGATACACGCACGGCTTTTGTTTCACCAGGCCATTTGTTCTAAAACGACTCCAGTTACGTTACTACAGTTAAGCCGGTACCGAAAAATAAACTTTGGGCAATTATTGTAGGGGAGCATTTAGAAGGCAGTAAAACACTTTCAGTTCGTACAGACCGTTGTGACAGGGGCGTGACGCGCATTCGTCGAGGTCAATCTCGCAAGTGACTCCAGTGAAGCCTTGTAGACACGTGCAACGGTACCTCGGCGAGTTGCCAGCCGCTCCGAGTACAGGCGAACAGACGCCGCCGTGATGACACGGACTGTCCTGCAGACAGCAAGCAACCACAGCAGGCTTAGAGATACAGATAGCACGCGTCACCGGCTGAGTAACGGACACGTACATGCTCAGCCGCATAAACATTACACAGACAACTAGAAATATGTTCGATTGTCCATTGTACTCGAATATTATCCACAGGTGTTTGCTTTCGGACGAATTTTTGCAACTTTACGGTGAACCAATTTCTTGCATCTCGATGTAAAATAAAACATTTTGGCTACATTTAAGAGCGGGGAAAAGGAAGAAAAAAAAGGTGAAAAAGCGGTGAAGCTGGTATCAATGAAAAAGGAAACGAGGAAAAGGAATAAGAGAAAAAAGAACGGTAGAAAGCAAAGAATAGAGCAGGCGCCTCCACAACGATTTCAAAAAGTCGGCGGCGCATGTGGAAGTAGCGTGTAAACAGTCAGTCATACCTCGCATGTGTCGGTAGTACGTGATTGACATCGGGCTCCATGCCAGCCAGCTGCACAGCGGCATTGCGCCGTCACGGTTGTCGTCACATTGGACTCCGACTCATTCCCGCTGCCGACCACGTCTGACGCCTGTGACACGCAACACAACATGATAGGACGTCGCTCAGCCGTCTCACAGTACCGACGTTTTGTTTTCCTACAGTCGGTAAACGGGCGTTTCCGGTCTACGTATCCAACCTATGGAAAGAGCTTTGCTTTCATTACACATCACTTCTACACCGCTACAGTTGATCTTCAGACTGCGTTTCAAGACTTTCGTGTTTTGTCGTTCATGATTAGAAAGCATTTTACCGACCTACGTCGTTTTAGAAATACTGTTTGTTATTTGGGCCACGTCAAACATCTCTACGAGGGTCATCCCAAAAGTTTCCGGCCTCGACGTATTAGACAATAATATTTTCTACAATCTATACATCAGTGAAACGTACATCCTTTACGAACTATAATGAGTCGGTTTCGGATATGACGTTGTTGTAATTTATGACGTCATATAGCTCTAAACCAAAACGATTTGGAGCGCTAACGCAAACAGCATAGAATCCGGCTCACTGTTGCATAACAATTTTCCAGTCTGCAGCTAAGTGTACCAAAGTGGACCCCGTGCCATCTGATTTTGTGAAAGCCCTAACAAATACGTTTTTGAATTTCTCATTTGCATATGTGAATATGCAATAGCCTGCATTTGCGCTAGCCGCAAATAACAGCATTTGAGTCAATTACGACTGCAAACAAAAACGATGGGCATTCAAAA
>Ga0209367_1012128_pt1 | contig 11332 bp, 11 predicted proteins | sample WorMetLIZISLAND2_FD_187412 | JGI IMG/M metagenome (GOLD analysis project Ga0209367, IMG submission 187412) | Marine gutless worms symbiont microbial communities from Max Planck institute for Marine Microbiology, Germany - Olavius geniculatus... ... | reverse complement strand
TTTTTGGCCAATAACTCGCTGTATCTCAGTAACGGTGCGAGATAAGGCCTAGGTTACTATTAATCACTAATAGGAAATCGTATACTGGCTTTCGATTGGCGCCGAATTCAATGACCTTAAACGCCAAAATAGGGATTTTTTTATGGATTTTTCGGGTGATTTTGGGCTGCGACACAAAATCATTCACAAGGTGGCGCCACGGTACTGGCGTTTGTGGCGTGGAGTCGTTGGTAACGCGTTTCAGCTGAAACGAAGTTACTCTACGCCGGGCCCGGTAGGTGCTGCGATGGGTGACTGCCTGCAGGCAGGAACTGCTATAGGCTTTCATGTGTCCCGTGAGCATTACCTCAAATTTCTTGTTATGTTATCTGAAAGGCACGTGCCACTTCTTGTTAGTGAATAATAGTAACCTAGGCCCTATCTTGCACCATTTTGTACACCCGTGACGGACAGATGGATGATGACGACGACAAGGGTCGACTGTTAAGCTTACAGCTTAGCGGTCGGCCCAAAAAGCAGGCAAATTTTCGGCTACCATTGAATATCTAAAAGCTAATTTAAGCATTTCAGTGTTGCCCCCTGACTCCCGGGCCAGGGTTTTTGCCTCTGCAGCCCGTACATCTTTTTGATGTGCACAACAAGTGAATGAAGGTTAACATTTGGCCCACACACAAAAAATTATTGCCCTCTTGTGCCCATGTCAGTTTCTCCAGCTTCAGATTCCTAGCGTTGCTTATGCTACTTTGGCTACAACAGTTTGGTAAATAACTGATCAATTGATGTGATAATACAGTTTTCAGTACAAACAATTGAAGAGCTAAATTCCAAAACCCTGTCCCGACCATTTTTTTACCATTTTTTATTTTGTTGAGAAATCAGTTAAATTTCATAACCCAGTCATTCATGTGTCCTTTGCTGCAGAAAATTAAAAAGTGGTCGGGACCGGGTTTTGGAATTTAGCTCTTCAATTATCATGCTGCAAAAATGCTGTCTTTAGTACACATTTTTGGTGAAACTCAAAGCATTGGAGATGTACTGCTGGTTCTTTATGTTGTGCAGATGAAAGTTTGTTTGAGATCAGTGTTGAAACTGATAGCAATGATATCACTGACAAGCCAAGAAAATATTTGTGTACAGTGTGTAACAAACAGCTTACAACAAAAGGACGTTTGGATCTACATGAACAAATTCATACTGGAGATAAGTTGTATCTGTGTACTCAGTGTGAGAAACGTTTTGCTACTCAGTGTTATTTGAAGATGCATATGTATGCACACAGTAGTAAGTACAAGTGCACTGAATGTGGAAAGTGTTTTGCAAGCACACATATATTGACACGACACAGATTCATTCATTCTGGAGAGAAACTGTTCCAACGTACTGTTTGTAGCAAACGATTCAATACACGAGGTAACCTTGCTGTTCACAGCAGAATTCACAGTGGAGAGAAACCATACAAATGTCATGAGTGTGACAAGGCGTTTAGACACTCTGTGACTCTAAACACTCACATGAGAGTCCTCACGGGAGACAAACCATACAAGTGTTCACTGTGTGACAAAAGTTTCAGCCAATCCTGCAACTTGCAGATGCATAAACATCAAATACACAGCAACAGAAGACCTTATTACTGTCATTACTGTGGGAAGATGTTTAAAGTTAGCAGTGAACTAAAGCTTCATGTTCGTATTCACACTGGTGCAAAGCCATACTCATGTAGACACTGTTCAGACTGTTTTAGACAAAATGGCGAACTCAAGATGCATCTGCTGAAGTCACACAATGAAGGTACTTGGCTCACATGTCACATTTGTCAGAAGAAATTCGGTCAGAAAGGTAGCCTTAAGATCCACGTGTTTCGCCATGAAGGTGTGAAGCCGTATGTTTGCGAGGAATGTCTAAAGTGTTTCTGTACAGCAGCTGAATTGAGACATCATCAGGCGAAACATTCTGACTTCAAACAGTTTTGCTGTGGTTCATGTGGCAAATATTTCAAATATAAATACTCTGTTGTACAACACTTCAGGAGCTGTTCTGTTAGACTGGGATATACACATCCATTTCAACGTGTACAGCAGTTAATGTAGATTTATGGCATTTCTTTGTACTGTCATTGTTTAATGTCCTGTGGATGAACACTGTTGCTTGTACTTTGCCGATATGTTCTGATGAGTGGAAGATGAACTGAAATGTGATTGGTGGAGTGCTATAGTGGTAACACATTGACATTACCAATTAATGAAGTTACTTCACACAAGACTCGATACCTGGATGGTAGACTGTCAACAGGCTGGTGAAATCTCTCAGTACGTGACCAGCTTTCTAGGTGACTCAGCCAGTCAGCCACATTGGCTTGGTTTTTTACCCACAGTGGGATGCTAAAGTGAATATCAGCTTTCAAGTTATTACTCATAAATGGCTGTAGTGAATGTAGGACTACAGCTGGCAGCTTACGTGGAGCAGATGTCAGCAAATTACTGAATAAAGTTTTTGTGCTGAAGAATTTCTAATTATAGCTTATTGGCTACTCTTTTAGCCTAAAAGTTCATTTGAGCATTGTCTGAGATCTGAACTTTAACTTGTCGTGTGAGATAGTGGCAGCTGGATCATGTTGGAATTATCATCCTCATCATCACAGTCACTCTGTCGTGCATAGGCTATTAACAGTTAATGCAACATGCAATGGTTAATTTATTGTTAACAGTCATCGAAAAAATTTAATCATTATTCTATTTGGTTGCTGTTTTTAAATTCATTTTCTGTGTTATTTATCTGGTAACTGAATTAAGACAGATGACAGGTGTACATGTATTTGTATGTTATTTTGTGTGTCATCTTGGAGAACGTGAATATATTTCTGTTTTGTGTGGCACATTCTGAATGCTGAAAGTAGTAGAAATCCTGAGTAGTGATTACTTGATATCAGGATTTCAATTTTGATACGATATCGATACTGGGTGAACTTATAATACAACTGTGATTAAATTATGACACTATTAACTTGCCGCATTTGTAATTTTTTTTCCAGTCCTACAGTGTTGTGACTAATCTGCAGCAAGTATTGCTAAAATATAAAACAAAAATTTCACAGTATATTGATAAGTTGATTTTGTTTTAGGGAAGGCAACCATGGTTGCTGAAATATCTACAGACTGGTATAAAGTTTTCTGTGTTGGAGATTGTTTATAGTTTATTAGCTACAGTTTTAACTCGACAGTTTGTTCAAAGACATTGCACAGTCTGATTTTTAACTTGTGTTTTGTGTTAATGCCAGCAAACAGTGTAAATCGTTTTTTGGTTAGTAACTGCTTGCAAAACAACTTTTGTGGTGTTGGTTCTGTGTTTAGTGTCTGTCGTTTGTGCTTTTTGTGTACCGGTATTAACGTCATATCTGTCTGACAGGTTTTATTGACAGTGTTACTGCTTCTATGATTGTATTTTTAATTTGATATGTTTCTGAGATTAGGCACAGTTTTTAGGTCAAAGACTAAGCTTGGGATTTTCATCGGCCAGAATTTGATAAACATGATCTCTTTTGCTTGAATTTTTTAACCCACATAATGCATAGCCTACAGGGTGCAGCAAAAAAAGTGGACCCCTAAAGTTTTTCGCCGTTTTCTCAGCAACCATTTGGGATTTTAATATGAAATTTTACAGCTTTATTTAGAGAAACCTTCTACATCTAATTGCCAAGTAAAATGTGATTTTGTTGAAAAACTACGAAGTTATAGACTTTTTAACATGACCGCCTACCGATTTTTCAGCATTAAAAATGTTCAAGCTAAAAATGCTATTTAATTTTCAAAAACTGGTTACACGTTACTGCCGATGACGTCATAGTAACGTTTTGATAAACAGTAATTTATATTGTTTATAAATTATCAGTACATTATCGCTCTTTTAAAACAATCGCCGGCTGCCCATCGGATTTATCTTCCAGCAGGACGGCGCGTCAGCACACACAGCGCGCAACGCCGCGCAGCGCACAAAACTGGCTGCGGGCCAGCTGTCCAGATATCATCACAAAATGCCAGTGGCCTCCAAATTCGCTGAATATAAACCCAATAGACTATCACGTATGGGGTGCAATGTTGGAGGCGTACCGCAAGCTTAAATCAAAGCCAAAAACAGGCGCCGAACTCAAGGAAGCACTTCAGGTTATCTGGGGCAACCTGCCACAGGGACCGATCGACAAGACTGTAAAAGATTTCTCAAATAAGGCGACTGGAGGCTGATGTTGTAGCTTGGAGCTGGTGGTGAACACTTCGAACATTCGCAGTGACAATGGAATTCTGGCATTTGATCATTATTTAACTGTGTTGTTTCAACGATCTTATTAAATTGGTGTTGTAGCCGGAACATTTTTGAATGCTGAAAAATCGGTAGGCAGTCGTGATAAAAAATCTATAACTTCGTCATTTTTCAACAGAATTGCATTTTACTTGGCAGTTAGATGTAGGTTTTAGTAAATAAATATGTAAAATTTCAAATTAAAATTCCAAACGGTTGCTGAGAAAACAACGGAAACTTTAGGGATCCACTTTTCTGCCGCACCCTGTATATTATTAAATGTGAGCATTGTATAAACTGCATAATCTGTAGATATGTTGATTGTTGAATACTCAACTTATTGTCATGGTGCAAGTTATCTTTCTTCAAGTTATATTATAGAGTGACTGTTCAAGAAAATCTGCTTGGCATATGTTTTCTGGAAAAGAATGGCATATTGCATTTTCAGATAGGCGTAGTTTGGTAAAACGTTATTTGATATCGTAGTCAACACTGCTGTAGATATCTTGTGCTATAGATTTAGATACATCTACTGATACGCCGTGTTTTTCTTTTCACACCTCGACTGTTGCAGGCCATTGATGGATTTCTGTGTAAAATCGGTTGTAAAATAGGTTTCTGCATGCCGAGGGTGTGTCGGTTTTTACGCGCATTTTTGTCAGTTTGAACGTTGCTTTATTGTCGTTGTTCGTTGATGCAAAACTTAACAGAAAATAGGGTGGAGGAGGACGAAAGTGGGGAGGGAGGGAAGAAGAAGGTAAGCGAAGCCTTTCCCCTAATTTACATTTCTGACTACGCCACTGGCTTGAACTGCCAGTTAGATTGCTTGGTAGCCTACATTAATCTGCTAAAGTTTTAGTGCATGTTCAGAACTCTATCCATTTCTCTTTTTGTGTGTGCTTATCTTGTTACAGTTTTAATTGTGTTTGTGGCTGCCCTTGAGGCGATATAAAGATATCTGTTACGTGCATCAAAACTGAACTGAGCTGAGATTGCGGTTCTGTTTGGTTCATTTCTGTCGCTTTGCACACGTTTGACGCATAGCGCCGACACTACACACTGCGTTGGTCCCACGCCAACTGCGAGTATTTCAAAGAACTGCATCTGAAGTAAGCAAACCGAGTCAGTTTCATCTGTGGCCGGTGGTGCTTTTCTCTGGCGTCGTTGATAGCAGTCACTTAACAGCAACTGTTTTGAAGCCGATTCTGCTACTAGCCTATAGTCGATGAGATTTACTGGCACAGTGGAGTGGACATAGCAACTTAAGTGGAAAACTCTCGGCCATTGATATACAGAAGAACGGAAACAAAGAAGCCAACAACACTGCGTTTTACACAGTTCGTTTCCATATATCGGGCAAGTCGATTCAGAGTTCAACCAACGGCCGCTTAACTCCGTAAAACAAGAAAACCCAGCTGTCGCTAGGGACGACAAGCTACAGCCTATACAGTTCCTGTTGCAATACTTGACCTTTAAGGTCATCCAAGGTCGATGATTTTCATCTCATTTGAAAGGGCGTATGCTACTTCCTATTGGTGATTAATAGCAACCTTGGCTCTATTTCTCCTTTTCGGAGATATGGCCAGTTTTCCGTTGAAAAACGCACATTCAACCTTAAGTTTGAAAATGTTTCCCTTGCTTTGCATCACTCAAATTTTGTACCCAGAGAGCTTTGACATAGGCTAATTATTCTTGCAAAAGGTTTTCCCCCTACGACCCAAGGCTTAGCCAAAATACATCTGTTACCTCAGATTGAACAGACAGAGAGACAGACGACAACCGTAAGATGGACGCCTAGCCTACAACATAGTTGTAGCGCGTCAAAACTAGTGAAATAGTTCCACGTCGTGACACACCACATCTTGACATCTCAAAATGTTAACAGAACATAGGCTTATTGTCCGACAAGTTTACGAAAAATCGATGCAGTGCACTTAGGCATAATAAGTTTTAACCTATGAGTCTATTCAAAGACAATCGATGCAGTGGAGTTTAGACTTAACAGTTTGGTCATAATTACAGTTTGATCGTGCAGTTAGAGTCAGAGGCTTAGAGTAACTGTCCGACTAGACACACACACACACACATGCAGTCGGAGAGCATAGGCCATATTGTAAAATCCATGCAACTTATTCTACAACGCTGCCCGGGATAATAGCTGTCACTTATTCGCGCAGTTAGAAGTTGACTTACAGCGTTCGTAGCCTTTGTGACCTGCTGTTTTGCTTGACTACTCGTACCCTGGGAAATCACACACAATCTTATTTATTTTCACCGCGCAACAATATTCACAGTGTTTGAATTGCCTGAGGAGTTGGGACGGTTGAACCCCCCTAACTGTTTTCTCAACCCCCCGAACACACTGTCAAATTATGTACTTGGGGGTCAGCTAAATACTACACTATGATGCATAAAAACACACCAAAATCTATCGACCATAACTTGAAGGTGGATTATCGGATTTGAATCATTTTTGGTAAAACTATTCCTTATACAACTGGCCATCAAATGATTATTTAAGTTTCCACCTCACCTAACATAATGTTTCTGCACTACCTGGGGAAATCAAACCACGTCATGAAATCGGCGTTAAAATAAACAAAATGTGCCAAGAACCATTCGTGCCAGTATTGATAGTAACTTAAAAAAGGATAATGAGATTTTAATAGGTTTTGATATAAATATATCCAACACAACTGGCCATCAAATGGCCCTTCAAATTTCCAGCTCACCTAACATGTTTTGCTGAATTACCTGGGGAAACAGAACAAATGCAACATGAATTAAAAGGGAAAGAACAACATCAGTAAATTTAATCATTCCAGACATGTAGCCCTTAACAGCCCTGATCGCAGTCCATTCGACAGTATTTGCAGTGTTACGCAGCAGCAAGTTTATGGAACTCTGTTTAGAAATATCAATGAACTCAAGAAGCGACTGGTTGAAGGGGGTTTATTGATTTTTTTGGCGATTTCGGGCTGCGAAACATTTCAAGAGCGAATTGCGCCGAAATCAATTGTAGTAGACATGGAGGAGCTGCATAAGAAATTTTCGCCATTGAACATAGATTTCGACGGTCCAAGTCCCGATTTTCTAGGTTCAAGGGAACCTGCACACAAGAGCATCAAAGAGCGGTACCACAGTAAAAGTCGTTATTTTACCGTTGTTGGCCAGTCTTTCGTGAAAACAGTTGCAGATCACAATAGGCATGCTGCTTATCACAACAAGCACTAATGACGAGCTTTTCAGTTGTGTCAACATCAATGACTTTGAAAGACCCTGTACTTCCAAAATGAGGGGTTTTATTGATTTTTTGCGATCTCTTACTGCAGCGCCCATTCCAAGAATGAACTGCAACGAAATGGCTGGAGATAGACTGACAGTTTGCGAACAAGAACTGATATAGGCTTTCGCGCGTTTCGTGAGCATTAGCTCAGGTTTCTTATAACATGTACTAGTAACATTTGCTGTGTTCATTTATTTGAAAACATTTCACGATTCTTTCAAAACCCCTGAGCAGGGGCGGCGGCGGGCGTGAAAGTTTAGGGGTCCGGACCCTTCAGCTTCCAAGAGGCCGACCCATAAGTTTGGCGCAAATCCCAGCTTTTTGGATGGATGAAGGGGTAGGGGTGAGAGTAGCGGCGGTAAATCGACAACCACTCGATCTTGACTTTTTTAGTTCTGAAAACCTGGTCCCGTTCCTGCTTCCGTGCAGTGTTCCTTCGCACGCAGATTATGAATTGGGCAGCGTGCATCTACTGCATCGTCATTTTTGCTCGATTGTGTTTTGGTTTGCTGAAAAAAATAACAACAACCATGCAGTAGTTGAATTTTGCACTTTGCGCGGTCTTTCTTGATTTGCAAAAAATTTGATTGTTTTTTTTAAAATTAATCAGTTATAAATATTTAATTGGTAACAGCCCCAACAAAGATAGTAGGTCTACGTGAGTGAACAAAACTTGCAAATGTAGCGCACCTAACACTAAATAGAAATCGATTACCAAAAAAGGTGTGACTGTTTTGGCGCACCCTGTCTACAGATGAATGACAGATGGGCCGGTGTCGCACGAACGGTCATGCTGTTTTGTGGCCTGTGCTACAGGCCCTGTGGTCAGCGTGTCCAGTATAGACGTAGACAACAAATGACCGCAAAGTGTGCCGAACTGCTATGATACTACATCCGGGTATCCGGTCCAGCCAGCGGAACCGGAAGTTGAGCGACGCGAGCGGAAAACATTCATTTCTTACTACGTGCGCGCCGGTCGGACGATTACAGACAAAGATACAGTCGCAGCTGTGTATGTAGCCTATTGTAAGAGCTGCGCTGGCGAGCACCGCACAACGATTGACTGACCACGCAACGGACGCAATATACGCAACTAACGCGACGTAAGAATAGACACCGTTCGTTTCTATCCTTGCGTTTTAGTCGTTGCGTCGGCTGCGTCAGAAAAGCTCGTTGCGTGCTCTACGTTTGGTGTGAAACCATAGAGCTGGCGAGCAATGGCCGGGGCAACAATCGACTGACGACTTACGACGTCTTTATGAAGAATCAACTGATTGTCACGCGCAGCGACGTTTAGTCACTGCAAGAGTAATGAACTAGAGACTATAGTCTCCAGTGACGTATTTAGGATTTGGCAAAGGGGGGGCCATGGCGAGCGCGCAGAGCGCGAGCCTATAACGGGAGTCTGGGGGCAGAGCCCCCAGCGGGGTTCAGGGGCAGAGCCCCTGGTCGGGGGATCAAGAGGGCAAAGCCTCCCTGAAGCTGAAACACCTTTTGCTTTTGAATGTTCAATGGAAGCCGCAAATTCGCTTATTTTTTTCTGAAATTCGGAAACGCAGAAAATCACAGCATCATATCAGATGCAATCTCACATGGCGATTTTAATCGCATATTGTATCGGTATGAAAAAAACCATCAAACATTGTTTAATTTTGCAATTCTTGCTGGAAACGGCAAAAAAACGCATTTTTCATATAAAGTCGCCTTAAACATTTTCGTGGTCGGGCCAAAGGGGAGGGGGGCCATTGCACCGTGGCCCTCCTCCTAAATACGCCACTGATAGTCTCAATGCCTGCAGCATTGTGACGACTCGGGCGCCGAAGCCAGTCAACCACAGACACTTAAAAGCGATCGATTCGCGATTTTTGTCGGCAGGGGCGTCTGTCTGCGTCCATTGAGGACTACGCTCAATGCGTGCTACTTTTCTCAAGGCGGCAACTTTTTACTACTTCAGGGGGGGGGGAGTCATCATTTCTCCAGAACTTGACCAGAAGTGTTTTGTGGGGTTGTGGGGTGGGAGATTTAACGACGCTCTCCAGATCCCCTAATAAGCTGGGGACGGAAATACCTCCTCCCAATCCCCACTTCACTTGAAGCCTCAAGTTCTCAACCACTTTTTCTCTTGGAAAATTTTCTACGGACACCCATGAGTAAAAGATGCCCTGTCATTGGGGACAATGCAGCACTTGACTAAGCTTGACGTGCGAGGGGTTCTCGTCGACGTTGGGGGTTAAACGTTGGAGGGAAGTGGAAGGTTGCGTAGTGTGTCCAAGACGCCCCAGCTTGCATATATACAGGGATGGATTCGAGGCTACGGTTGTCAAGGTCAAGGTCAGTGGTCTTCGAGGCCAAGACCATAAAACCAAAGCAACCAAAGCAACTCAGTAAGTAAGTAAGTAAGTAAGTAAGTATGACAATTTTATAGAGTGCATCAAAAGCCAGCTTAACCTTATTCAAACCACAATTGAGCCTAACTATAACAATTCTCAGACGAACATAGCTTCAATATTTCAGTAGATGCAAACAGCGGATTGCACAGGGGCACATTCATTACAAGTGACTAGAGGTCAAGGCGTCGAAAGTTGCTTTTTGTTGATTTGCTTTATGTTGTAATTAGTATTGCAATACTTTTCGAAACCAAACATTGCAATAGATTTTGCAAGTATTTTGCTTACAGTCCTGGAATTCTGCGGTTGAGGTGACGGTCACAGTCTAAAGCGTGACATTCGGCTGCTGAGTTGATGACATAACTACTCGCCGACGACGACCGTTCTTTTTTACGCGGTGTTTACACGATTCAGCAAACGTCTAGCAAACTTTCAGCCAATGTATTCAAAATACACGTGCTAATGTTGGGCGTTTGCTGGACGTTTGTTGGATCGTGTAAACACCCCATTACGTTTATCATACGGCGCCGACGTGCGACTGTATTGTATTGTATTGATTATCGGGCAGCGCGATGCCGTCGTGCGACGGCAATACTCAGCGGAATTCACTGATCATCGACACTACGCTCTACTCTCTTTATAACTTGTCTCTTTGTGTGTCTGTCTGTCTGTCTGTCTGTCTGCTCCATCGCGCCACATCGCGTCCATGATGATGACGTTACGTTACGTTGCGTTGCGGCGTGCGTCAGCATCAGCAGCCGTTGGCGGAGGCATCTGCGGACTGCCACACGCCGTACGCTGCTCGACCCCCTCCTCGTAGTATGTCAAGCGCCTTTACGCACTATAAAATGATTTCTCCCCATAAAGCCGTGATTAAGGCGGATTTTCTTCTCTTTCATCAGTATTCTCTTTCCGCCTCTTCCGGTTGTAAGTTAGGCCTATGTCGCCTTGCCGTCGTTGACGACGTTGATGACTATGCGACGCCAGAGCAATGTGTTTTCCGATGCCTTGATAAGCTGTGTTGGGCTCATGCTGTCCTTACACGACGCACACAGTGACAATATCATGCCCGTCATATCATACCATCCAGCCCAGTGGACACGTACGCGTCCTAGGAGTTATTATGTCGTCTGATTTGAGTCTTGAGAAACATGTCTCAGCCGTCAGTGCTACCTGCTTCTTTCATTTCAGACAGATTCGTCGTGTCCGGCAGTCGTTGGATGTCGGGTCGGCTAAAACCCTCGCGCAAGCATTTGTGACATCTCGCGTTGACTACTGTAACGCTGTGCTGGCTGAGTCACCGAGAGTCATAACAGACAAGTTGCAGAGAGTGATGAATTCAGCTGCCCGCGTCGTCACTGACACTCGG
>Ga0209367_1012127_pt1 | contig 11333 bp, 9 predicted proteins | sample WorMetLIZISLAND2_FD_187412 | JGI IMG/M metagenome (GOLD analysis project Ga0209367, IMG submission 187412) | Marine gutless worms symbiont microbial communities from Max Planck institute for Marine Microbiology, Germany - Olavius geniculatus... ... | reverse complement strand
AAGTCATCTGGCAACACGAATCGCAGGAAATTGACCACGTTTGGGATACCCATTCAACATGAGCGAATAAGTGTTTCACCAACTATCCACAAAGCGCGCTGAAAAACTGAATTTTTCAAGGTCCCCGGCACGCGGTGCAGTCCTGAACCGTCAACCACGCTCACCGCATCCTACGGATTTTGCCTATCAATTCGCCCTGCCGTGGCAGTGCTTGTATTTTTTGCCGGAGCCGCAGGGGCAGGGCTCGTTGCGTCCGATCTTGCGCTGCTCGCGCACATAGGGCCGCTGCTGCTCGGCGCGGTCTGCCGCCGAGGGTGGCTCCCGCTGTTCGGCATCCAGCCCCTGGAACGCCTCGTGTCTGAACTCGAACGCCTGTTCCGGCAGCTCCGTTGCGCCGAGGGGGGGTAGCTCATCCATGGTCCGAAGCTGCACTTTGGACAGGGTGGTGACGACTTCCTGCTTGATGCCGTCCAGCATGGCACTGAACAGCTCGAAGGCCTCGCGTTTGTATTCCTGCTTTGGGTTCTTCTGGGCATAGCCGCGCAGGTGGATACCCTGACGCAGGTAATCCATGGCCGCCAGATGGTCCTTCCACTGGGTGTCGAGGGTCTGCAGCATCAGGGTCTTCTCGATCCGGCGCATGATGTCCGCGCCCACGGTCCCTTCCTTTTCCGCATAGCGGGCCGCGACCGCGTCGCCGATGCGGGCACGCAGGCTCTCCTCGTGCAGATCCTGATCCCGGTCCAGCCATTCGCCGAGGGGCCATTCACCGCCGAAGCCTTCGACCAGGACCTGCTCCAGACCGGGGATGTTCCATTGCTCCTCCAGGCTCTGGGGCGGGATGTGGCCGTCGATGGTCCGGGTGAGCACGTCGGCACGCATGGCCGTGACCGTTTCGGAGACATCCGTGGCGTCCATGAGGTCGCGGCGTTGCTGGTAGATGACCTTGCGCTGGTCGTTGGCTACGTCGTCGTATTCCAGCAGCTGCTTGCGGATGTCGAAGTTGCGCCCCTCGACCTTGCGCTGGGCGTTCTCGATCGCCCTGGTGACCCAGGGGTGCTCGATGGCCTCTCCCTCTTCCATACCGAGCTTCTGCATCATGTTGCCGACGCGCTCGGAGGCGAAGATGCGCATCAGGTTGTCTTCCAGGGAGAGGAAGAAGCGGCTGGACCCCGGATCGCCCTGACGGCCGGAACGCCCCCGCAGCTGGTTGTCGATGCGCCGTGATTCGTGGCGCTCGGTGCCGACCACGTGCAGCCCGCCGGCGGCGATGACCGCGTCGTGACGTTGCTTCCAGTCGGCGCGGATGGCCTCCTCGGCGCTTGGATCGGTGTTGGCGTCGGCGTTGTCATCGAGCTCGGCCTCCAGGTTGCCGCCCAGGACGATGTCCGTCCCGCGACCGGCCATGTTGGTGGCGATGGTGACCGTGCCCGGACGCCCGGCCTGGGCGATGATGCCCGCTTCTCGCTCGTGCTGCTTGGCGTTGAGCACCTGGTGCGGGATCTTCTCCTTAATAAGGAGCCCGGCAATGAGCTCCGAGGTCTCGATGGAGGCCGTGCCTACCAGGACTGGCTGCCCCCGCTGCACGCAGTCACGGATGTCCTCGACGATAGCCTGGTATTTCTCCCGCTGGGTGAGGTAGACCAGGTCCCCCATGTCATTGCGGATCATGGGCTCATTGGTGGGGATCACCACCACTTCCAGACCGTAGATCTGCTGGAACTCGAAGGCCTCGGTATCGGCGGTGCCGGTCATGCCCGAGAGCTTGGGGTAGAGGCGGAACAGGTTCTGGAAGGTGATGGAGGCCAGGGTCTGGTTTTCCTGCTGGACCTGGACCCCTTCCTTGGCCTCCACGGCCTGGTGCAGGCCCTCCGACCAGCGTCGCCCCGGCATGGTGCGGCCGGTGAACTCATCGACGATGATGATCTGGCCGTCCTTGACGATATAGTCCACGTTCTTCCGGAACAGGGCGTGGGCTCGCAAGGCAGCGTAGACGTGATGCATCAGGACGATGTTGGCGGGATCGTACAGGCTCTCGCCTTCTCCCAGCAGGCCCAGCTCGGCCAGCATCTCTTCCACCTTTTGATGACCGTCTTCGCTGAGGTAGAGCTGGCGTGCCTTTTCGTCCACGGAGAAATCTCCGGGGCCGAAGTCCGGTTGCCCTTCTTCGTTGGTAATGGGCGCCTGGCGCGTGAGGCTCGGAATGATGGTGTCGATCTGCTGGTAGAGGTCGGTGCTGCCCTCCGAGGGGCCGGAGATAATCAGGGGCGTGCGGGCCTCGTCGATGAGGATGGAGTCCACCTCGTCCACGATGGTGTAATAGGGGTCGCGCTGCACCCGTTGCTCGGCCTCGAAGGCCATGTTGTCGCGCAGGTAATCGAATCCGAACTCGTTGTTGGTGCCGTAGGTGATGTCGGCGGCGTAGGCCTCCCGGCGCGTGACCGGGCGCATATGCCGGTAACCCTGGCCCGCGGGCGGCTCGTAGTCCGGATCATAGCGGTAGGAGGCGGCATCCGGCCCCAGGCCCCCGGAGGAGTTGATCACCCCCACGGTAAGACCCAGGAAGCGGAAGATCTTGCCCATCCATTCCGCATCGCGGCGGGCCAGGTAATCGTTCACCGTGATCACGTGCATACCCTGCGCGGGCAGGGCGTTCAGGTAGGCGGCGAGGGTAGCCACCAGGGTCTTGCCCTCACCGGTGCGCATCTCGGCGATCTTGCCGTCGTTCAGGACCATGCCCCCGATGAGCTGGACGTCGAAATGCCGCATGCCCACTGTGCGCCGGCCCGCCTCGCGCACCACCGCAAAGGCCTCGGGGAGTAGGTCCTCCAGAGTGCCGCCCTCTTCCAGCCGCGCGCGGAGCTCGCCGGTCTTCGCCTGCAGCTCGGCATCGGCGAGCTGCTCGAGCCGGGGCTCCAGGGCATTGATCCGGGCGATCTGCTTCGACATTCGCTTGATCAAGCGTTCGTTGCGGCTGCCGAAGACCTTTTTGAGCAGATTGCTGATCATCGATGGGGTTTACCGAGCTGAGAAAGACAGTGGAATCATACCGAAAATACTCAAACGACGCAGTTGGCGTAGGGGCTGGCGCAGGGCGAGCATGTATAAATTCGCCCGCAAACAAGACCTGAGCGGAGTCGTTGGGGAGTCGATCAGGTCAGCGTAGCCTGACCACGAGCGGGTAGGCGTGGGCTTGCCCCGCACCTATCGTCTGGGCGTACCCTGGCGTCGCTGGATCTCTCGGCGATAGGTGCGGGGTGAGAGCCGAATCCCCGAAAGCCCCTCTGCCTGGAGGAGGGAGTCGCAAAAGGCACCGGACTGTGCCCTATTCTCTCCTCACCCCAAGCCCCCTGGGAGCGCCGGCATCTTGCCGGTATCCGCGGGTATCGGCCGGCCAGCGGGAGAACAAGGCGGAAACCCCGGAACGGCACCTCAGCGACGCCTGCCGCCTGGAAGGCGGCGCTCCCGGCCACGGTCTTTTGCGACGCCCTCACCGGGAGAGGGTTGGGGAGAGGGTGATTCAAGCAGTCGGTTATGAATGTCAACACTACCTAATTCCCTGGTATGCAATCCAATGCCATCAAGTCAAGGCAAGGTTGCCGATTTGACCGGGATTGCCGGCGCCGGAAAACCCTGAAAATGGTGAGAAGCTTCACATCCTGTCGCCGGATCTCTTTTCCTATGCTCAATCTTATCCCGACGCTACTCGACCAGGGCCACGGCCTTTACCTGGGCATAGACCCGCTTGCCGGGGGTCAGCTGCAGGAGCGCGGCCGATTTGCGGGTGATCCCGGCCAGCAGGGGCGTGCCGGAGAGATCCAGGCGCACCAGGATGCGCGCCGGGTCGTTCTCCGCCAGCCCTTCGACCAGGGCCGAAAAGATGTTGAGAATACTGGTATCGGTCTGGGGTTGGAGGGTGATGCTCACATCGCGGGCCAGCACCCGCAGGCGCACTTTGTGGCCGACGGGCAGGTCGATGCGGGCGACACTGAAGCGGCCGCCGGAGAAGTCGAGATAGCTCAGGTGATAGGCCGGGTCGTGGGCCGTGATCTCCGCCTCGATGATGGCATCAGCCTCGGCGCCCAGGTCACGGGCGAGGTCGAGGCGGGCCCGCAGGTCGCCAAGGCGGCCGGCGGCACGCACGCGCCCGGCCTCGAGCAGGACCAGGTAATCGGCGAGCCGTGCGACCTCGTCCGGGGCGTGACTGACATAGAGGACCGGCATCGCCAGCTCGTCGTGCAGGCGTTCCAGATAGGGTAGGATCTCCTGCTTGCTCTTACGGTCCAGCGAGGCCAGGGGCTCGTCCATCAGCAGCAATCTCGGGCTGGTCAGCAGGGCCCGGGCGATGGCTACGCGCTGGCGTTGCCCGCCGGACAGGCGATCCGGCTGTCGTTCCAACAGGTCCCCGATCCCCATCAGGTCGGCGACTTCATCGGCCTGCACACGGCGTTCGCCGGGGGCGATGCGCGTGAGTCCGTACTCGAGGTTGCGCCGCACCGACAGGTGCTGGAACAGGCCTGCCTCCTGAAACACATAACCGATCGGCCGCCGATGGGGTTTCAGGAACAGCTGCCCGGCATCATCCTGCCAGGTCTCGGCGCCGACCCGGAGCCGGCCAGCCATGCGCTGCAATCCCGCCACACAGCGCAGGATGGTGGTCTTGCCGCAACCCGAGGGACCGAACAGAGCGGTGATGCCGTGCATCGGGCACTCGAACCCGACATCGAGCGAGAAGCCGCCGAGCGACCCCGCGAAACGTGCCTGGATCCGTCCGTCTTCGTGCGTCACAGTTTTGTCCGCAAATGAACGCGAATCAACGCAAATCGGTCACAAAAGATCACGCTATCTTTTTGTCCACAGATTACGCAGATTTTCACAGATTGTTTCGTTCTTGCTCGATGTTATCGGTCGTCAAGAACATGCATACCAGCCCGTCCGAAGCGCCTTTCGAGCAGGAAGGTGATCAGAATGACGGCGAACGAGAACACGAGCATACCCCCGGCCAGCAGGTGGGCTTGGGTCCATTGCAGGGTCTCCACATAGTCGTAGATCGCGATTGACAAGACTTTGGTTTCGCCGGGAATGTTACCGCCGATCATCAGCACCACGCCGAACTCACCCACCGTGTGGGCAAAGCCCAGCACGGCCCCGGTCAGGAAGCCGGGGCGCGCCAGTGGGACGGCCACCGACCAGAAGGTGTCCCAGGGCGAGGCCCGCAAGGTGGCGGCGACCTCGAGGGGGCGCTCCCCGAGCGCCTCGAAGGCGTTGCGGATGGGTTGCACCACGAACGGCATCGAGTAGAGTACCGAGCCGATCACCAGGCCCTCGAATCTGAACGCCAGCGAGTGTCCGCCGAACAGGCCGGCTACCCATCCGCCCGGACCATTGGGCCCCAACGCCACCAGGAGATAGAAGCCCAGCACTGTCGGCGGCAGGACCAGCGGCAGGGCTACCAGGGTAGCCACCACTTCCTTCCACAGTGACTTGGAGCGGGCCAACCACCAGGCGATCGGGGTGCCCAGGATCAGCAGCACCAAGGTGGTGATCGACGCCAGGGCCAGGGTCAGCCGGATCGGTGACCAGATCCCGGCCAGCTCAGGCATGGGACAGCCCGCAAGTCTCACCCACACCAAGGCTTCTCATCCTCGGAAAAATTGGTCGGAATCGACTCGCCATCATCGACGGCTCTTCCTCCCGTTGCGTTGATTTGCGGCTAAGAGGCTGTCCAAGAAACTAACCTATTAATTTTAAGCCGTAGGCTGGGTCGAGGGATGAGACCCGGCAGACCAGGCTTGCCGCAAAAGCTGGGTTTCGTCCCGCACCTAAATCCCCTGGTCGCAAGGGATAACGTGCTGTTGGCGCGGATAACCGGAAAATTTAGGTGCGGGGTTTCGTTCCTCAACCCAGCCTACGCCTACTCCCCTCCTCTCCTGTCGGCCGACTCAGGCACGAGCCGGCGACCGGTCAGTTGTCGGTACCATAGCCGTATCGCATCTTCACAGCGGCGGCCGCCGGGCCTTTCAGAAAAGCCATGAACTCGTGGGCAGCCCGGTTGTCCGCGCCGCGCCGCAGCAAGACCGCATCCTGGGCCAGCACCGGGTGGAGGCGATCCGGCACCAGCCAGCGTGATCCTTCATGATGCCGGGCGATCTGGGACAGGGCGACGAAGCCGAGCGCGGCGTTGCCGGTCGCCACGAATTGATAGGTCTGGGCGATGTTGTTGCCGTACACCAGGCGAGGGGCGAGGGTAGCGTAGATCCCTAGTGCCCGCAACGCTGCCACCGCCGCTGCCCCATAGGGCGCGGTGACCGGGTTGGCGACGGCGATCTTGGTGATACCGGGGTTGCGTAGTGTCGTCTCGTCCGTGACCAACGACCGGTCCTTGCTGAACAGCACCAAGCGGCCCGTGGCATAGGTGAAGCGACTGTCCGCGACGGCCAGACCCGCGGCAACCGCCTCCTCGGGACGCGCCCGGTCGGCGGCGAGAAAGACCTCGAAGGGGGCGCCCTGGGTGATCTGGGCGTAGAGCTGGCCGGTGGAGCCGAAGCTGTAGCTGGCCTCATGCTCTGTCACCTGCGCGAACAGGACGCCGATCTCCCTGGCCGCCGCGGTGAAATTGGCGGCCACCGCGACCCGTACCCTTTGCGCCGACGCCGGCGGAGCGGCGACCGGGAATATGAGTACCACTACCAGTAAAGCAGTGACAATGCGTGAGCCGTGTTTCACCTGGTGTTTGCGCTCGCCATGATTTGCAGGGCACCTCGAAAAATACGATTTTTGTCAACGGCATGTCTAAATAATCAATGGGTTAGAGTCAGGTGAGTGGCGAAAATACCTATTTTTCAAGGTGCCCATCTATGGTTTCGTTTTTAGCAGGAGCTCGAGAAGATAGTCGCCGTAGCCGCTCTTGGTGAGCGAGCCGGCGATGACCGCCAGTTGATCGGCATCGATCCAGCCCTGTCGGTAAGCAATCTCTTCCGGGCAAGAGATCTTCAATCCCTGGCGCAGCTCGATGGTTTCGATGAAATTTCCTGCCTGCAGCAGCGACTCGTGGGTCCCGGTATCCAGCCAGGCGACACCGCGCCCCAGCTTCTCCAGAAACAGCTCTCCCTGCGCCAGATACCGGTTGTTGAGATCCGTGATTTCCAGCTCACCGCGGGCGGAGGGTCGTAGCTCGGCCGCCAGATCGCACACCTGATGATCGTAGAAGTAGATGCCGGTCACCGCGTAACCGGATTTCGGCTGCCTCGGCTTTTCTTCCAGGCCGACCACACGCCCGTCGGGGTCGAATTCCGCCACGCCGTAGCGTTGCGGGTCCCTGACCCAATACCCGAACACGGTGGCCCCGTGTTCCTGCTCGGCCGCGGCCCGCAGCTGCCCGACCAGGCCCTGGCCGTAAAAGATATTGTCACCCAGGATCAGGCAACTCGGATTAGAAGCGATGAATGACTTGCCGATGATGAAGGCCTGGGCCAATCCACCGGGCTGTGGCTGTACCACATAGTCCAGGCGTATCCCCCATCGGCTACCGTCCCCCAACAGGTCCCGGAAACACCGCTCGTCGCGGGGTGTGGTAATGATCAGAATCTCGCGGATCCCCGCCAGCATGAGCGTGGAGAGGGGATAGTAGACCATGGGCTTGTCGTAGACCGGCAGCAGTTGTTTGCTGATAGTGCGGGTCAAGGGATAAAGGCGGGTGCCGTCACCGCCCGCGAGGATGATGCACTTTCTGTTCATGCGGGAGACCCGAGGCGCTCGCCTCGATAGCTGCCGTCCATGACGCGCTCGCACCAGGTCCGGTTCTCCAGATACCAGACCAGCGTCCGCCGCAGTCCGCTCTCGAATCCCTCCCGCAGCTCCCACCCCAGCTCGGATTGCAGCTTGTGGGCGTCGATGGCATAACGTTTATCGTGCCCCGGCCGGTCGGTGACAAACGTCTTGAGCCGGCCGTGGGGCCGGTGGGGGGAGTCGGGCAGGTGCTCATCGAGCAGCCCACACAGGGTATCTACGACCTGCAGATTGGTACGCTCGCTGTCTCCCCCCACGCCATAGACTTCTCCCGGACGCCCCGCCTCCAGGACCCGCCGGATGGCCCGGCAGTGATCCGTGACATAGAGCCAATCCCTCACATTGGAGCCGTCCCCGTAGATCGGCAGCTGTTCCCCTTTCAGGGCCTTCAGGATCATGAGGGGAATCAGCTTCTCGGGAAACTGGTAGGGACCGTAGTTGTTGGAGCAATTGGTCGTGAGCACCGGCAGGCCATAGGTGTGATACCAGGCCCGCGCCAGGTGATCCGCGGCCGCTTTGGAGGCCGAATAAGGCGAATTGGGGGCATAGGGGGTGGTCTCGGTGAATTTACCGCTGGGACCGAGCGAACCATAGACCTCGTCGGTAGAGACCTGCAGGAAGCAGAAGTTGGCCTTACCGGCGGTCCCGAGACCCGCCCAGTAGGCCCGGGCACAATCGAGCAGGTTAAAAGTACCCACCACATTGGTCTCGATAAAGGCGGCCGGACCCTCGATCGAGCGGTCCACATGGCTCTCGGCGGCGAAGTTGACCACTGCGTCCACCCGGTAGTCGCCGATATCGCCTGCGACGAAGACGTGCCTGGCGTTGCCCTGCAAAGGGGCCAGGGTATCCAGGTTGCCGGCGTAGGTCAGCTTGTCCAGATTGATGACCTGGACATCCGTCTCATTGATGAGGAAATGGACGAAATTAACGCCGATGAAGCCGGCACCGCCGGTCACCAGGATGCTTTGCATAAGTAGTTCGGTTTACTTTTTTACGGCTCTTCCTTTACGGAAAAGGCAAATCACAACTAGCGAAGCTTCGCCTTAAGACCGACGAGGCGTGAATTATTGACAATTCCCGCGATAGGCGGCTACAGTTGAACCAACTAGTTAGTCCAACTGGGTCACAGCCACACGCGAGGCAGCCCCATGCAAGCCACCGTCAACATTCACGAGGCCAAGGCCCAACTTTCATCCCTGGCCGCCCGTGCCGAAGCGGGAGAGGAGATCGTAATCGCCCGCGCCAACAAGCCGATCGTGCGGCTGGTGCCGATTACGCCACCGAAGGTCCGACGCCGGCTCGGAGAGGCCAAGGGCATAGTGCGTATCGCACCCGATTTCGACGATCTGCCCGATGACCTGATGGAACACTTCAGGTGAGAGTGCTGCTCGATACCCACAGCCTGTTGTGGCTGGTTACCGACGATCCACGGCTCTCGGCCAACGCGCGCACAACCTTTTTGGATGCCGACAACGAGCTGCTGTTCAGTGCCGTCGTCGGCTTCGAGATCGCGGTCAAGTACAGCCTGGGCAAGCTGGAGCTGGCAGAACCCCCGCGCACCTTCATCGACAACCGCATCCGCAACAATACGCTTACACCCTTTCCGATCACGCTGGCCCATGCGGTGCGCGTCGCCGAGTTGCCCTTCCATCATCGTGACCCCTTCGACCGCCTGCTTGTCGCCCAGGCGTTGGCGGAGGACCTGCCGCTGCTGAGCGCCGACGATACCCTGTCCGCCTACGGCATCCGCCGGCTTTGGTAGACCTCCGTTGACATGCACGTGGGGAAAGGCCTCGCACTCTATTTATGGCCGAAGATCTCTCCCTGCGGTCGAGATGACAGGTTTCGGTCGAGATGATAAGCAGTACGCTTTCGATTTCGATCCCAACTCGACGCGCTGCCGGAACAAGCGCATTGCCTCTCCGAGCATCGCCTCGGGAATGAAGCACTTGATCGCTCTTTTCCATAGAGGATCACGGATGCGAAGTTCAAGACCTCCTGCCCCGTCTTGAATGGCGTTCGGTAGGAATTTCGTCCGCTGCCGCCATTTTCGTCAATCTCTCTCTCGGAAAGATTCCATGCGCCCAACGAGTCCCTAGAAGGGAATATCGTCATCGAAATCCGACTTGCCGGCCGGCTGAGCGCCACCGCCGTCAGGCACTTGGGAGCCGCCGCTCGGTGCCGGTCCCCCCGGATCGTCGGCGAAGGGCACCGATGAGCCCCCGCCTCCCCCGCCGCGGCTGTCGAGCATCTGCATGGTGCCGTTGAAATCGACCACCACCTCCGTGGAGTAGCGATCCTGCCCGTCCTGCCCCTGCCACTTGCGGGTCCGTAGCTTGCCTTCCACGTAGATCTTGGACCCCTTGTGGACATACTGCTTGACGATCTCGGCCAGCTTCCCGAAGAAGACCACCCGGTGCCACTCGGTACGCTCCTGCGTCTCGCCGGTATTGCGGTCTTTCCAGGACTCGCTGGTCGCCAGGCGCACGTTGGCGACGGCATCGCCGCTGGGCATGTAGCGTACCTCCGGGTCGGCGCCCAGATTGCCGATCAGGATGACTTTGTTGACCCCTCTTGCCATATGCCCCCCTGCCTGCCTACCAACGGACCGGCACGATTGTGGATTTCATACTTCCGGTTACTAGTCGCCCGCTACCGACACGCATCACCGGCAGCAAAAAGCATAACGAGGAACAAGCAGCATTTTCGCTGTCCGCACGTGTGTATTTATCAGATCATTTATTACGCGACAAATGTGACTCTTCGATAAGCGCGGCGATTTCCCTAAATTTCTTCGCAAGCTCGCTTGCGGTTTTTACGTCAGGCACGGAAGAAGCGGAGTTTCTAGCAATTTTTTCAAGAGCCTTATCAATTTCGTCACTCGAAACGCTTTCCGTGAAGACAGAGAGAAACCGTTGCCATGCCAGCAGCTGTATTCCAGCTAGATTTTCTTCGAATAATTCCGCAATATAGTCTTCCATTACGCCAGCACGTGCCAGACGGCCAAAATTCCCACCACTGTCACTTTCGGGTCGATCAGAAATCATATCTGACTTTGTCGGATAATATTGATCGACAGATGATAAGTGGATTTTCTTATCCGAGGAGCCTCGGCGCTTATGCGTCCAATACCAATTTCTATATTCGGCGGCATGGTGAGCACCCATTACGAATGGCTTAAATACAATAGGGGAGCCCGAAATAACATTAGCCAATGCCCAAGGCACAACCACTAATAAGTCCGCTGGAGCACATACGGAAGGTGTAACTTTATATCGAAAACTCGGCTCTTTCTCTTTTGCTAAAACGTACCAGCCTTTCAATTCGATACCAAGAATTACAGATGGCTGAACTTCAGGAGCGCTTGTTTTCAAAACGACATCAGGGCACCTTGCAAAATAGCCTGCCTAGCAGTCTAACTGCGGGAAAACTCGGGCCAGTCCAAAGATAAACGCTCAGATGATGGGGGAAGCATGGGCCAGCGCAGCTTCTTTGACATAGAGAACCGGTTACAGCGTATCAGCAAGTTAGGCGACCCGTTG
>Ga0209367_1012126_pt1 | contig 11334 bp, 4 predicted proteins | sample WorMetLIZISLAND2_FD_187412 | JGI IMG/M metagenome (GOLD analysis project Ga0209367, IMG submission 187412) | Marine gutless worms symbiont microbial communities from Max Planck institute for Marine Microbiology, Germany - Olavius geniculatus... ... | reverse complement strand
CACTGACGTCACACTGATGATCACAATCACACGCTGCAGCTGTTCGGCTTCGGATGTGAGTCGTACGTTACCGGCGCTAGAACATAATTCTGCTGAAAAACGCCACAAACCGCTAGATCGACTGGTTGCTGATGCGCTACAGCTATGCTGTAGGCGTCCGTGGCACGGTTGTCGTCCGTCTGTCGGCTGTCGTCTGTCACGGATGTATTGTGGCTAAACGGTGCGAGATAGGGCCTAGGTTGCTATTGATCAGTGATCACTAATATGATGTCGCATATTGGCTTTTAAATGACATAAAAATCACTAACCTTGGATGACCTTGAAAGGTCATAACGCACTATTGTATGCCAATCGTGAGGTATTGTGGCTAAACAGTAAGTCTTAGGGTGTCGGCGATGGTACCATCGGATAGGGCGCAGGGGACTTTTTATAGGCTGTCAATAGTAACCATGTCTCCATCTGCAGCGGTTTAGCCGCAATTTTCAATGGAATGTTTCAAGCTATAAGTGTCCGTATGTCGGAAATGGTAAGATAGGGTCAAGGTTACAATTAATCAGTAATAGGAAATGGCATGGAAATGAAAATCATCGACTTTGGACGACCGTGAAGATCACTGACAACCAGTATGGCCTACGGTCGGTTATCCTAGCGACATCTGGGCTTCTTGTAATATGATTTTGTTGTACAACTTGAATTTGCTATTTCGATTTATTGCGGACCTTGCACAACTTGATGTAGAACAAATTCAAGCAAGTGGACTTTAGTTCTTACCAAGCGTGCTAGTCACATACTTAAGCCTATAAGGTTGCAGCTAGCAGAATAGGCCTACCAAATTTGACGGTTTTGACATCTCAGTGAGCGGTTTTGGGTCACCTGGTAGGCCCTATGTGCAATAGCCTATGACAGTTGCCACGAGATGGCGCATAATGTGCATCTGTTGACATGATTTCGAAGAGCACTTTAGACCGCGAGTCACTAACAAACTGAGTGGATGCGAGCCATCCGGGGTCATAATGGCCGCTGCATTTTATCCATTTTACAGTCGGCTATATCACACAAACACTGACCGATACTAGGATATAAGCCTATCACGTTTCCTTTTTTCGTTAAATATTGAGTTTCAGTGGCCTCCGGGAAATGGCGATTGCGCGCAGTGCAATATTCGCTTCTTCGCTATTTTACGATAATTTAAGCATGTTAATTACCATTAATTAACGTCATGCATTCCTAGCACATCCAACATTGTCCACTTGCTCAAGCCAGATTGATAAAAAGGCTCGAAAAGCAAAAAAGAAAACATCTATGTTTTTGCATTAATGATGTTAGGCTACTCGTAAACGTGTGCTAACATGTGTTGAAACAGAAATAAATGATTGATTGATGGATTGAACAAACAGTCAACTTTGCTTCCGAGCCAGACGTAAACCACAGGTGTGCGTAACACTGTTAAGTGTACAAACGTGATCCGATCTCCTTTTACGAAAGACAGTCTAAACTCTGAACTAGCCTATATAAAATCGAACCTACTTCCCGTCATGTGGCAAAGTTTCGCGCCGATCGGCCGACGAAGCTCGGAAATTAGGTGGAGAAGAAACAGCAGTAAAACGTAAGGCCTTCCGGGAACTATTATCGTTCCGGGCGGCTTAACGAAGTGGTCGCATACAGTTAAAAGTCGTAGGCGTTGTGTCATAATCTCGTGTGATACGCCACTGCGACAGATTACTTCCAAATCACGCGCACCTTGCAGTCACGTGACCGAAACAACATAAGACATCGTTCTGCGCGTGACACCTCAACGTCTGCTCGGCAATCATCTGCTGTCGTCTGTAGGTCTGGAGCAATTTCACGCACCTGTAACACCTCGTGTCAATCAAGTCATCGCACCGAGCGCCGATGTCAATCGACCACCCTAGTCGCAAGCGCCCACCGCGCGACTACAACGCATGTGCCAGCTAGTAGTGCTGATATTCAATAAAAGTCTATGATCGACTAAAAGCCACGCCGTCGCGAGTGGACATCGAAATTAGTCGACTACCAGCTGCAGCAGACTCGGTGAGCTACAACCATTTCAGTCTTATAATATAAATCTTTTGTCTTAGTGCTGTATTAAATTATACACTCCAAACCATGCACCATGGCTAAAAAATTAGTCTGCGAGAAACTATGGCAATATTTAATGACAATAAGATATTATGAATATTAAATAGAAGACAAAAACAGAAAAAACACTGTTGTTTTCAATAGTCTTGTCCTACGTTTTAATGCAACATTAATTTTGTGATAAAAGTAAATTATTTTTTGTTAAGGCACGCAAATATTTGACGGTTATCTGATAAGTCACTTTCTGTATGAAAATGTAAATGTTTTAAAAAAGATAGAATAAATCAAATATATTAAAAGCTGAAAAACTGGGAAAGTTTGCATTACAAGTACGTAGCGTCGAAACGTAAAAGTTAACCGATTATTATTGTGTAGTGACTGTAGTCGATTATTTGAAGTGTTTGGAACACGTGAACACGGGACCGGCATTTTTATCGCAGCCATGTAATTATGATTTCAAAACTTATAATATTCACCGATCAGATTGGAAGATCATGGGCATGAAAATAGTTTAATAGACTTAGGACAATTTTTAAAACGCTGTAAGAGTTCTACGCCGTGAGTCAAAAGATACTACGCTAAAGTTTTGTCCATGACATGTCTTTGCCAGATGTTGACCAATTTTTAGTTGACAGTACTTACGTAACGATCGAGCTTATGGCATGGTTGTTGTCTGACGTCGTCTGTCGTCTTTCATAGATGTATTGTGGCTAAACGGTGCGAGATAGAGCTTAGGTTGCTATAGATCACTAATACGAAGTCGCATATTGGCTTTCAAATGACATGAAAATCATTGATTTCGGATGAGCATGGAAAGTCAAACGCACGATGGTATGTCAATCGCGCGGTATTGTGGCTAAACGGTAATTCGTATGGGGTCGATGATGGTACTATCGGATAGGGCACTGGCGACTTTCTATAGGCAGTCAACAGTAACCATGTCTCCATCTGCAGCAATTTGGCCGCAATTTTCAAAGAAAAGTTTCAAGTTATAAGTAACCATATCTCGAAAACGGTGACAGATAGGGCCAAAGTTACCATTAATCACTAATAGAAAGCGGCATACGTTTTTTCAGATTACACAAAAAATCATCGACCTTGGATAACCTTGAAGGTCATTGACAATCCGTGCGGTTGGCTATCCTAGCGACAACTAGGCTTCTTGTTAAAATTTTTTTACCCTGATCAGTACGTTTCTCTGATTCGTTCGCGACGTATGTAAATGTGTTTTGACTGGCTGACTGATTTATTTATTTATTTATTAACCTATTGATTGACTGATCAGTAACGTTGCCTATGCCTACTGATGTAAAATGTCGCAAATGTATAAACTAAACAAGTTAAGGCGAATGATATTCGCAGCTTTGAAGTATCAAACTACGCCAAATACGTTCATTGTTTTTGTAACGCAAAAACCGATCTGTGACTTTTTAAAAACCCCAAGGTAAATTACATATTATTGATTATCGTATGTTATTTGATAAGGCCCAATACTAACACTGCACCATACAATAGAAAGTGCATTAAGCAATTGATGGTAATTTATTTAGTAGCTTATACCAGCAGACTGCATGGTCTATATTCTCTTCATATCTCTGCCATACAATAGCGAACGGGCGTTCCATTCTTCCGTCTGTCGGACATCGTACTTGTGTAAAAAGTAGCAATTGAGTTGAATGCACCTCTTCTTCCTCGTTCACAAAAAACAACACCGTGTAGTAACTGTAAAATATCGAACGTTTTTGCTGTTCTGAAAGCTCGAAAATTTGCCATAATTACTTTTTTTATAAACATAATTATACGTGCAATAAAAACCTTACGGCTACGGTGCAGTTATTCGCGATTTGGTTCTTGTTCACGCGAATTAAATCGTAGCACAATAGGACAGTGTCAGCAGTAACACAAGTGAATGATGCGTTAATTATTCAATATTGTTTGCATCTCTATGACAGAAAGCCAACGCAGCATGATTAAAACTTGAACTGCAATGTATTCCACGTGTTTTTTTTATGAATTATACTAACTAGAGCTGTCGAGGCGTTACTTTTTTAACGCATGCGTTAACGCGTTAATTAACGCATCATTAAACTGCTGATATTGTATGTGGACTACATCGAGAGAGTGATTGGAATGACGACCGACGAACTCGTGGCTGTGTCGCAGGACTGTGACAGTAGTGATGCAATGGCAACAATTTTTAATTACTTGAATATTTTTCTATCCTGAAATAACCGCAGTTTAACGAAATATTACAAGACATTTGAGCTAATGCTCACGAGACGCGCGAAAGCCTATAGCAGTTGCGGTTCAATAGTTAAGCTGAAAATTGGGGTGTTCGCGATAAATTAATATACAAATACCAAATTCTCTATCTGGATCACATAACGATAGTTCCGTGGGGCCACCTTGTGAGTGATATAGACTTGTGTCGCAGCCCGAAATCGCCAAAAAATCCATAAAACCCCTTATTTTGGCGTTCAGTGTCATTCAAGGTCATTGAATTCGGCGCTAATCGACAGCCAGTGTACGACTTCCTATTAGTGATTAATAGTAACCTAGGCCCTATCTCGCACCGTTACTGAGATAGGCCTACAGCGACTTATTGGCCAAAAATCGCAAATTTTGCCAACCCCCTCTCATTTAGCACCCTCGTTCGGTATGACCCCCTTCGAATTTATGGAAAAGCTTTACGGTTCCTGAAACTAGAGTCTTACAGACAGCCGATGGTGAAGATTTGGTGATCGTAGCTTGCACCTTTTTTGACTGATCCACCCGTGTGACAGACGGACAGACAGACGGACGGACAGAATTGCGATGGCTAAGACGCGCTGAAAGCAGTAGCTGCTTTCGCGCGTAAGAACTCATGCTTCACGAAATTTAGCAAATTTAAGTATGTGCGTTAATTTTTTATCGCGCGTTAGTTAACGCGTTAGTTAGACAGCTCTAATACTAACGCTAAATTATATTGGCCTACTAGAGAAAAATGAAATTTCGGGCACAGTCCAACGTGAGGCCGCCCGGCGCCGTAGGTCCGATTGGGGGAAAATTTTGAGGAAACGTCACGTCGCACGAACGCAATAATCAATTTACACATCGTGCGCATTGTTGATGTTCAAAATGTTTTTTTATCAACTGACTGCACGATGATGCCACCTAGTGAATGTATATTATACTATAGGGATTTCCGAGTCGCTCGATCGGCGAGCGGACAGATGCCCATTTTGAATGCCCCTCCCTGAAGAAGGCTTTAGAGACTATGTTAGTGATTACCAACTAAAGTCAGCTTGTAAGGACGCCATATGCATAGCCTCATCTAAGGTTACCCAAATGATTTTTGCTGTTTTAGAGGACTGATAGCATCACATCGTCCTTACACACAGTTTTAAACTGGTAAGTTTTTTTACATATATACAAATAAAGATTAAAGAAAGAAAGAAACCAAAGCAAAATTATATTAAGGCTTCTCGTTACTAACGTACGGGCGGCCTATTTGGACCAAAATAACAACGTGTTAAGCGGTAATAATTATCGTCGTAGTGGTGAGATGGTAACTAATCATCAGTAACTTACACTCCGCTTAGAACGCTATGATGTTTGCATGCGACTGTGTGGCAGAGCGATACAATCAATAGCTACAAGATATAGTCTACATATTACAATCGTCAGAGGGACGATGGATGTACGAGTTTTACTGACAGCCCTGGTGACAGTACTCATCGTGGTTCTGTGTCATGCTGACAGCGACGTTGATCACGCTATCCAAGTTATCGGTCAGTTATACCCCGTTTACACGATCAAGCAAACATCGAGCAATCATGGAGCAAACATCCAGCAAATGCATTCAAAATACACGTGCACGACGTGTGCTCTAATTGCTCGATGTCTGCTCGATGTTTGCTTGATCGTGTAAACGGGATATTACGTTCTCGAGCATGCTTGAAACCTTTCTGGCAGTGTCCGATTCACAACAATATTTCCATTTCTGTAACTCTTTCTACTTCAGCGTCATCATCATTTTATTTGCCAAAATAAAACTACATAAGAAACTTGCAGAACACAGCTTGGAAGATACGCCAGTGCTTACGGTAGCCTTAACTGCATAAAGCCCAGTCGTTGTTAAGATAGCCGACCGTACTGGTTGTCAGTGACTTTCAAGATCATTCAAGATCAATGATTTTCATGTCATCTGAAAACTAATATGCGACTTCCTATCAGTGATCAGTAGCAACTTAGGTCGTATTTCGCACCGTTTAGCGCACCGTTTAGCCACAGAAGCGCCTAACGGCCTTCAAAGTCATCTAAAGTCAATAATTTCCATACGCAACTTAATAGTAACCTTGGCTGTATTTCTTACCGTTTTCGAGATATAGCCAGTTTTTCGTCGAAAAACGCACATTTTTCTTACCCCCTTTTATTCAACGCCCAATTTAAAAATGTTTCCCTTGGACTAGATCGCTAAAATTTTGCAAGCCTAAGTTTTTCGTACATAACTAATTAGTCGTGCAGAAAATTTCTCGAAATGCCGTATATAAATTGAAATAATTTCAGAACAGTATAATTTTGAGCGAAATGTAATAAATAGGCCAAATATACGAGAATCCACATAAATATGGACTAATACATATTTGAGTGACAACGAATACAACCCGAGAAAATAAACTTTGTAGACTACACTGAACTCGTACGTGTCAGCCCACTGCTGTTTAGAAAAGTGATTCGTTTTTACGCGCAACAGCAGCTATTGTTGTAGCGCGTCTTAGCCATCGCAATTCTGTCCGTCCGTCCGTCCGTCACACGGGTGGATCAGTCAAAAACGGTGCAAGCTAGGATTACCAAATTGTCACCGTCGGCTGCCATGGAAGACTCGAGTCTCAGAAACCGTAAAGCTTTTCCATAAATTCGTCACTAGGCCTATGGCTTGTTTTGATAGGCAGCATGTTCATGGTGATCTACAACCGTTTTCACGAAAGACTGGCCAACAACGGTAAAATAACGACTTTTACGGGGGTACCGCTCTTTGATGCTGTCGTGCGCAGATTTCCTTAAACCTAAAAAATGGAGAATTGGATTGTCGAAATCTACGTTCAATGTTAAAAATTTCATACGCAGCTTGTCCATGTCTATCTCAATTGACTTCGGCGCAATTCGTTCTTGAAATGTGTTTCGCAGCTCGAAATCACCAAAAAACTCATAAAACCCCTATTTTGTCGTTCAAGGTCATCCAAAGTCATTGAATTCGGCGCCAATCGAGAGCCAGTGTACGACTTCCTATTAGTGATTAATAGTAATGTAGGCCTTATCTCGCACCGTTACTGAGATACAGCGACTTATTGGCTAAAAATCGCAATTTTTTCCCACTTCCCTCTCATTTAGCGTCTTCGTTCGGAGTGACCCCCTTTGAATTTATGGTAAAGGTTTACGGTTCCTGAAACTAGAGTATTCCAGGCAGCCGACGGTGAAAATTTAGTGATCCTATCATCAGAATCCGTTCATAACTGTTTTCTTTTCAGTAATCATGCAGACAAACAAAGGAGGCGGGGTAACAGAATACATGGAACTGAGGTTGCAACGTAACCTTAACTTTTGGCGTAGCCGACGTAAAGGCGCGTACAGAGCGATGTAACTGAACTGAACTGAACTTAACTGACATGGTTTTGTTTCTGATGAACTGGCCAATGGGCAAGCAGTAATGCATTACAGTAGGCACTTTCTAACGGCGTCTGAGGCCTACGTGACTACGCTCACATACGCGTCAACCGAAGACCAGTGGGTTCGCCCTGCTTGCCCATTGGTCAGTTCGTCATAAACTGAACCGTGTCAGTTCAGTTCAGTTTAGTTACGTCGCTCCGTACGCGCGTTAATATCGCGATATGTTTAATACCCCGTTTACACAATCGAGCAAACATCGAGCAAGCTCGACGAGCTATGGTAATTAGCATGCTAATTAGGAGGGCGGGCGGATTGTAATTGGAAGGCCTATATAACACGTGATCAGCTGTGGGCTAAGCCTAGGCCTACATTTGAGCCAGGGGGCGGGGTTTCTTCGAGCCTGCTTCATGTTTGCTCGATGTTTGCTCGATGTCTGCTTGACGTTTGCTCGATGTCTGCTCGATGTTTGTTATGCTTTATACATGTTTCATATTTGCTCGATATTTGCTAGAAGTTTGCTGGACGTTTGCTCGATGTCTGCTCCATGTTTGCTCGATCGTGTAAACGGAATATAAATGTTGAGTGCAGATGACTCGGAGCTGGAGAGTGAAGGTGTATTGCCTGCGGACGCCAAGCGAGCGACTAGAATCTTTCGTTACGGGCGCGCGCCGAGCGTCTTTCGCTACGGAAAGCGAGCTGCGTCGGTGTTCCGTTACGGCAAGAGGGCGCCGGCCGTGTTCCGCTACGGACGACGGTCCGGCAGCGACGACGGCGGTCTTATGATGCTCGTCGAACCGGTGTCGGCCTTCGAGTCCGGTCAACACAAACGCAAGATATTCCGCTATGGCAAGCGTTCCGACAAATAACTGGAGCTGATCGCGTGACCGATTTCGCTGTTTTCTGTGTTACTGGCGTACGCTCTCTGTAGTCTTACTTCCTGTGCTTACATTGTGGGAAAAGAAGTGGTGGGGAACTCTGGCAAGCGGACAAGGCGCCGTAGGCACCGAGATCAAGATCGAGACGCTAAAAGCGTTGAGGGAAAGAGGTCTGGCAAGGGGGTGATCCCCTCCTCAGTCGACTAGGAAATCTGGAGGAGCGGGGCCGAAATTGAATTTAGTGTATTTTAGCCGTAACATCTGGCTTCTGGTGACATTAAAACAAAAATGATGACAGAAAATGGTGACCAAAAGTGCAAACCACAGTGCTAGAAGGTGTTGCTGGCATAGCGACGCGTAAGTCTACATCACAACAGTCAGAGTTTTTCTCCAGGTCTCCCAGAAAAGGGGAAACGCTGGTCCCTTTGGAAAAAATGGGGAACGACGTTCCTCGCTTTGCTCTCAATTTTAGCACTGTTTACTTGAGCACTATCGCACTCGTCTGATTTGATTTCGCGTACTCATATTCACTGCAGTTAGACGAAATGTTTAGAAGTGTTCTAGACGTGATAATGACGGTTGCATTCAAGGGCGGCAATTTTCAGTGAGCATTGGGGGGACGGGCTAGGAGGTCTGGGGGACAAAAGTCCCCCAGTGGGGTTGAAGGGCAGAGCCCTTGGTAGGGGTTTGTGGGCGAAGTAAAGTTGGACACTTTTTATTAAAAGGGTAGACAATTTAGCAGCTATTTTGCATGGAAATGTTTAAAAAGTCGCCTAATGTACAGAGTTAGAAATTTAAGTACAGGTACATGTGAAACACACAAAAGTTACAACGAAATAAATGCGTTTGACTATTACTTGAACACACTGAACTCGGGGGCTATTTAAGATTTTAAATTAAGGGATGTGAAGAAACGGGGTCTGGAAAACAAAATTTTTCTAGTGGGGTCCAGGGACAAAGCCTTGGAAATGGGTCTGGAGGACGTTGTGCCCCAGAAGCTGAAGTTTTTTTTGTATAATGGTACGCATTTTTGCATTAAAGTAGCTATAGGAAATTTTTTTCTTGGGAAACAAATCCAGAGAATTCTTTTCTTTCCTTTCTTTACTTTCCTTCTTTTTTCTCCTTTATTTCTTTCTTTTTTATTTGCTTTTCTTCTTATTTATCCCTATATCTCCCTATTTAGTTTTCCCTTTTTTTACTCTTTTCCCTCTTTTTCCTGGCTTTAGAAGAACTCCAAAATTTTAGTTATAAGGACCAAGGGAGTGCTGTGGGCTTCCCCAGCGGGTTTTGGGGCAGAACCCCAGTCAAAATCAAATTTTGTGCATTAGGGCCTATAGCCTTAAAATGAGAAATGGTATAACAGTTTTGACTATTTTTCTGAGAATTCAACTGACCACATTTAGTGCAGTTTAAACAATAGGCCTAAAGACAAACAAAAGTTGTGCCACAAATTTGAAAGCGAGGCTACCAAATTTAAATTTGTCCCCCTTGCCCAATTATTGGAGGAGACATGTCCCTTTCATTCCCTCGGGATCGCCGCCCATGGTTGCATTATCTGAGTAGTGAATACATCAGACACAATATTTACATACGCATCGCGTATTCGCATTCATCGTTTTTACGTGCGAAAACAGCTACTGCTTTCAGCGCGTCATAGGCATCGCAATTCTGTCCGTCCGTCTGTCCGTCCGTCCGTCTGTCCGTTTGTCACACGGGTGGATCAGTCAATAACGGTGCAAGGTAGGATCACCAAATCTTCGCCGTCGGCTGCATGGAAGACTTTAGTTTCAGGAACCGTTAAGCTTTTCCATAAATTCGAAGGGGGGTCACCCCGAATGAGGGCGCTAAATGAGAGGGAGTAGGCAAAATTTGCGATTTTCGGCCAATAAGTCGCTGTATCTCAGTAACGGTGCGAGATGGGCCTAGGTTACTATTAATCACTAATAGGAAGTCGTACACTGGCTCTTGATTGGCGCCAAATTCAATGACTTTGAATGACTTTAAAAGCCAAAATAGGGAATTTTATGGATTTTTTGGCGATTTCGGGCTGCGACACAAGTCTGTATCATTCACAAGGTGGCGCCACGTTACTATCGTTAGGCCTATGCGATCCAGAGAGAGAATTTGGTATTTGTATATTAACTTAGCGTGAACACCCCAATTTTCTGCTAAACTGCTGAATTGGAACAGCTATAGGCTTTCGCGCGTCTCGTGAGCATTAGCTCAAATTTCTTTTAAAATGTGATCACGAAAACGGTGAGTTATGTGTACTGGGTCTACTTTTCAGGAGTGACGTTGTAAATCTCAACAAGGCGGTGCTTATTTTCGAATATACGAATTACAGAAACGTACGTGGTCGACTGTGTTAAAACATTTACCGTGACTGGATCTATTTTATTTGCGCGATTCTTTTCTAACGCTATGGGCTTATTATACAATTGGAGTAGTGGCATCTTTACTTATAAACAAAAATGTATTTTTTTACATTTTGCTAGAAATTTCTCAGAAAATAACGCTAAGTTAGTAACTTGATAACAAATGACTGATTCTTTGCGGGTTATGGCTTCACTGTGCATTGAACAACATGAATACACTGTGTCTCAAAAAAAACCGGACCCCTATTACGTTTTGAAATAACTCCAACAAACTGTGCCTAATAATAATAATGATTAGCTGAGAAAATCGTCAAAAGGTACTCAATATCGTAATG